>Ga0209063_1001444_pt1 | contig 12265 bp, 8 predicted proteins | sample KloWWTmeKNB19Kit_FD_187177 | JGI IMG/M metagenome (GOLD analysis project Ga0209063, IMG submission 187177) | Active sludge microbial communities from Klosterneuburg, Austria, studying microevolution and ecology of nitrifiers - Klosterneuburg... | ecosystem: Engineered > WWTP > Aerobic digester >...
TTGGGTGTCGTGGGTCACGTCCGTTACAATGGCGATATCGGGTCGTAACCGTTCCACGATCATTTCAGCACCGCGCAGACCGACTTCCTCTTGTACGCTGTTCGTAATGTAAAGGCCGAAGGGCAATTTCACCTTGTTCTCCTTCAGCAAGCGGGCAACCTCCGCGATCATGAAGCCGCCCATGCGGTTGTCCAAAGCACGGCCCACGAAGCGGCGTTTGTTCAACACCATGAATTCATCCTCGTAGGTGATCACACAACCGACATGAACGCCCAAGGCCTCCACTTCTTCCTTCGTATTGCAACCGCAGTCCAGAAAGATGTTGTCCAAGGCAGGAGTGATCTCGGTCTTGCCATTGCGCACATGGATCGCAGGCCAGCCGAACACGGCTTTCACGATGCCTTTGTCCGTGAAGATGTTCACCCGTTTGCTGGGGGCGATGATGTGGTCACTTCCACCGTTGCGGCGCACGTAAATGAACCCTTCTTTGGTTATGTAGTGCACGAACCAACTGATCTCATCGGCATGGGCCTCGATCACCACTTTGTACTTGGCGCTCGGGTTGATCACGCCCACAACGGTGCCATAGTTGTCAACGATGTGGTCATCTACATAAGGCTTCAGGTATTCCAGCCAGATCTTCTGGCCATCGCTCTCGAAGCCGGTGGGCGATGGATTGTTGAGGTAACGCTCCAGGAAGGTCAACGAGTTCTTCGTAAGGATGCTGGGTGGGGTGGTGCTCTTTTTGGCCATGTGTGGTGCTTACCGTTGATCAGCCTTGTGATCGGGCGCGAAGCGCGCAGGTAGATGCCAAATCTAGTTTCTTTGACCAGCCGAACCCTGAGTATTGTAAATACGTATCAACAGCGAATTATTGAATGTGACCCAAGTACCAGCTCCATGTTGATCCACAAGACCCGCCTCTCCCTTTTTCCCTTTCTGTTTGCTGCTCTTTCCTTAATGGCACAGGATCCATCAACGGTAAAGAAGGCTCAGGACCTTGCAAAGAAGGCCGATAAAATTGCTCAGAACGGTAGCCTCCAATTCAGCCAAGCTGAAGCTATGTTCCAAGAGGCCATTGCGATGGCACCGAACGATGCAGAAGTGAATTTGGGCATGGGACTTTGCCAGTTGAATGGTCCTTTCCGGAGCAAGGCGCTTCCTTACTTCCAAAAAGCTCGTGCTTCAGACCCTTCCTTGAGGCATCTCGCATTTCTTACCGGATACGCTTTGCAACTGGATGCTCAATGGGACGAGGCCATGGCCATGTACCAAGAGCACAAGAAGCATAACCCCTATTTGGATGATCCCGAGGTCATGTACAACGACGTGGACAGACGGATCCGCGAATGCCAGAACGGGGTCGCTACCATGGCACAGCCTACAAAGGCCGAGGTCAAGAACATGGGGCCGGGCATCAATTCACCTTACGCGGACTATGGCCCGATCATAGCTGCAGATGGTACCACACTTTATTACACAAGCAGAAGGCCGATGGGCGCGGGTACCAAGGTGAACAAAGCGACCAAAGAGTATTTCGAGGATATCTATGCCGCTAGCATGAACGCGACGGAATGGTCATCGGCAACACGAGCGGTGGAACCTGTGAACACCGACGGGAATGATGCAGCCGTGGGACTCTTTAGCGATGGAAGAACGATGGTGATCTATCGCGATAACGTGGGCAATGGGGATCTCTTCGAGAGTGTCCGATCAGGTGATAGCTGGTCAACTCCTGTGGCCTTCGGGCCGAACATCAATACACCAGGACATGAGACGAGTGCTTGGTACAGCTTCGATCGCCAGTGGCTCTATTTCGTAACCGATGGATTGGATGACAATGTCGGTGGTCAGGATATCTACCGCAGCCACTGGGATGACGCGAACAAGCAATGGGGCAGGGGTGAGAACCTTGGACCCACGGTGAACACCATCTACGACGAGGATGGGGTGTATGTTCACCCGGATGGACAGACGATCTACTTCAGCAGCAAAGGCCATAGCAGCATGGGAGGTTACGATATCTTCAGCAGTCGCTTGGAAAATGGCCAATGGACCAAACCGGAATCGCTAGGCTGGCCTGTGAATTCACCAGATGATGATATGTTCTTTGTCATGACCGCCGATGGGAGCAAAGGGTATTTCAGCTCGCTCCGTGCAGATGGACTGGGTGAAGATGATATCTACTGCGCCAACTTCGGTCCTAATGATGGTTCATCAGCGGACAATTTGTTGGTGAATGCAGCTGGTGGTGCCACTTTCCCCGCAGTGAAACCCACGACGGTTATCCTCAAGGGCAAGGTGATCGATCTTGCCAAGCAAACGGGTGTGGAAGCACATATCCAATTCATGGACCTTGCCAATGCCAAACTGGTCGCGGACTTTACAACGGATGGAACCAGCGGTAAGTACCTCGTGGCCGTGCCCGCAGGACACGACTATGCTATGTACGTGAAGGCCAATGGCTACCTCACACATAGCGAGAACCTTCCAGTATTGGAAGGGATGCAGCATCTGGACCTGGATTTGGACATTGCCATGGAATCGATCAAGATGGGAAGCCAGGTGACCCTGAAGAACCTCTTTTTCGCTTTCGGTAGCGCCGAATTGGAACAACGATCACTTGCTGAGCTCAATCAGCTGGAGGAACTTTTGAACAAGAACCAGAACATGCGCTTGGTAGTCTCTGGACATACGGACAGTACCGGTTCTGCAGAACTGAACCAAGGTCTTTCCAATGAACGGGCCCAAGCCGTTGTGGACTATTTGGTGAAGCGCGGAATACGAAAGGATCGTTTGGAGTACAGTGGCTATGGCGATTCGCAGCCCAAAGTGCCCAACAATTGCTCGGCCAACAAGGCTTTGAACCGTAGGACGGAGATCAAGGTACTCTAGTGAAGGAGGCAAGAGCAAGAGCAGGTGGCAAGGGTTGTATCCCACGGTCACCTGCTCTTGTATTTTGCAACCTGCATTTGCCTATTGCTCCCCGCTGCGCGGGACTTCGCCTTCGGCTCAGCCTGCAGCCTGCTCCTGCTTCCTGCTACTGCCTACATTCGGGCATGCGCATTCCGCCGACCGACTTTAGACCATACCGCACCGCAGATGGTTCTTACACCTTACGTAGCGAGCTATGGGATGTGTTCCACCACAGTGTGGTCGGAGCGGTGAATGAAAGCACGCATGTGTTCATCAAAGCCGGGCTTGAAGCGGTCGAAAGGTCCAATGTGGATGTGCTTGAAGTGGGCCTTGGTACCGGCCTTAATCTGTTGCTGACATGGATCCGATGCCTGGAGGGAAAGTGCTCGGTCCGGTATACTGCACTTGAGCCATTTCCGCTGCCTGTTGCCACGTTGGAAGAACTTCGGTATTGCGAGGATCTCGCTTGGCCCGGGCTACATGAGCCATTCCTGGGTCTCATGACATGCACCAACGAAAACTGGAATGAAGTGACGGGAGGAATGAACTTCAGGAAATTGCCGTTGAACGTATCGGACTTCGATCAAAACGAGGCGTACGATGTGATCTACTTCGATGCCTTTGGACCCAATACGCAACCGGAATTATGGACCTTGGAGGTTTTCCAACGGATGCACCGTGCATTACGCCATGGAGGTCTACTAGTGACCTACTGCGCCAAGGGCAGTGTGAGGCGCACGATGCAGACCGCCGGGTTCGATGTTGAACGACTGCAGGGCCCGCCGGGGAAACGCGAAATGTTGCGGGGGCGGAAGTGATCCTCGTTGTTTGTCGAACTTCACGCCATGTTCACCATTCGCGTCTACGGCCTGTTGCTCCACAATGGTCACGTTCTTGTTTCCGACGAGATCATTCGGGGAAAGTGCATTACCAAATTTCCTGGTGGCGGATTGGAATTCGGTGAAGGGTTGAAGGATTGTCTTGCGCGCGAGATCCGCGAAGAGATCGGCATAGTGGCCAATGACCTGAAGCATTTCTACACCACGGATTTCTTCCAACAAAGCGCTTTCCACACCACACCCATGCAGGTGGTGAGCGTGTATTACCTCTTCACAGTGGCAGAACCAAAGGCGATACCGGTTGTTTCGGAACCGTTCAATGGAATGCGTGGTGATCAAGTCGGTGAACTCTTCCGTTGGTTGCCCTTGAAAGGTGCAAAACCCGAGGATCTAAGCTTGCCGATCGATCGAGTGGTGCTGGGGATGATCATGCAGTAAGACCTGCTCGATCTAAACGCCCAATCTGCGCATAACCATGCTTTCCACATTCTGGAAAACACCTTCCGGTTCAAAGGTGCGCCATGGCAATGCATTCAGTTTCCCGCCCAACAGGAAATACTGATCGATGTTCGCGGACTGCATATCCTCCAACACATGCGGACGGAAATTGAGCAAGGCGATCCAGCCATTGGCATCGTTCACTTCATCGAACCACTCGTTGTAGTATTCGTCATCGCTGCTGTGGAAGTTGAGGACGTTCTCACCGATCAAGATGAACTTGCTTATCCCCTGCGCCATCATGTGTTCAACGATGTCGCGCTTGAGCACCATGATATCGTTGTGCAATAGGTCGTTCCACTCGCCAATGAGCTCGATGATAGCGTAGCCTTCGTCGTAATCAACGAAGACCACTTTCATGTACAAGGTGCTGCTTCCGAAGTTGTCCCATTGCGGATGGATCGCATGGTCGTAGACCGCATTGCTGAACTCGAATTCGCTGTACTCCGTGCCGAAGAACGGTGAACGTTCATCCTCCTCAGCCACGTAATGGTGCCGCCAGTTCCAGTAGGGTTCGATCGCATGCATCAGCATGCAAAGTTATTTGGAAGGAATTGGAAGGCAATACCAAGGGATGCAGAAAGTGCGGAGGAACCGACCTTTCAAAAACTTGACCGGCGCACACTTGACCGGTCCATCTGCACTTCACCCTTTGCTATCGATCGCGGCGCGCACACTCCCGAATTTCTTCAGTAGGCCATTTGCGGTCTCGTAGTCCACACCAGTTCCTTCCATGACCATAAGAGTGCCGCGGTCGATCAGCTTGTTGTTGCTCAGTTGCATGTCCACCATGCGGTTGCCTTTCACCCGGCCCAGTTTTACCATGACAGCTGTGCTGATCATGTTCAAGACGAGTTTCTGTGCGGTTCCACTTTTCATCCGTGTGCTGCCGGTTACGAATTCCGGACCTACCACCACCACGACCGGGTGCTGTGCCGTGGTTGCCAAAGCACTGCCCGGATTGCATGTAATACCTCCCGTGAGGATCCCATCCGCATTGCATTTTTCCAACGCACTGATGACATACGGTGTTCCACCGCTCGCCGCGATCCCGATCACCGAATCGTCCTTGCCCACCGCATGTTCTTGAAGATCTTTCCAGCCTTGTTCCCGATCATCTTCCGCGAATTCCACCGCTTTGCGAATGGCCGCATCACCACCTGCGATCAGCCCGATCACGAGCCCGTGCGGGACACCAAAGGTCGGTGGACATTCACTGGCATCAACAATGCCCAAACGACCGCTGGTCCCGGCACCCATGTAGATCAGGCGGCCACCACGTTGCATGCGTTCCACTATCGCATCCACTAATTGTCCGATCGCGGGTAGCACTTGCTGAACAGCGATCGCGACCGTGCGGTCCTCGGCGTTGATGTTCTGCAGAAGATCTGCGGTGGACATTTTCTCCAGTTGGTCGTAGCGCGAAACGCTTTCAGTGATCTTGTCCATGGTGCGGATTCAGGGCGAAAGTTCGGAAAAGGAAAAGGGCCGCTGGTGTGCGGCCCTTTTCTTGGATGTTCAGCTGCTGATCAATCAAGGATCAACTTTCGGGTGAGGGTACCTTCCTCAAAGAAGAGTTCCATGTAGTAGGAGCCTGTTGCCAAGCCATCGCGCTCGAACGTGAAACGGGTTGCGTTCACGTTGCCGTTGCGGATGATCCGGCCTTGGTTGTCATACACCACGTAGTTCTTGATCGGCGCTTCGGTGCTGCTGATCACCGTTGTATTGGTCATTGGGTTGGGGAACATCTCCAGACCTTTTGCCAGAACGGAAGTTTCGTCGATGCTCACGTTCAGGTCCAACGCACGGTACATGCGGGGAGTAATGAACGCTTGCAACGTATCGATGAATGCCAAGGCACGGGCACGACCTGCAACGGTGCCGAGCGCAGCGTAAACCGGATTCGAGGCATAGCTGTTCGTTAAGCGGATGTTCGCACCGGCCGAATCAATGCCCAAAGCGGCGCAACCTGCATAAACCGCCGTGCTGTCAAACCATTCCCATGGTCCGGACGAGTTCGCCGCACCCTCGATCGGGAACAAACCTTCATTCCCATCATTGATCGATCCTGCCAGATCGCCTTGGGCCTTGATCGTAACTGGATCAGTGAACGGAGGGTTGAACCAAATGTCGTTGTTGCCGTAGGCATTCGACAATTGAGCAACGCGTGAACTACCGTCCACGTTCACAACCGCAAAGGAAGTCCCGGGTACGAACACTGTTCCGTTGGCATAAGGAGCGAACGGATCCAATTGGCCATGGACGCAGCAGATCGGTACTTCACCGGCTTCCAACCATGAGCTATCGCCCAACGCGCCGCCGATGTTGAACACCATGCTGATATCATCAGAATAGCCAACGTGGTTGTCCTGATTTAAGATAGGGAGGCCACCAAGACCACTGTAATCACCTAGGACCGCAGGGTCAACCATGAACATATTGGTCGTGGTGTTGAAGAATTTGAGCAACTGGATCTCGCTCGCATCCTGAAGGGTGGCATACGCCAACGCAGCATAACCGCCGGATCCTTGGCCACCGATCACGACTTGTGTCCCGTTGATCCCATAAGGATTTGAGTCTTCAGCAATGCTCTTGCGGAAGTATCGGACCGCGGTCTTCGAATCCTGTAGAGCACGGTATACCGCACGGATGATGGTCTCCTTACGCACCTCCTCTTCAGGGGAAGCAGGGTTCCAACCTTGGCGATAAGCAATGGCCGCTACCACATACCCTTTGCGGGCGAAGCGTTTGCACATTTCAACGGTGGCACTATCGGTCTTATCACCGGTCGCTAATTGGTTCACATAGCGTGGTAGGAAGGAACCCGTATGCAGGTATACGATCAACGGACGTGCTGTCTCGGTGTCGTTTTGTGGGGTGTATACGTCCATGACCAAGGGTATAGAGACCGGGGCCCCTGTAAGCACTTGGAAATTGGTTCCGTATTGAACGTTCGTCTCAACGTCAACTCCCGGAAAGACTTCGGTGAGGTAGCGTTGGGCCGATACTGTCAAGGACGCGGACATCGCGACCAGACCGAGCAGGCGTAAAGTGTTCTTCATGTGTTGTGGTTAGGTTAGAATTCTTCGTCTAAGGTAATGTTTGTATCCTTACTTCTCGGCAACACACCGATCATCGCTTTTTGAACGTGCCGGGCTCGAAGCTCACGGAGAAGTATGCCAGACGACCGACCTGGGGACCACCATAGACCATGTAGACCTTATTGTTGAGCACGTTCGACGCACCTAGTTTGAAGGTGCAGTGGATCTTCGGGATCTCTTTGTTCAATTGCGCATCGAGGAGTGCATAGGTCGGAATTGTGCCCGTGAACTGGGGCGATCCCTCGAACAGGAAGCCTTGGATCCAGCGGTAGTTGAAGCTGAAACCCCAATGCGCGATCGGAATGCCCCAAACGACTTTGTTAATGTCACGTGCGGAGAAACCCAAGTTGAATTTATGTTCCGGGGTATTGAAGGCCGGGATGATCGGATCCTCCTCTTTGGTGTTCAACTTGTTCCAAGAATAGTTTCCGTTCAACGCAAAGAACTTCCGGAAGAAGTAATTGGCACCGATGGAGAACCCTTGGGTGGTGACCAGATTCGATGAATTCGCCGCCACGCGGTACACTTGCACACTGCTCAGATCCACTTGATTGGTGGTTGCCCCCACTTTCACATCCGCCCCGACCTGATAGCCCAAAAAGTCGGTGTAGAAGCTGTAGTAGTAGGAGCCGTCCAAGAACAAATTCTTCTTCACCGTGGTCCGGAAACCAACTTCCAGACTTTTCACTTTCTCAGGCACCACTGGAGCAATGTCAAAGTATTCCAAAACACTCGCGCTGCTGCTCAACGACTCGATCAACGAGGGTACCGTGACCAGATCATTCACCCCGTTCAAATTGCCCAAGAGGATCGCGCGCCCAACGTTGTAGTAGAGGTATTGGTCCTGCAAGGTGGGGTTGCGGATCGCCGAAGAGAAAGAGAAACGCAAAATGTTTTCCGGCGAAAAGCTATAGACGGCCGATGCGGCAGGGGAGACCACAACGGGGAAATTCACGTTCTTATCCACCCGAACGGTGGCGGTCAGCTTCAACTTTTCCTTGAGCAACCGGCGCTCGCCACCGAGGTAAACACCACCTTGTTCATTCGTTATCCGTGTATCCGTGGTGTCCGAGAAGATGTTCCCTTTCGAATAGGGCAAGTACTGCCGGAAGCTGGCACCCGCGGTGAACGTGTACTTCGCCACTCTGAACCGCCGTTCTCCCTGCACTTGCCAAAGCACGGACTTGTCGAAGAACCGTGTACCGCCATCACTGAACAAGCGGCCTGTAATGTCCTTGAAGGCGGCATCGTATTCTGGGGTGCCCGGTTCCAGTCGTGGGCTGAAGGTGTTCTGTGTACCTGCAGATGTGGCCCCGGAATTCGCATAGGCCCGTACTCCATCATGCAGTCCGTTCACCAAGCCGTTGTTGTCCAACAACCATTGTTGTATCGCCGGATAATCGAAGATGAAGGTCGGAGGAGGCGATGTGAAGACGGGACTGGGGAAACCGGGAGTGCCGGATATCTGCGCTGGCGCCCCCGTGTTGACCCATCGGTTCCGGTAGTCCTGGAACCAGCGCGCGTCGTCCTTGCTCTGGTCTTGCAGCCGGTAGCCGGTGAAGACCGCATCGTAGCTCTTTCCGGCATCTTCATTGGTCACGTATCCACGGATGAATCCTTTGTCGCCCGCGTTCAACTCCAGTCTGTTCTGGAAGAAGAGAATGTCTTGCAAACGATAACGGTTGTCTCCCTGATAGACCGTGGTGCCTGTGCCGAAACTGCTGGCCGCAACGAATTGCAAACTGTCATTCCACTTGTAATGGTAGGAGAGGGACGACTTCAAATTGCGCGTATCGTAGTCAACCAGATCCACCTCCCGATAGCCATCCCGATGCAAGGTGCCCAAGCCCCATGTGCTTATCCCGTTCTTTGATGAGGCTTCATCACCATAGCGGTTCACGGCATCGTAACCACCTGGGTTTGTTGCAGGTGCATCACTTCCTTCCACAGGATCATAGTTCGTCGCTTTCCAATCCAAGGCCTGGAAGTAGTAGAAGTTGAATTTCAACGCGGATCGTTCTCGTCCTTTTCTCCCTTTGAAGACGTGGGCATAGCGTAAGGCCACTTCACCCAAATTGCGCTCACCACCTTTTACCGTTGCCGATAAACCTCGGAAGTAATACGGGTCCTTGGTGGTCATGCTGATCACCCCGTTGAACGCATTGGGACCGTAGTACGCACTGCTCGCACCGACGATCAGGTCCACTTTCATCACGTCCAGTTCACTCGCGCCAAGGAAATTGCCGAGCGAAAAATTCAGACCTGGGCTCTGGTTGTCCACCCCATCGATCAGCTGTAGCGAACGCACTGGGCTCGTACTGTTGAAACCACGGGTGTTGATCACCTTGAAGCCCATGCTGGCGCTGGTCATGTCCACACCTTTCAACGTCCCTAGACCTTCATAGAAATCACCGGTCGGTGCTTCCTTTATCGCGATCAGGTCCATGCTTTCCACAGTCAGCGGGGCTTGTTTCTGCTTCTCACTGATCCTGCTCCCGATCACTTCCGCTTCCTTCAGCAGCACTTGATCGGTGCTCAGTTTGAATTTCAGTTCCTGGTCAAGGCTCTTCACCTGGATCTCCTGCATGGTGTAGCCAATAAAGCTCACCAACAAGGTATATGGCGGCAATTCATTCAACGCGATCTCGAATCGGCCGTCGATGTCCGTGGTGGCGCCGGTGGTCGTGCCCTTTACCACGACACTGGCACCGATCAAGGTTTCGCCCGTTAGGCCATCACTGACCACACCGCGCAGTTTGTATTGTTGGGCGTTCGCTGCTAACGTAACACAGCAGCATGCGGGAAGTACGAGACGTTGGAGCAATTGGAGCAGTGCGCGGATCTTGATCATACGTCGGAGCAGGTTCGAGGGTGCAGCGAATATAGGACGATGGGTCCATGGTTGCTGTCACAATGGATCCAGAACGGAATATCTTTTGGAACCGATCTTTGCCCCCATGGCAATTTCACTCACCTCCCACGGGGCTGCAGAGACCGTTACAGGCAGCAAGCACTTGATCGAAGTTACGAACCGTACCGGCAACAGTTATCGCGTCTTGTTGGATTGCGGAATGTTCCAAGGTGAGGCATTGTATGATGCGAAGAAGGATCCGAACCGTGATTTCGGATTCGACCCATCCTCGATCGATGTGTTGGTGTTGAGCCATGCGCACATCGACCACAGCGGACTGGTACCTCGGTTGGTGGTTGAAGGGTTCGATGGACCCATCTTCAGTACACCCGCCACACGCGACCTGTGCGAGATCATGCTCGCGGACAGTGCACACATCCAAGAGTACGACTACGCCTACGATGCGAAGCGTGCACGCAAGAAAGGGCGAGAACCCGAAGAGGATGGTCCTCTCTATACGAAGGACGATGTGCCACCGGCCATGGCCCTCTTCCAAGTGGTGGATTATGCTCGGCCAACAGAGATCCTACCGGGGATCACCCTCACCTACACCGATGCCGGCCACATTCTCGGAAGCGCGGCAGTACACCTTGCCATTGACGATGGTGATCGCGTTCTGCAACTTAGCTTTTCTGGTGATGTAGGCCGTTACGTGGACCGCCTGTTGCCCGAGCCAGTTCCTTTCCGCCAAGCGGATGTGCTGATCTGTGAAAGCACCTATGGTGATCGCGATCACGCCCCGATCAAGGAGGCCGAAGCAGAATTGCTCAAGCACGTTACAGAGATCTGTGTGAAGAACAAGGGCAAGCTGTTGATCCCGGCATTCAGCATCGGAAAAACGCAGGAACTGCTCTACACACTGAATTCATTGAGCAACGACGGACTGTTGCCGAGGATCCCGGTCTTCGTGGATAGTCCACTGGCGATCAGTGCCACAGAGGTGGTGCGGGGCTACACGGAACTTTTCCGCGAAGCAGTGCGTGAAGAACTGCGAAAGGACCCGGACCTCTTTTCCTTTCCGGGAGTTGAGTTCACACGTTCCGCCGACCGGAGCAAACAACTGAACAGTGTGGAAGGTCCGTGCATCATTATTGCGGCCAGTGGCATGATGGAGGCTGGGCGAATAAAGCACCACTTGCGCAACGAACTCGGCGATGAGAAGAACGGGTTGTTGGCGGTAGGCTTCTGTGCTCCGGGCACGCTGGGGGCAAGGATCTTGGACGGTGCCGAGGAGGTGAACATCTTCGGCGAAGCAGTGCCAGTGAAAGCAAAGATCATGCGCATGGAATTCTACAGCGCACACGCCGATCGCAACGAACTGGTGCGGTACTTGAACTGCCAGGATCCGAAGAAAGTGAAGAAGGTATTCCTCGTACACGGCGTGGACCACAGTTTGAACGGTCTTCGCGACCTGCTAGGAACAGAAGGATTCAAGAATATCGAGATCCCGAAGCGGGGGCAGCATTTCGTGTTGTAGCGTCGAGGCTTGCCTCGACCGACCAACGCGATACCAAAATGACCACGTACCACAAATACACCCGGTTACGTGGTTACGATTATTCGAGGGGCGGCGCATATTTCATAACGATCAATATCCTGGACCGCCAGCAATTATTCGGTCGCGTCGTTGCGGATCCTCGCGAACCGTGCATGGAGCTGAACGATCACGGACGGATCGTGCAACAATGTTGGGATTCGATCCCAATGCATTTCATTCACGTGCATTTGGATGCATTCCAGATCATGCCGGATCATTTGCATGGCATTGTGGTCATTGGGGAACTGGATGGGTCCAACGGTGTGAATGCGGCTAATGCGGCTGGTGGGATGTACGGGGCGAACGGGTCGAGGCATGCCTCGAAGCTACGCGGGGACGGACGACCCCGCGGCGTAAAACCCCGTTCGTTGGGTTCTATTGTCGGGTCGTTCAAATCGGCTGCTACAAAACGGATCAACCTATTGCGCGGATGTCCAGGTACACCAATTTGGCAACACAACTA
>Ga0209063_1001445_pt1 | contig 12260 bp, 7 predicted proteins | sample KloWWTmeKNB19Kit_FD_187177 | JGI IMG/M metagenome (GOLD analysis project Ga0209063, IMG submission 187177) | Active sludge microbial communities from Klosterneuburg, Austria, studying microevolution and ecology of nitrifiers - Klosterneuburg... | ecosystem: Engineered > WWTP > Aerobic digester >...
AGCCTTCTGTTCCGGCATCAGCTATAGGGTACCTCGAAGTACCTCGAACGGATGGCACAAGTGCTTATCGTCCTGGGCAGACAAGGCGCGACGAAAGGAAGTTACCCATAGGTAACTGACTGAGGAGTAACGCCGGATGACCAAACGAGAAGTGCTTGCCCGAAGGGTCGGCCCATAGGCCGATGCCGCCGGAGTGAGGTACTTCGAGGTACCCTATATTCATTTACGCTATCTGCGGAAGGAATTAGGACCCGATAGTCCTGCGGGTTCGCCGAAGTGCCCATCAAAATTCCAGCAAAGAGCCGTACCCTTGCGGCTTGCCGAGGCCATGTATCATTGGTCGCAGAATACCATGATGCCATCCTTTCCATGAGCAGGGCTCCTGCTCCCCAAGTGCCTCGATCGCTTTTTCAACCCCACCCGAACTGATGCTGAACCAGACCACCGTTATCGCCCTATGCACCTTGCTCACGATCCATGCGACCGCGCAGACCGTGCAACGGGACTTCGACGTGGCCCCGGGCATCGTGTATGCCACGGCCGCCAGTGACGATGGATCCATGCTCTTCATCGGCGGTGTGTTCAACACCGTTGGGCCACCCACGCCCCATGCGGCCATGATGAACTTCACGAGTGAACGTCCGTCCTTGGCCTTTCCCCGCCCGAACGGTATCGTGTATGCTGTGGAGGAAGATGGTGCCGGGGGCTGGTTCATTGCCGGTGAGTTTACGCGCGTGGATACCATGCTCCGTTCACGCATTGCGCACATTGATGCATCCGGCGCGCTTACATCCTGGGCACCTCAAGTAGGGGGTGTCGTGAATTGCATGGAGCTGGTGGGCGACACGCTCTTCATCGGTGGCTTTTTCACGACCGTGGATGGTATTGGCGCACAGCGCTTGGCCGCTATTCGGGTGAGTACGGAGACGTTGCTCACGTATACCCCGGCCGCGAACAATTATGTGACCAGTTTGAGCGCGATCGGTGGTAGCCTCTACATGACCGGGTATTTCGACAGCCTTGATGGCCAAGCACGCCCGTACATCGCGGCATGCGATATTGCCACGGGCGATGTGCTTCCATGGAGCCCGGATGTGCAAGGTGGCCTCCCTAAACAAGTGCTTGCAACGACCGAAGGGATCTTTGCATCTGGATTCTCGCTTTCCGGAGCAGAAGAACGCAAAGGGGTTGCATCGTTCGATCCCGTTACGGCGGCACTCTTGCCTTGGAACGCGAACGTGTCCTATGGCAGCAGTGGTGTGAGCGTGAAGGCCATGACCACCCACGACGGTGCGCTCTATTTCACAGGTCAATTCAACGCGGTGAACGGTACTCCGCGCTTGAGCACAGCAGCGGTGGACCTTCAGACCGCAGCCCTCGAACCGTTCGAGCCGACCGGTCTCTCCGGTCTTTTGCCGGAGTCCATCGGTGTGGTGGGCGATGTGGTGATCGTGGGCGGTTTCGGTGAGTCGCCGGTAATAGCGTGGGATGCCGCCACCGGGGCGCTCTTGGATTGGAGACCGCTCGGTACAGGTGCCAACCGGGTGAGCGCGATCGCCGGTACAGCGGATGCGTTCCTATTGGGGGGTGATTTCAGCACCCTGGGCGGGGAGGACCGCGACGGCTTGACTGCGCTGGATGGTGCGACCGGGGTGTTGATATCCGACTTTCCGCTCCCCACGAGCAATTCGACGATCAAGAGCTTGCATGTCGTGGGCGACACGCTCCTCGTCGGGGGCAGTTTCGGCCAAATGGGCGGTGTGAACCACCAAGGCATAGCTGCCATACACATTCCGACACGTACGGTACTCCCCTGGGGCGTGTCATTCAACAACCAAGTACAAGACATCGCTGTGGAAAATGGTGTGGTCTATCTTGTTGGCTCGTTCAACACGGTCGGTGGTCAGCCAAGAGGGTACGGCGCAGCGCTGTCCTTGAGTACCGGTGATCTGTTGCCCTGGGATCCGATGGCCTCGAATGCCATCTCCTCCGTTGTCGCTCATGAAGGGCTTGTGTACGTTGGCGGTTCGTTCTCCACCATCGGTGGCCAGTCCCGTCAACGCTTCGCCGCGTTGGATGGGATTACGGCATTGGCTACCCCGTTGGACATCCCGGTGCAGTCCGCCGTGTGGGACATGGCGTTGAGCGATAACACGCTCTATCTCTGTGGCTCATTCACATCAATGGGAGGTGAATCCCGGGGCCATCTCGGGGCCATTGACCTGGTCGCTGGGGAATTGAACAGTTGGGATCCGCAGGCCACGGGTGGCAGCCTTTCCCAAGTATGGAGCCTCGCGGAGATGAATGGACTGGTCCACGTTTGTGGAGTATTCAGCTCGATCGGGGGCCAACCGCGCTCAGGTTATGCAGTGGTCGATGGCGTTACCGGTGCAGCAACTCCGACCATCGTGCGGATCTTAGGGAGTTCCGTGAACTCCATTACACTGCGACCAGACCTCGTCCTCGTTGGCGGTGGGTTCCAGAATGTGGAGTTGGAGGTCCGTGAGAGCTTCTTCGCACTCGCGGATTGTGAACTGGCGGCCTATTACGCCGATGTGGATGACGATGGATACGGCGACCCCACCGATGCCGTGGTGGAATGCACACCCGGCCCGGCCGGTTACGTGCCCAATGCCGGCGACTGCAACGATGGCGATGATCAGGTATGGACCGGTGGATCCTGTACCACCGGTGGCGGTGATGCAGGGACGTGGTCGGCCGAGTGCATCTGCCTAAGCACCGTTGGGTTGAATGCGGAAGCCCTCGTGCAGGAACTGCTCGTATTCCCGAATCCCTTCACCAACGAACTGACCATTCGCACCAACTTGCGCGGATCATTACATATCAGCCTCATGGACATGACCGGCAGAGTGGTCTTCAACGAGCAACGTTACCACACGGCCAATGCCGGGATGGTGCTAACGATGAACGCACTCGCGTCGGGGAGCTACCTGCTCCGCATCGGTTCTGAAGGAGGCAGCACGGTGCAGCGCGTGATGCGGGAGTGAGGGAGGGCCTTGGGTCCATGGGTTGATGTCCAACGCCAGTATCGGCGGTCAACATCGGTATCGCTCCGTGGCCTGGATCGGACCCCGATCGAATATGGCGGTTACCTCTACCATCACCAGTAGCGGTTTATCCTGGGTTCGGCTCGAAGGCAGGCACTCCGGTATGCTCCTGATCACCAAGGGCAAGTCTTCGCTTTCTCGGATCCCGAAGGCATCTTGGACAGTTCAAGTTCCCCGGCGCACATTGCTTTGAACAACCTCTCCATCACCGAACTTCGCGCAGTTTGCACCGCGCCCATCTCACCATCCTTCTCGCGTGTTGTCTGGCTCCCGCCTTGTGGGCGCAGCAGGTGGAGGTGACCCGCTACGACGTGGACCAGGGCCTGCCGCAAAGCATGGTGAACCATGTGTTGCAGGATAGCGATGGCTTCCTGTGGCTCGGCACCGGTGATGGACTTGCCCGCTTCGACGGCGAACGCTTCGTGGTCTATAAGCATGATGGGCGGGACAGCACCAGCCTTTCCAACAACCGCATCTGGGGCTTGGCGGAGGCCGATGCACAGCACCTCTGGGTGGGCACGCGCTCCGGACTGGATCGCTTGGACCGCCGCACCGGACGCTTCGAGCACGTGCGCACGGGCGGGCCGGACGGCTGTTGGCAAGTGTTCGATGTGCATGCCGGAAGCAGCCTGTTCTATTCGCCCTTGCTGAAGGAATTCCTGCGGATCGACGAACAGGGCATGCGCCGCTGGCGCACCGGGCATTGGGATTCATACGCCCACCGCGTGGAGGACGATGGCCGTACCATCTATCAGTTCCAACGTCACGACACGCTGGTCGTATCACACATCCGCGAACGAACGTCCATTGCCATCAAGCTGCCGATGGATACCGCGAGCGAGATCAGCTCCATCCTGCGGCAGGGGAAGGGTTGGTTGCTTTTCGGCCAATACGCATCGTATCGCATGGATGAACAGCATCGGCCGGTTCCATTCCCGGCGGAACTGGCTGGCCTGTTGCGTGGCAACCTCGGCGTCAAGCGCGCCGAGCGCGCGCCGGACGGCAAGGTGTGGTTGGGGATATCCGGCCATGGCGTGGTGGTGCTGGACAGTGCCTTGAACATCGTGCAGCGCTACCCCTTGTTGCTGCCCGAACAACGGCCTTTGAACATCACGGCCATCGCCTTCGACCGGCAGGGCAACACCTGGGTGGGCACGGATGGAAAGGGGGTGTTCAAGATCGCCCCGCAGCGGATCAAGGTGGGCCGCATAATGCCGGGACAGGGTCTTCCGTGGGAACCGAGCTCCTGGTTCGTGCGCGGCTTTGCGCAATGGGATGCGCACCGCGTGCTGGCGAACTTCTTCCAAGGTGGATCGGCGCTGTTCGATGAACGCGACGGCACGCTCGTGCCGGCACCGCTGGACGCGCGCACCTTCGGTACAAGCGGCAGCCATGGTGTCCCCTTGCGTGATAGCGAAGGCCGGATCTGGATGCAGGATGGTCGGGAGATCCGTTGCATCGACCCGCGCACGTCACAGTTGGTGTACCATTTCACGGCCAGCTGTGGCGATCGCATGTGGCAACTGCACAGCGGCGAACTTTTACGGATCTCCACCTGCCATCCACCGGAACACCTGCTCCCAGGTCCCGGTCCGGTGCGTTTCCGCACGGGACCGATGAACGCCGCATTCGCCGCCATCAGCAAGAGTTGGAACATGCCTTCGTCGCTTGTGCAGGATGGTCTTGGTCGTTATTGGATGTGCAGCGATGCCACGCCGCTACGTGTTTTCACGGAGAGCGATACGCTACCACGACCATTCGACAAGTCGATCGATCCCCAGCAGCTTCTGCGCATGACCGATCTGGACGACGATGGCAAGCACCTGTGGATCTGTACCAACGACGGACTGGTGCAGTTCGATCGCGCCGCGCTTCGGATAGTACGCCACTACAGTGTGCACGACGGCCTGCCGGACCAGTTCCTCTACGGCATGGAACCAACCGGCGATGGCACGTGGTGGATCAGCAGCAACAATGGCCTGTGCCGTTTCGATCCGCGAACAGGAAGCTTCCGCAACTACAACACGGCGGATGGCCTGCAGAGCAAGGAGTACAACAGCTTCGCACAATTCCGTTCCGCCAGTGGCCGCCTGTACTTCGGTGGGGTCAACGGCTTCAATGTCTTCGACCCGCGCAACCTGCCCACCGATCCGGACCCGGCGACGGTGAGGGCCGTGGAGCTTTCCGACGCGCAAGGCGCGGTCCTGATCGCCACCGGTGAAGGACCCACGGAAGTGGAGTTGCCCTATCCCCGCAACACCTTGCGCATCGAACTAGCGGTGCTGGAGTTCAGCGCACCGGAGCGCAACCGCTACAAGTGGCGCATGCCGGGCTACCGCGAGGCATGGACAACCGCCCGCTCCTCGGCACCCATTGAACTGAACAACGTGCCGGCGGGGGCCTTCACACTGGAGGTCATCGGCATCAACGGCGATGGTGTGGAAGGGCCGGTGAACATCCTGCTGACAGTGAAGGTGATGCGTCCGTTCTGGGCTGCGCCGTGGTTCATCGCGCTGCTGTCCGCTGGGCTGATCGCTATCGTGGCCTGGGGGTGGGCATTGGCCTACCGAAAGCGGATGCGGGCCCGGCTGGCCGCGGCGGAACACGAGATGAAGGAACTGCGCATGCGCACCCGCCTCGCTAAGGACATCCACGACGATGTGGGCAGCGGCCTGGCCCGCGTGGCCGCCTTGGCGCGCTCGCCCAAGCGTGTCACGGACGCTGAATCGCGCTTCGAGAAGATGGGCACCATCAGCAGCGAACTGCTGGACAACCTGCGCGACGTGGTGTGGATGAACGATCCGCGCAACGGTACCTTGGACCTGCTGCTGGTGCGCCTTCGTGAGTTCGCGCAGGATCTCTTCGAGGACAGCGGGGCCACGGTGCGCTGCGACTTCCCGGACCTGCTGCCTTCCACGCCCATCGGCGGCGCCTTCCGCCGCAACCTGATGCTGATCGGACGCGAGGCCCTGCACAATGCACGCAAGTATAGTGAGGCCCGGAACGTCATCCTGCTCTGGCGTGCGGATGAAGGAGGATTCCTCTTCACCGTGAGCGACGATGGCGTGGGCCTTGGTACGGGGGAGGTGCAGGGCGGCGGCCAAGGCAGCAAGAACATGCGCCAACGCGCCGAGGAAGTACACGCGGTATTCGAACGGACCAAACGCGAAGGCGGGGGAACTGAGGTGCGCGTCTTTGGCCGATCTTCGTGCCTGCATGAGTGAGCGGGGATCAATAGCGGTGGCGATCGTGGAGGACGACGGCATCTTGCGCGAGGCGTTCGAGGAAACCTTGCAGGCGGATGCAGGGATCGAAGTGGTCGGATCCTTCGCCTGTGCGGAGGACTACCTCATGCACGCGTTCAGGACGCCTCCCGCCGTCGTGATCATGGATTTGAACCTGCCCGGCATCACTGGCATCGAGTGCATCCGCCGCATCAAGGAATGGCCCAATGCAACGCAGGTCCTAGTATGCACCGTGCAGGATGATGACGAGAGCCTCTTCAATGCGCTCTGTGCCGGGGCTACCGGCTATCTGCTGAAGGATGCACGTCCGGCGCAGGTGCTGGAGGCCGTGAAGTTCTTGCACGCGGGCGGCTCGCCGATGGGCCCGGGGATCGCACGCCGCGTCATCGCCAGCTTCGCCACGCCGCAGAAGCAGCCCAAGGAGTTCGAGCTGCTCACCGAGCGCGAACGCGAAGTGTTGGAGCAACTGGCCAAGGGCCAACGCTACAAGGAGATCGCCGAGGGCCTGCACCTGAGCATCGACACGGTGCGCACCCACGTGCGCAACCTCTACGAGAAGTTGCAGGTGAGTTCGCGTACCGATGCGCTGAATAAGTTGTACCCGAGGTAGCCTGTCCTGAGGCCGGGTGGGGCGGTGGATCGTTTCACATGAAAGTGGTATGGTGCCGGCGATGGTATTGCCGGAGTTTTGCAGCCTGGCAAACCACTACATCATGAAAGCAACCGCAACACTTTTCGCCGTCCTCCTTACCGCAACGCTCCAAGCCCAGGTCACCCTGCAACAAAGCATGATCGCACCCGGTGGTGTACAACTGGCCATGTACGTGGTTACCGCTCCGGGCAGCGCCACGGTGCCATCGGACGGTGCGAACCAGACCTGGGACCTCAGCACCATAACGGTGCAGCCTGTAGGCACACTGGATTTTATCGCAGCCTCGGCCACACCATTCGCCGCCAACTACCCCACCGCAAACTGGGTATGGGCGCAGTCCCTTACCGGAGAGGGGACCGATTACGTCTACCTGAGCATCACGTCCAGCGGCATTGAAGTGGTCGCCAACGATGTGCCCAGCGCCACCAACAACTACACCGACCCCAAGCGCATCCTCCAGTTCCCCATGAGCTTGGGCCAGAGCCTCACTGACAGCTACGTGGATATGGACGGTCCATCCTCCGTAACGTGGGCCTACACCGGCCACGGAACGGCCATCACCCCGCTGGGCACGTTTACGGACCTGGCCAAAGTGGTGAGCACCGAGGACGACCTACTCCTGTGGAACACCACCCCGCTCTATCCGCTCGTGATCGACAACGGCAGCACCGTGCTGGTGTTCGCGCCAAGCAACGTGGGCATCGAGGGCATCGGGGCACGGGCCGCAGTGCAGGTGTACCCCAATCCTTGCACGGACCGCTTGGTGGTGGAGGGTGCGTTCAATACCGCATGGCGCATCACCGACCTGCAAGGCCGCACGGTGCGCAACGGATCGTTCAACGGCATGGAGCTTCAACACCTCGATGTCGCGGAGCTCACCACTGGCAGCTACTTCCTGCTGCTCGATGCCGACGGTACCGACCGGGCGATCCGTTTCAACAAACAATGATCCACACCACCTCACGGCAATTGACCTGAACACACCCAACGCCATGCCCCGCACATCCACCCTTCGCTACAGCGTCCTCTTCATGCTCTTGGTTCCGACTTTACTGTGGGCGCAGAAGGAATTCCCCATGGTGTGGGAGGGTAGGTTCTCCGTGGACCCGCGCTGGAACGCTGTTTCGCCGGACCTCGCCTATGTCGTAGCCGGGGACATGGAGGAGATCGAGATGCTTGATGGAACCACGGGCAAAGCCTTGTGGAAGTACAACTTCAAGGAGAAGCACGGTGTGAAGCAGTGCGAGGATTGGATCGCGCACCACGACACGGAGACCATCGAGGTGATCACCCAGAAGGACAAGAACGCACCGCGTGAGGTCAACTATTTGGACTACCGCACCGGGCAGGTGGTGGCGGAGAGCCAGCTCGCGGCGCGCAACAGGGACCGGGGTACGTTGAAGCGCAGTGGTTTCGTGCCCAAACGCATCAACAAGACCGAGGTGTTCGATGCGGCCAGTGCGACCATCATCAAGCTGAGCTACGACGACAAGAAGATCAAGAGTGCCATGGGCGGCACGAACCTGAATATCATTGTACAGGCCAATGGGGGCAATAGCTGGACGAGCAACTTTACCGGCAAGGTGGTGGCGCACATGATCTACGATATGCTGCCCGCCGACGATGGGGAAGTGATCCTCGATGTGAGCGTGGGCCACGACCGGGTGTTCGTGGTGTATGAGGGCATCACCTGTTTGGACCTCGGCACAGGCAAGGTCTTGTGGAGCACCACCTTCGATAACACCGAGACCAGCTTGGGTCTGAAGGCGAAGCAAGTGATCGGTCGTGCCGCCATGCCGCTGCCTGCGGCGGACGGGGTGTACGTCTGTGACTTCAGCAAAGGAGAGCGCGCCATCAAGAAGCTGGACCTCAGCACCGGCACCGTGATCTGGACCGCAGACAAATTGGGAAACGACGACATCGTATCGGAGCTCGTACTCGAAGGTGGAAACTTGATCGCCCGCTTCGGTGGACTGGTGCGCAATGAGATCTTCATACCGAGTCCGAACGGTGGCGTGGGCGACGGCACCTACAAGGTGGAATACACCTTCGAGGGAAGCACCAGCTTGCGCGCCTACGATGCAGGCACTGGTGCCGCGAAGTGGAACACCGAGGCGATGGAATTGCCCGATAACTTCAAGAAGAGCGAGTGCAGCATCCTCAACAAGGGCGGTCGCATATACGCCTGCGGCGAGAAGAACCTGTATGTCTTCGACCCAGCAACGGGCAAGGTGGAGCAGCAAGCGGAATACAGCAGCAAGGTGATCGGTAAGGCGCGCTGGCTCTATGCCTTCGGCGATGCGTTCATGATAGAGGGTGAGAAGGGCATCGCACAGATGGATTCCTCAATGAAATTGAGCTACGCCACCAACACCGGCCAATGCCTGCTCACCGAGATGCGCGGAGATGCCTTCATCGTGTGGACCGGCAAGAAGGCCGACGACCGCAACGAATTCATCCGCTTCGACCCGTCGACCGGTGCGATCATGGGCAAGCTCGAAGGCTGCTACCGACCGCGCTTCGACTTCAGTGGCGATCGCTTCGTGCGCTTCGACAACCCGAAGGTGATGCTGTACCGCACCAATTGAGGAGGCCTCGAACCTGCCTCGTTCGGTGCTTGTTTTGCACTGAAAATATCGGCAGCGCAGGATGCACGAAAGCACTTCGTGTACGGCCCCGCGAAGTACGTGTTCGGCATCAGTGAAGTCGACGCGGTGCGGTTCCATCTGGTGGAATGAAGGTGTGGCACGCGGCAGGGGTCTCGTGTATCTTGCCGTTCCGCCTGACCCACGTCAGCTACCACGGCCTCATCCACCTTACCTTGTAGAAAACCCAGATCATGCCCATCCAAAAGAAAGCTGCTGCCGCCGTGAAGAAAGCCAAGGAGGCGAACCCCTTGTTACCGAAGCGTCCTGCAGCCACCAAGCGGGTGCTCAAGACCACCACCAAGAAGGTGAAGAGCCACCCGGGGCAGACCGATGCAAAAGGTCCGGCGCACGATCGCCAAGGTTCGGAGATGGAGCGTAAAAAGCATGCGCATCCGAACAGCACGGTCCCCAACCAAGGCTCAGCGCGCAGCAACAAGGACCCCAAGGCGCGCAGCAGCAAGCAGCAGAAGCGCAGCGCGAAGTAGGGTGTTAGGGACCGCTGGGACTCCTTGCGGGATCTGGGTGCCTTAGGCCGTTGACCTGTCTGCTATTCGGGTTCACCTGCCGTCCCGCTCGGCTCTCTCCGGAGCATCTGGCTTTACAGGAACACGCTATCCTGTCGCTTCACAGCAGTGGTGGTGTGCATAGGCGCTGCCTTCCTCCGTGGCGAATTCCACCGGTCGTTGGTTCACCACCAAGATCAGGTCATCCCCTTTGACCATGGTCTGATACGTCCACACCCCGGTCTCCCCTTCCTTGCCCATCAGGGGTATGAGGTGCAGGGCTTTGAACTCGTCAGTGGGGGAAAGCTGTAACGCGACGGTCCGGGCCAGTGAAATACCGAGGAGGAGAACATCGCCGTTGGATATCTACGTATTCCGAAACGGTGATCCAGCGCAGGTGCTCACGTCTTCACGAAGACGACACGGCGGTTCTTCGCTTTGCCTTCGGGCGAATCGTTCGGGGCCATGGGTTCCTGCTCGCCCTTGCCACTTGCCTTCAAGCGCTTCGCCTCGATGCCCATGTCGGTCATCGCCTTTACTACTGCTTTTGCCCGGGCAAGCGAAAGCTCGGCGTTGTGCTCATCACTGCCATCGCTGTCCGTGTGTCCTTCCACGGTGAAGTCCAATGATGGATCTTCGCTCATCAGATCGGCGATGCGCTTGATCTCTGCATAGGAGCGTGGCAACAGATCGGCGCGGTCCACTTCGAAGAGGATGTTGTGCGTGACGATGCGTCCCTTCAATACCTCCTCCTTGTACTTCGCGTGGGCACCGGCGGCCACCTTCACGTTATCGACCAGGAAGGCGTACGGGTGGTCGTCGTGCGGACAGCAGGCGCTCAACAGGAAGAGGTCCGGACGCGCATCACCCGGTATGCGCACGTTGAAGAGGCGGTACTGGTCGTAGTAGCCCTTCACGCTGTTGCCGTTCACCGAAATGGAGATGTGTGCCCACTTGCCCACTGCGCTTTCCTTGGTACTACCGGGGACCTTGCCATTGAAGAGGTTGCCCATATCCAGCTCACCGGGCCGCACCGTTAGCGCGATCACCTTCTTGTCATAGGTGCCGCTCATGAAGTCCACGCGGTAGGTGTACTGGTTCCGGGAACGTTCCGGGTCCATCCATGCATCGAATTCGATGGTGTACTCCTCCGGTAACAGGAAGCCCTTTTCCCAATTCGGGTGGGTGTGCAGATCACCGATCATGCCCTTGCCCGTGCCGGTGATCTCCGCCACCTCCAGCACCCCCTTGGTATAGGCCCACTTGCTGGGGATCTCCCCGCTGCTTTCCCCTTCCAGATCATCATAGAAGATGATCTCCGCACCGGGTTGGAAATCGTATCGCTCGGTCCATACCGCGATGGAGGCATCCGCTTTGGCGGATCCATCCCCCGAGGCGGAAGCGCCGTCCATGTTCGTTCGCTCTTCTGCACCCTCTTCAGGCTCCTTCTCCTCTTTCTCCTTCTTCTTGTTCTTCTTCCCTCCCTTCGCGGAGTCCTCCACCTTGTCGAGGCCTTTGTCGATGCCTTGGTCGATCTTGCGGTTGGCGCGTTGTTCGGCTTTTCGTTTGGCCCGTTCGAACAATTGATCGACTTGGGCATCCGTGAGCACACTCCAGCCAAAGAAGGCCAGAAACAAGCAGATCAAGTGCTTCATGGCAGTGGGGTTTCAGGTAAAGTTATCATCCTGCGCGAGTTTGAGGGCATGATCCCGCATGAGGGTTCGGCAGGCAGCAACAAGGATCCGCAGGATGTGGCAGTCCACCTCGGCCACGGGGCATGGGCGGTTACAAGTGTTCGAGCACCACACGCAATTGAATGCCACGGTACCGGCCCCCGCGTTGGTTCGAGACGTGGTGGTCCAATGCAGGCTTCAAGCTGTTGAACAGTCCACAGCGGTCGGACTGGTAGAGTTGTTCACGCAAGGTCCAAGCCCGGGCGAAGGCGAGTTGATCGTTGGCTCCGCTCACACCGGCTTGTGCGATCTCGGCCTGGCAGTACTTGGGGTAGGTGATCGGCTTGCGGATGGGTACGGCATCGGCCATGCCCGTGATCTCCACGTCGGCAGGGCTGTACGCAGCTCTCGCATTGTCGTAGTCGCCACAGATCCGATCCCAGAAAATGCGTGCTACGGCCGTAGCCAGTG
>Ga0209063_1001449_pt1 | contig 12241 bp, 14 predicted proteins | sample KloWWTmeKNB19Kit_FD_187177 | JGI IMG/M metagenome (GOLD analysis project Ga0209063, IMG submission 187177) | Active sludge microbial communities from Klosterneuburg, Austria, studying microevolution and ecology of nitrifiers - Klosterneuburg... | ecosystem: Engineered > WWTP > Aerobic digester >...
GATGAATTGATCATCGGGGTTGTAGGGAATATAAACATACTTGGTCCCCGGCATAACTTTGAGCGCCCACTCCAAAGCTTTGTCTGCCCGGTTCACCACCTGGATGCCGGTCACGTTGCCGCCGGGACTGGAGATACTCTGCACCACGCCTTCTTCTACCGGGTTGATGACCGGGTCGAATACGACTGGGATGCCTGTTCCCTCCACTGCTGTTTTGGCGGCTTTGGTGGGCAGGGTTCCAATGGTGAAGATCAAATCTACATTCTGTTCGACCAGCCGTTTTGCCTCGGCATCGAATGCCGCCTGGTCGCCGCCTGTCACTGCTTCATTATAGACGTAGGTGATGTTCTCGCCTTCCACATAGCCTAGTTCTGTCATCGAGGTTTTGAACCCATCGTAGGCGGGCGCCAGCCATGCCAGTTCCATGATCACCCCGACCGTGTAGGTCTTGGGCTTTGCCCCTCCGCAACCAGCAAGGAACAGGCTGAGAGTCAACAGCGCGAGCATAAATCGTTTTGCAAACATAAGGGCATCTCCTTTTGAATGAATGGTTTACAGTATTGGTATTGTAAAACTAAAGAACACGCCTTAACTTCGCAAAACAGCAAGATAACAAACTTGTAAATTGTTAGAGCGCCTGGGAGAGGGAAAACGGATGCGCCGATCAATCGTCAAAATCGGGGCGAGGTCCATTACGATGCAAGCGTGGGATAAGTTGAGCAGGAATATTTGGTCAATTTTGTTGTAAAACAATCCCATGCGCGCCGTTGAGTTTCGCCGTTTACTGGACTACGACAATGCCCTGCGTGTGATGTTCGAGTCAGAGCGCGGACAAATCCTTCGGTTTGTTGTGCAATTGGAATATCAATTTGCGGAAGATGGAAAGTGGACTCCTGTGGTGAGATACGATACCGCTCATGGATACGCCCACCGAGACATCATGCACAGGCACACTCTTGTCTTCTCGGATTGCTTCCAAGACGATCTGTGCTTTTTGAATAGCGGATAGGCGCTTTCTCTTGGGCATGGTTTTCTCCACAAACTGCGCCTTAATTATGCCCGTTTATGTGTCTAAATTTCCTTATCCACTATATAGCGCCCAAGCCTCAAAATCGGCTCCCGACAAGGCGGTGAAGACCTTCTCACGCAACTTTACAGATGCCAACTTGTGAAAACCAAATTCGTAATGGTTTGCCAGTCTCAAATTTTTGCGAATGTTCCCAAGATAGTCTCGTAACGAATCAGGAAATTGAGTACCGACAACTGAAATGACAAAATACCTTGACGCGCCTTTTCTGAAATTAAGACTCGGGTCACCAGATTCGTCTGCTGTAAAAGTAAATGTGATCATTGATTACCTTACACTTTCAAAATCAGGACGCTGATTCACGCTGAAAACGCAGATTTTCTCTTTTTGAATCAGCGAAATCAGCGTTTATCTGCGTCCCAAAACCATTGTGTAAGGTAATCAGATGTGATCATTATTTCTCCTCCCTATGAATAGTACCAATTGAATATCTTGTTGTACACAGCTAAAAAAATCTTCTTGATAAATCCAACTTCCAACACCCGCTTCCCAAAGCCTGCCTTCTGCCTTCTACTCTCTTTTTCCTTCCCCAACTCCCCTCTCAAATACCCCAGCGTATTGGACATATTCATCGCCAGCGGATCAGAGACCATCAGCCGCAACAAACCCGCGTCATTCATACGCTTGTCCAACTGGCGGACTTGTCCCATGGGCTTGTCCATGTCAAAGGGCAGGAATTGCTGAAGTGTGGATTTGTACGCTGTGAACTGCCAGTGCGACGCGCCAGCAAAGGCAACGATTTCAGATGTCGCTGCGAGCGGTTTTTGCGAAGCAGTCCCCTCGTTTAGGGGGAGATTGCTTCGTCGTCGCTCCGCTCCTCCTCGCAACGACATGGGGTTGTAAGTTAGTCTCCAGTCTCTAGTCTCTGCATAAACTTTTTTATTCTCTTCTTCGGTCTGTCCCAGCGAGAGATTGAATTCCAAAAAGGTTTCCCACGGGATGAATTGTCCATCTTCAAGCTTTGCATTTTCCTTCGCCCACTTCAAAGTTGACTCATAAAACTCAGGCGGCGTTCTAAACGGACGCGCGGTCACCATGCCGACATTGGGAAATGTTTCAAGAATTTCCACGGAGCGCGAAAGCCATTTCGAGGAGAACAATACGTCCGCATCGGTGTAGGCGATGATCTCGCCTGGCGCGCCCGCCAGCATCACATTCCACGCGCCACCCTTGCCCATATTTTTTTCAGAGAGAATCAAATATTGGATTCGCCCTTCTTCTTTTTCTTTCACAAGAAAGTCACGCACTTCGACGCATGAACCGTTGTCGAACACCATCAAATCGAACGGCAGACCCGCGTCCTTGCGCATGGATTCGAGTGAGACTTTCAGCACGTCGAGGGTCTCGGCGTAGAATCCGCTCAAGAAGGGGATGTAATTTAACAAAGCAATAGTCACCCGTTCGGGGCGGGCGACATCTTTGACGAACTTGGCGGGGTTTTGACCTTTTCTCATTGAGTTTCAAGTTCCAGGTTTCAGGTATCAAGTGGGGTCGAAGGTCAAATGTCGAAAGTCGTGCGACCTTAGACCTTTGACCTGTGGCTCATTTGAAGAGTTTGTGGATTCGCTTCTGCCAGCGTTTTGGGCGGGCGATGTTTTCGAGCATGTTTTCAGGCAAAAAGAAAAAGATGGCGCGCAGAAATAATTCCAACTTGCGCGTAAACCTCAACGATGTCATCTTTGGGCGGGAAAGTTTACCATCTATCAATTGATGCGTTGCATCTAAAATTGTGTAACGCACATTTGCCTGTCCACCTGCGAGGCGGATGTTTTCGTTGGTTTCGGGATGTTCGTAGTGCGGCTTGCCGTCGGGCAGATGCGAATAATCATGGTTCTGATGCACGATCGTCACCGACGGCGTGCAATCAATCACCGCCCAATTTTCTTTGCGCGCTTTGTAGATCATCCAATTGTCCCAGCCTGCGCGACCGATAGTGAAAGCGGGGACATCAAGGAAAGAGGAAAGAGGAAAGAGGAAGAAGTCGGAGCCTGCGGGACGGTGGAGGGAACCTTGACGATGGACGATGGACGATAGACGATTCTCCCAACCCGTTGAAAAATCGAGTGGTTGTGGAATGTCCAAATCCCAGCGTTGACTTAGAAGGACGAATTCTGACCTTTGACTTTTGACTTGCTTCGCCGCTTCGACAAAATCAGGCATGAGAATCATGTCCGCGTTGACGATGCAGAGCAGGTCGCTGTTTGCGTTTTCGCGGGCGAGTTGAAACATGGACGAGATCAGCGGCACGCCCGATCCATTCCGCGCCACGTTGGGGATGTGCTTCACGCCAAATTCACGCGCGGCTTCGGCAAGACCTGTCTCTTCGCCGAGCAAAATGACTTCGACATCGGGGAGCAAAGTCCATGAGCGGATTGCGTTGCGTTGAATCAGCGCGATGTGGGGATCGGTGAAGGGTTTGGGGGCGGAGAAGAGAGTGAGTAAAGTCATCAGTGATCAGTGAGCAGTATGTCGTTGCGAGGAGCGCTCTTGCTCTTTGCGACGAAGCAATCTCCTCGTAATTGGGGATTGCTTCGGGCGGAAGAACGCCGCCCTCGCAACGACATCATTTCAGCGCGCGTTTATCAATATCTTTCAACGTTTTATGTTCCACCCCCGCATTGATCTTCATCAATTCAGGATTGTCATGGACCAGGTCAAGAACTTCTTTCCATGAAAAATCATCGCGTCCGTTGAAGTGAGCATAGACTTGTCGCATGAATTCCAAATCTTCGGGCGTGTCAACCGTCCAGCGGTAGTCGCCGAAATCGGTGGTGTGGTGGAGGAGGGCGATATTATATCCGCGTGGGGAGATGCCAGTTTGAAGTGAGCGGTTATCCCCAAAGGGGACGCTGTCAGTGATCAGTTGTACGCCTTCGTAAAAATAGGGCATGACGTGTTCACGATGCTGCGGTTCTTTTGCTTTCTTCCATGCTTGTTCTAAAGCATTGAAAGTACACGCTTCTATATCTAAACCAATCGGATAAGTGCGATGATATGGCGGAGGCAAACGGTTGCAGGCGAAATCGAACGGTTCCCCACTCACTGATGACTGATCACTGATCACTGTATTTACTACTGCATCAATCAACTCAGGATCAATCACGGGACAATCCGCTGTAATCCGCACAACCACATCTGCCTTCGCTTGTTTTGCCGTTTGGTAATAACGGTCAAGCACATCGTAGAGACTGCCGCGCGTGAAGGGGATTCCGCTGAAGTGACAGTATTCGGCTACGGGGTCGTCGGACGCGTCCGTCGTCGTGGCGAAAACGGTTTGGGAAACTGAAGCAGACCGCGAGGTCCGAATGAAGACGCGTTGCAACATCGGCTGACCCGCGATGTCCGCGAGAATCTTCCCAGGCAAACGCGAGGAGGACATGCGTCCCTGAATGATGGCGACTACGTTTGATTTCATAATGTCAATGTAGGGGCGATCCTTGCGGTCGCCATTGGATAGGGGCAAGCCCTGTCCCTACGAAATATCTGCCTCCGATGGAATGGGAAGCGGAGTCACGAATCCTTTCGCGCGAAATTTTTCAACATACTCGCGTACCACATGATAATCGAGACCGACTTGCTCGGCGATGTCAAAGATAGAATGTTCGCCTTCAAAGCGCATCATGATTTTTTCGATGGCGCGGTTGAGCGCCCAATTATCGCGCCAGTCCACCCAGAGACCATGACCGCTGAGAAAAACGGGACCGCGAAACGCGCGCTTGGGAATGTAGTTGCTGGCGTAGATGCGGATGATTTGTTCCGCAGTTTCAGCCGCGCCGACGAGCATGTCTTCATGAATGATATCGAGATTGTCGTCGGTGGTGTGATACTCGTCGTAGGGGAAACGGTTGAGCGAGATGCACGGCACGTTGACGCCAGGTCCGTTGATGACGCGCTCGTCGTTGGCGGGGGCGGATGCGAAATCACGCGCTTCGTGTTCGGTGTTACGTAATTGATAATTGGTAATTCGGTCGAGCAGATGATCGTGTTGACGTGTGTGATGCCATGCAATTTTGTTTTTATTACCAGTCATTTCCAAAAATATTCCGCCGCGCAGATTCGGGATGAGTGACTCATTGTGCGCGAGCCAGGCGATCGTGCCGATGGTCTCGGGTCCAAACCAAAAGCGGACGCTCATCGAGCCAGCGGGCAAAGGGTTTTCAGTGAGTCTTCTCGCCAATTCAATCGCGCTGACCACGCCCGCGCCATCGTCATTGGCTTGCATGGGGTGACAGGTATGCGCCTGCACAAGGAACTCGCCCGCGTCGGGATTCGGTCCGCCTTCGGGATGAATAACTGCTGTTGCGACTTTGAATCCCTGCTTGGGGTCAGTGACAAATTCAGATTTGATCACCGCGTGATATTTTTTGTCGCGCCCCTTCGGGAGTTTGTCGAAAGTATTTTTGGGCAGACAGAATCCCCAATCACGTTCGTAGTATTTGAAGACCCACGGAACGGTATGCGGACGTTTCTCGTTGAAATACAAATGTGGCTGGAGTTCTTCGAAGCTCAGCACTTTATCAATGGGCAATGAATACGAAACGATATGAAGCGGATTATCCTTGAAGTCCACAATTCGTTCACCGTCTTCGGTTTCGAGATACGCCTCGTGGACAACATATCGCTCAGGCACTTTCCACGTCCAGACGGGAGTCAGCGGCGCGTATGTTTCGATGGTGTAGTTAGATGAATCGGGCATGTACGAGCCGACGATCTCCAACGTTTTGTCGTGATCGTCGGAGGCGAGGGTACGGTGCAGAGGAAAGAATTCCGCGAGGATGGATTTGAGGGAGGGGGAGGGTTTCATAATTCCTGATTCGGCGGGCTAAAGCCCTGCCTCAGTACGTGAAAGTCGGATAAATCCGACTCTTTGCGCCAGCCCGAAGGGCTTCCATGCACTGAGCAGGCGGCTTCAGCCCCGCGAATTTCCGCGAGGATGGATTTGAGGGAGGGGGAGGGTTTCATACGATTTACGATTTTAGATTTACGATTTTCGATTGTTTTTGCCAACTATAGTAATCACTTTGCAGTGGTTGCTAAACATCGGCTTGAAGCCAAAGGTGTAAATGAGTATAATGTAATCATAAAAGCCGAAAGGCTTCTCCCACCCCGCGAAAGGTCGCCGATTGTGGCGACCTGCCCCCATCTATGTTGATGGACAAGGCTAGCGGGGTGGGTTGCTCTTAACCGTTGTAGTCAAAAACGTTTACCAGCTTATCCTTGATGTAATCGAAGGCTTCATGATCTTTCTTTGCATCACGCCGCAGAATGGATCCTGCCACCAAGTCCGCAACCTGTATCAGATCCTCACTTCACGGGCGGCGAAAGAAAATACGGCTGAATCCGTGTCGAATGTTTTGCGCTTTCAACATGCGACGAAATTGAACCAGCGCCGCTTCCGCCGATCCAACTTCATCCAAAATCAAAGTGCCTTTCTCGCGTATATTTGCAGGGATAAGACTGATCAACTCCGCTACCATGAAGAGGTATAGTTCCATTCCCGTCAACGCGCGAAGCGGTTTGGGGATTATGGTTTTATCCACGACAAGCGCCCAGGCTTTGAAGTCCGCGTTCTTGAGAGCAGGCAGAGTCTTCTCACGCAGTTTTTCCGAAGTCAAAGAATTGAAATGAAACTCGAATCCCTGCGAAAAATTTTCCCGTTCGCGTAAATCTTCCAACACAGCGCGAAGCCCATCGGCATCCTGTGTTGCGATGACAGCAACCACAAAGTAGCGCGACGCGCCTTTTGCAAAATTAAGACTTGCGTCCCCTGCTTCATCGCCTGCAAACGTAAAAGTCAAACCCATGCCTGCCTCCTACTCTCCACTCTCTATTCTCTACTCATCTTTCTTCACATAATACAACAAAAACGGATCGCGCCTCACCTCGCGCGCCGTACCCGCCCGACGGTAAACCATCGGGCTAGTCATACAAAGGACGGTGAACCGTCCTGCCTTCGAAAGCAATTTTATCTTGACATTTCACACTTTTCATCGTACAGTATTCCTGTACAGATTGGAGTGTCACCTATGACCATCGAATTCACCTACACCAGCGCACGCGAACAACTCGCCAGCCTGCTCGACCGCGTCACCAAAGACCGCGAAGTGGTTATTATTCAACGGCGCGGTTCCGAGGATGTCGCCATGATCTCAGCAGATGAACTTGCCAGCCTGACCGAAACCGCGTATCTGATGCGTTCAACGCAAAACGCCCAACGGATTTTGTCCGCGTTGGCGCGGGCGTTGAAGAACGAAGGTCAAGCTATGAGCATGGATGGCTTGCGCCAAGAGGTGGGGCTTGAAGCAGAAAAGGCGTGAGGCGTTTTTTCAACCTGAATTTATCGAAGACTTGCGTTATTGGGTCGAAACCGATCGCAAACTGGCTTTGCGCGTCTTTGAGTTGATCGACTCAATCCTACGCGATCCATTCGAAGGCATTGGCAAACCCGAACCGCTCAAATATCTTGGCGCTGGTTGTTGGTCGCGCAGGTTGACACAGGAACATCGCATCGTCTATCTCGTGCGCGATAATCGAATTGACTTCCTGCAAGCGAGATACCACTACAGCAAATAAATCGCAACTACTCTCTATTCTCTACTCATCTTTCTTCACATAATACAACAAAAACGGATCGCGCTTCATCTCGCGCGCCGTGAACTCATAGACCTCATTCGCCTTCATCAACTTCACATCCGCATCGCCGATCTTCGCAGACTTGATCACGCCAGCCTGCTCCATCAACGCGCCCATCGGGTCCACTTCGGTGACGACGCCTTTATCAATATCACGCACGAGCATCTCGAACGTATCCGTATACGTGACACCGTTCTCATCCGTCACTTCGCCCGTGAACTGTTTCAGGAAACGATAATCCACGCCCTCCATTTGCTCGATGTGATGAAAGAACGTCATGCTGTTCGTATACGACAGCCCGATCACCATGATCTTCGCATCCAGATCGCGCAACTTTCCAAACACCGAATCCCGTTCATACGCGCTCTTATATCGCAGGCTCCCCAACATCTCAGCGTGCTTCCCCAAAACCGCAAACGAATAAAACGGATGAAACACCCGCTTCGCGCGCGGGTCGAGCCGCGCCAGTTCCGTCAACACACCCATCTTCGACGGCGTCGTCCGCACATCCCACGCCCGCCCCTTCGTGAACTCAAAATTGAACGTCGGCATGATCAACGTTCCGTCTACACCAAGCACAACCTCCAATGCGCGGATCACCGTCTGCGGTCCGCCCTCCACCGCGCCCAACGATTTATACGAACTATGCACCAGTAGCGTATCCCCCTCCTCCACGCCCAACCCGCGAAGCCCTTCGACCAATTTTTCAAACGTCAACATATACACCTCATGTCGTTGCGAGGGCGATAGCCCGAAGCAATCTCCTCAATTCATGGATGAATTCCAACTCTTCAACTTTTATCCACACTGACACACGCTTCGCTCTCAGTGGATGCCTGATTCGCCTCGATCAGCCTTTTCCTCGCTCTGACATCGTACCCTTCAGGGTAGCGAAGTGCCGATGCTCCTCGGCGCGCAGTCGAAGAGTCTCCGTGTCTCAGTGTCTCAGTGTCTCTGTGGCTAATCGCTCTTGACCTTCTCGTAAGCCTCAAGTAGTGTACCAAAATTCTTCCTCCAATCCGCCCTCTCCTCCGCCGTCTTCCGCGCCAATTCTCCAATCCTCCTAAATTCTCTTTTGCTTTTTATCGCGGACAAAATCTTCTCCGCCAAATCATCCACATCCCCATCACGAAACAGCCACCCGTTGACTCCATCCTCGATCCATTCTTTATTTCCCGCGATGTCCGAAACCAAACACGGAAGCCCGCTCGCCATCGCCTCCATCAGCGTCACGGACGAACCGTCCACGTGCGAAGGCGAGATATAAATATCAGCCATGTGATACCAGCGCGGCAAATCGCCTTGACCCACCTGTCCCCCAAAATGGACTCGCTCCATCACGCCGCCATTCATCAATATCTGACGAATCCTCGCGCTCTGTGACCCGCCTCCCAACAAAATCAAATTCACATCAGGATTCACACTCGCCACCTTGACAAACGCCTTCGCCAAAACATCAACTCCATAAATCGATTCCCACGTGCGACTGCAAAAAAGAGTTACCTCCTTCGACTGTTTACTGCTCACTGATAACTTCTTTTTACTACTCGCCGCCTTCCGCTTTCTGCTTTCTGTGTCTTTCGGTCGAAAATGCTCCAAATCAATTCCCCACGGAAACACCACCGTATGCTCTGGATTCATTCCGTAAGCAATCGCCTTCTCACGCGTCACATTCGCATCGCTCGTAAAGAACGCGCTCTTTCGTAACGTGTATCTCGTAACCCGCTTCATCCACCAATTTTTATCCGCCTCCATCACCAAATCATACCCCCACGACATCGCCAGCAAGTGGCGGAATCCACCCAAGGCGACGATAAACGCACAATTCTGTATCGGACCTGCATGGATCAAATCAGGTTTGATTTCTTTAGTCAAACGTCGAAGGTCGAAGGTCAAACGCGGCACATCCCGCCATCGGAACTCACGCTTTCCACCTGCCCATAGAATCTGCCGAACATTCGCAGGGACAGGACGATCCTCCGTTTGCCGAAGCGTCGCTTCCAATTGCAAAAAGAAAATTTCATGCTTCGTCTGTGACAACGAAAACAGAAACCGATAATCGTGAGGGGTGTAATTCTTTGAGAAATAAATGATCTTCAAAGTTTCACGTTCCAAGTTTCAGGCGTCAAGTTTTAGGTTACTATCGATTACAGCTGTTCCAATCAACAAATTATCTTTACGGTGTTCGAGATAAATTTCTTCATCAGACACTTTATAAGCCAAAAAATATTCCATCGATTCGTAACCATTCTCTCTGATCCATTGTCGGGCAGCATCTTCATGGCTTATATCACTTGGAATTCCTTCGAGAGCCATTACTACTCCTTCAGCAGGGAGAATCAAGGTAGGTATGTAATCAGCAATACCGCTTTCTCGAATTACAGTCATGGTTATGCTTCGGAATTCTGCAATATCCATTTTCCAATCTCCTCTCTCAAGATGCCGCGCCGAGGTCAGTCCACCTCAACTCTTTACCCATCGGCATATCAACCAATGCCTTCGTGCCAATGACATCCTGAATCTGATCAGGTTTGATCGCGCCAACGGCAGCAGGACGCAACACATCAATCATCTCTCGCGTGAAGACCTCGCCCGCTTTGATCTCCCGCGCCGCGCGCAGACAGCGACGTTGCACAACGGCGGTATCAATCTCGTTATCCGCGATGAATTTATCGGTTGAGCCAAGCGAACGTTCGAGCAGACGCGTCTCTTCGACCATGCGCGCCCATTTGGCGGGATCCATCGCAAATTTATGGTCGGGACCTTCGCGGTCGTTGCTGTCCGTGAAGTGACGCTCGATGACGCGCGCGCCAAGCGTCACCGCCGCGAGAACGGGAGCGACCGCGTGCGTGTGATCGGAGAGTCCCAGAATCACATCGGGGAACATGGTTGCGTAGGTCTTCAACACGTTGATATGCAAATGGTCATAGTTGTTCGGGCTGGCGGTGTAATTGGTATTGCACTGCATCAGGACGAGTTGCTTGTTGATCTTCAATATCGCATGGACAGCCTTCTGCACTTCGCCAATCGTGGATGCGCCCGTAGCGATAAAGAACGGCTTGCCCTTGCTCGCCATACGTTCCAACGCCTCGATCCAATCAATTTCGCCAGAGCCAGCTTTGTAGACAGGCACATACTGGTCGAGGAAATCAATCGCATTGAAATCATACGGCGAGGAGAAATAATCAATGCCCGCTTTCTGACATTCCTCCATCAACGTCGTCGTCCACTCGAAGGGAATCGACGCGGCGCGATAGACCTCCGTCACAGATTTCTTCCACGTTGCCTGATGGCTGACCTGTGAGTTCATGTGCGAGAAGCCATAATCAGAGACAATCTTCGGCGCGTCGAAGTTCTGGAATTTGGCGGCATCCGCTCCCGCCTCTTTCGCCAAGCGGATAAGCAGTTTCGCTCGCTCCAAATCGCCATCGTGGTTGGCGGCAATGTCGGCGATGAAATAGGTGGGGTGGTTCAAACCGATCGTTCGATTTCCAAATTTGATTTCCATGTTGTTCTCCGAATAATTAAGCTGGTCACGTTACCAGACCTGACAGGTTTCCACAGAACTGTGATCGTCCAACTTCTGCGCCATTCGTAGAAGTCTGACGGGCAAGTGTCACAATAAAACCTGCCGGGTCTTTAGTTTTGGATTTCAGAAGTTCAAGAGGCATGAGTTTGTTAGTAATCTGCGCATGGGAATAATGGGTCTAGACTGGCTGTATTGGTTATTTTTTCAAGCATATCAATTCGCATGATAACTACATCACGACCTGATAGCCCATCTGGCTGATAATAATAAACTGTTGCAAATACTCCCTCGTTTAAAACTCCACCGAACACAATAGTCTTATTGTATCCAAACGTATTATGGAAACAACTCAGTTCAAACTCAACTCCATTTATACGGATAACATCTCCCGTATCATGTCCTCCTTCGGGTTCCTTATGCAGAACCTCAACATAGCCTTCTACAATTTTATATTCTCGATTCCTGTATGCGGAGGTCAACTCTGAGTATTGATTACTTAAATATCTGTATCGTTGATTTTCATCATTAAACCAACTAACACTAAATGTTAGAAATAATAACCCTGTAATAATGTAACGAGCAATAGAACGATTCTTGTCGTGAGTTCTGATATAAATTGCATACAACAAGAACCCAAAACTTGCAATAACTAAAAACACATCAAAATATAAGTTCCCTTTGGCTTCTCCAAATAGTTTCTGAGCCTTGTCAGTGAAAATAAATATTGTCATGTTATCTATCCTTGCTATTCACAATGAACTTAAACGAAATGGTAAGCCTAAAAATTATCTCCCAATCCTACCCAAGTGCGTATTCTGGAAAGCGTCTTCGTGCTTCAAGCCGTAAGCCGAGGATGCGGTCGAAGCTGGAGCGACCGAGAAGAAACTCCGAAGGAGTGGGATGATTATAGATTCGGATCCGATGTTTTACCAACCCCGAAGGGGTGTCATTTGTTTGGCGCAAACCATGCCATCCTTTCAGGATTTGGGTTT
>Ga0209063_1001458_pt1 | contig 12209 bp, 10 predicted proteins | sample KloWWTmeKNB19Kit_FD_187177 | JGI IMG/M metagenome (GOLD analysis project Ga0209063, IMG submission 187177) | Active sludge microbial communities from Klosterneuburg, Austria, studying microevolution and ecology of nitrifiers - Klosterneuburg... | ecosystem: Engineered > WWTP > Aerobic digester >...
AAGTTCCTCACTTAGCAGCAATAATTGTTGGTAATGACGGAGCAAGTTTAACCTATGTTGGAAGTAAAGTAAAATCGTGTGAACGGGTTGGATTTGAAAGTACTTTGATTAAAATGCCTAGTACCACTTCTGAAACTGAACTGCTTAAAAAAATTAAAGAACTTAACGAAGACGATAATATTGACGGTTTTATTGTGCAATTGCCTTTGCCAAAACAAATAGATACGCAGCATGTAATTATGTCTATCGATCCTAGTAAAGATGTAGACGGTTTTCATCCGGAGAATTTTGGAAAAATGGCGTTGGATATGAGTACATTTATTCCGGCGACTCCTTTTGGAATACTGGAGTTATTAGAACGTTACGGAGTTGAAACACAAGGAAAACATACTGTAGTGATTGGTAGAAGTCATATTGTGGGAAGGCCAATGAGTATTTTGATGGGAAGAAAAGGTTTTCCGGGAAATTCAACAGTTACATTGACACATAGTTACACTAAAAATATTGCTCAAATAACCACTCAAGCGGACATTATTATCACCGCTTTGGGTGTGCCAAATTATTTAAAAGCGGAAATGATTAAAGATGATGCCGTTGTAATCGATGTGGGAATTACCAGAGTTTTGGATGAAACCAATGAAAAAGGGTACAGAATTACAGGTGATGTAGATTTTGAACACGTGAGTAAAAAGGCTTCCTATATCACGCCTGTTCCCGGTGGAGTTGGTCCGATGACCATAGCCATGTTGTTGAAAAATACGTTATTAGCAAGAGATCAAAAAAGGATGAAAAGTAAAAAGTAATTAGAAAAAACAAAACTCAAGTGATAAGCTTGAGTTTTGTTTTTTGCACTATTATATGTTAATTAACTACCATTTGAAACGCCTCTTCTTAAATTCATCGTTACTTGAATATTTCCTACTTGATCAATTTTCTTAAAATTACCGGTATATTGAATGGTATAATTATTTCCTCCGTTTGAAACAATCTTTAACGTACCCGAAGGGGCATTACCACTTGTTGAGTTTTGTGAAATAATGTTTGTCTTGGCAATTAAAGAAGTCCAACCCAAACAAGCTCTGTTTTGATTGGCTAAAATGTTATCTAAATCAACCGGATTTTCGTCGTCTTGGTCGGTTGAAATTTGATATTCGCCGGCTAAAGATAATGACTCTGATATAAATAGATCAAATGTAACTGTTGCTACATCGGTTAATCCTTTAATTCCACTAATAATTAAAGTGTTTCGATAATAAAAACTACCATTTACTTCTATAGGTTCCGGAGAAACAATATTTACAATTCCTTGCGTCGTAGCTAATTCATAGGTTTCACCATCTACCACAAAAGAGGTTGAGTTTGTATTTTGAGGAGTGTCACTTTCGCTATCACTACAACTGTTGAAAAGGAAAGCAGAAGTACAAACCAATAAAAATACTAGTTTTTTCATATTTTAAATTTAATGTTTTCACAAAAATAGAAAATATCTTTAATAACCAAAATGTGGGATCAAAATTTACGTTTCGGTTGAATTTTTCGGGTTTCCACCTTCGGCAAGCTAGCTTCTTCTGTTTTACTGGAAGGTTCAATCAATTGATTTAATTCTTGAATTTCCATCTCAGTTAAATCTCGGTAACGACCTAACTGAACATCTAATTGAATATTGATAATTCGAATGCGTTTTAGTGCAATTACTTCATATCCTAAATATTCACACATCCTACGAATTTGTCGGTTTAAACCTTGCGTCAAAACAATTTTAAAAACGGTAGTATTGATTTGTTCAACACTACATTTTCTTGTAACTGTGTCTAAAATGGGTACACCATTACTCATTTTTTTTATAAAATTGTCAGTAATAGCTTTGTCAACAGTAACAATATATTCTTTTTCGTGATTATTCCTAGCACGAAGAATTTTATTGACAATATCACCATCATTTGTCATAAAAATCAAACCTTCACTGGCTTTATCTAATCGACCAATTGGAAAAATTCGTTCCGGATAATTAATATAATCCACAATATTATTACGAACGCTTTGATTGGTTGTACATTCAATCCCGGCAGGTTTATTAAAGGCTAAATAAATAGGTTTTTCTCTGTTTTCTCGAATTAGTTTGCCATCTACGCGAATTTCATCGGTATCAAAAACTTTGGTTCCCATTTCCGGAACGACACCATTTATGGTAACTCGACTTTCACCAATTAATCGATCAGCTTCTCTACGAGAACAATAGCCTGATTCTGATAAAAATTTATTGATACGTTTTCCGGTTTCTTCCATGGGACAAAGATACTCTAAAGCTTTTGAAATAGAAATGAATAAATTGATTCATACAATTTTTTATCATGCATACTGTGTCCTAGCCCTTTTGTTTCAATAAAAGTAGCTTTTTCCCAACCTTCCGCAATTTTTTTGCTTTCTGAAAATAGCACGACATCATCCTCACGATCATGCGAAATAATTCCGTTCAAGGAGAGGGTGGAGGCTAGTTTTTTTCCCAGAAATTCTTTCGTCTTAATATTGAATCGTTTTAAGAAATAGGCATCAAGAAGTTGGATTACTTTAGTATTTAGCCCAAGTAATTTGGCATAATTCTCCAATAATACTTCTAAATCGGAAGGTGCTCCCATCAAAACCATTTTTTCTAGGGATAGTGTAGTATAATGATGTTGAAAATACAAACAAGCTGAACCACCAATGGAGTGACCAATAATGATTTGAGGTTTATGTTTTAAAACTACTTCATGAATAAAATCAGCATATTTTGGTACACTGAATTCTACACCACTGGCTAATCCATGTGCGGGTCCATCCAAAGCAATAATGGTGCTTCCTGATTTTTGAAGAAATGGAAAAATTGGTTCCCAACGAGAGGCATTACTTTCCCAACCGTGGACTAAAAGAATTTTTGTTTCATTTCCTTTCCAAAGATATACCGGAAATTGATAATTTTCCAATTGTACTATTTCTCGTTCTGCTTGTTGTAAAATGGCAGGAAGTGAATTGGCATTTAATTTTCCAACTCGAGGCTCACTAAAAAACTTATAGGCTAATTTCGTGGCACTCTTCGGAAAGGTATGGCTCAACAGATTGATGTAGGCACCAATTGATTTTGTTACAATATTTTTGAGCGTTTTATTCATAAAAAAACCCCGAATCCGGGGTTTGTATTTTTAAATCTTAGTAAAAATGCTTTCCATTTTTTCTTTCTCTTCTGTAGCTAAAACGTTGTCAACTAAAATTCGTCCACTGTGTTCATCGGTTAAGATTTTTTTGCGGGCGGCAATTTCAACTTGCGTTTGTGGTGGAATGGTGAAAAATGATCCGGCAGATGCTCCTCTTTCAATGGAAACTACCGCTAATCCGTTTCTAACACTATTTCTGATTCGGTTATAAGCAGCTAATAAACGAGGCTCAATATTTGAAGCATATTCATTTGATAACTTGGTTAAGTATTCCTCTTCTTTTTGCGTTTCGGCCATGATATCACCCAACTCTGCTTTTTTGTGTTCTAAATGCGATTGTTTTGCATTTAAACGTTCTTGAGAATCAGCTACTTGTTGTTTTTTGTATTCAACAGAAGCTTTCATTTCTTTAATGTGCTTCTCGCTCAATTGAATTTCTAGTTCCTGAAACTCGATTTCTTTTGTTAAAGAATTGAATTCTCTATTATTACGAACATTTTTTTGTTGTTCAGTATATTTCTTAATTCCTTCTTTGTGAGCTTCAATAGCATTCTTTTTGCCTTTGATTTGATCATCAATTTGCTCTAAATCGGCTTTTAACTTCTCGTTACGTGCTTTCAAACCCGCTACTTCATCTTCTAAATCTTGCACTTCAAGCGGCAATTCTCCTCTTACATTTCGGATTTCATCAATTCTTGAGTCGATTAACTGCAAGTCATAGAGTGCTCTTAACTTTTCTTCTACACTCATTTCTTTTACGTTTGTCATAATCTAAAAGTACTTAACTGGATTTGTATTTTGTTCTGATAAAATGATGGCAAAATTAGGGATTTTTTTGATAAGAAAATCAACAATATAATTTTTTGTGTATCGTTCGCTTTCATAATGCCCAATATCAGCTAAAAGTAATTGATTTTCAGCTTCATAGAACTGGTGATATTTCAAATCAGCTGTTAAAAAAGCATCAGCTCCCATTTTTTTTGCCTTACTTATGGCAAAACTACCTGAACCGCCTAAAACTGCCACTTTTTTAATTTTTTTATGTAAAAATTCACTGTGTCGGATACTTCCACATAGCATTTTATCTTTTACAAATTGAAGAAAATCCAATTCTGAAAGTTCGGTTTCTAATTCACCAATCATTCCTAAACCAATATTTTGATGCTGATTTTGTAATTCATAAATTTCATAAGCTACTTCTTCATAGCAGTGTGTTTTGAATAACGCTTTTAAAATTTTTGATTCTAACTGTTTTTCGAAAGTGACTTCTAATTTTATTTCTTCGTTTTCTACAAATTCAAATCGTTCTCCAATTTCAGGATTACTGTTCTCATTTCCCAAATAAGTTCCAATTCCTTTCGAATTAAAACTGCAATCTTCATAGTTTCCTATATTTCCGGCACCGGCATCAAAAAGTGCGTTTCGAAGTTCTTCTTGATTTTCTAAAATAGTATAAGTTACCAATTTTCGAATGAATTTCTCTTTTGGAATCAATATTTTGGTATTTTTCAATCCTAATTGGTTGCAGATAATTTTATTCACACCATTTTGATGATTGTCCAAAGCGGTATGCAAGGCATAAATAGCAATATCATTTTTAATCGCTTTAATAACTACTCGTTCAACATAATTTTTTCCGGTAATTTTTTTCAACCCTGAAAATATAATGGGATGAAAACAAACGATAAGATTGCATTTTTTTGCAATGGCTTCCTCGACAACATTTTCTAAAACATCATGACAAACGAGTATTCCGTTAATCTCTTGTTCACTATTTCCGGTAAGCAAACCTACATTGTCAAAATCTTCAGCATAGGAAAGCGGAGCAAGCATTTCCAACTGTTCTATAATTTTATTGAGTTTCATATTTGAGTTGGCTAAAAATCCAAATTGAGATTATTTCTCTCAAAGATAAAAAATCCCTACTTTCGTAACATGATTTTGTTGCGAAAAATACTCTTTCCTTTTTCCATTTTATATGGATTCATTACTTCTATTCGTAATTGGTGTTACGATATCGGAATTTTAAAATCTTATTCCTTTGATATTCCTATCATTGCTGTTGGAAATCTGAGCGTTGGAGGAACCGGTAAAACACCACAAATTGAATATTTAATTCGTTTACTTTCTTCAAACTATCAAATTGCAGTTTTAAGTCGTGGTTATAAACGAAAATCTAAAGGTTTTTTGTTGGCAGATGCAGCATCAACACCTGAAAGTTTGGGCGATGAGCCTTTCCAATTTTATCAAAAGTTTCCCATGATTCAGGTTGCAGTTGATTCCGATCGTAAAAATGGTATCGAACAATTACTTGCCTTAGAAAATAAACCGGATATTATTTTATTAGACGATGCCTATCAACACCGAAAAGTGATAGCCGGTTTTTATATTTTATTGACGGCTTATTCAGATTTGTATTCTGAAGATTTTATTTTACCAACCGGAAATCTTAGAGAAAGTAGGAGCGGAGCAAAAAGAGCGAATGTGATTGTGGTAACTAAATGTCCACGGAATCTTTCACTTAGTGAACAAAATAAAATTCGAGCAAAATTAAAAGTTGCTGATAATCAACTCCTTTATTTTTCTTCAGTTGCTTACGACGAGAATGCATATTCAGAAATAGCTACTCTTTCTGTCATTTCTTTTCAAAATGTTGATAAATTACTTGTCGCCGGAATCGCAAAACCCGAGCCCTTTTTTGCATATTTGCAGACTCCGAAGGATGAGGTGCTCAAATTTCCTGATCACCATAATTTTTCGGAGACAGATATTCAAACAATTATAAATAAAGCTAAAAAGAAACCTATCATTACAACTGAAAAAGACTATGTGCGTTTAAAAGGGAAATTGCCTAAAAATCAATTATATTTTTTGCCTATTCAAAGTTCGTTTTTATCTAATAGTGGTGATTTCAATAAAAAAATAACCGATTATGTGGAACAAAGTTCAGGAAACCGTTAACTATTTAAAGAATAAAACTAATTATACTCCGGAATTTGGAGTTATACTAGGTTCAGGACTTGGTTCTTTTACCCAAGATATAGAAATTGAATTTACGATACCCTATGCTGAAATTCCAAATTTTCCGGTTTCTACCGTTCAAGGTCATAAAGGGGCTTTGGTTTTTGGAAAAATTGGAACAAAAAGTGTCGTAGCTATGCAAGGCCGTTTTCACTTTTATGAGGGTTATGATATGAAAACAGTTACTTTTCCGGTAAGAGTAATGAAATATTTAGGCGTAAACAAACTTATTGTTTCCAACGCTTCCGGTGGAGTAAATCCTAATTATAAAGTAGGTGATGTGGTGCTTATTAAAGATCATATTAATTTTTTTCCTGATCATCCGTTACGTGGAACAAATGATGAACGATTTGGTCCGAGGTTTGTTAATATGAGCGAACCATATTCGAGAAGTTTGATGAAAATAGCCAAAGAAATTGCATTGCAAAACGAAATTGATCTTAAAGACGGCATTTATCTAGGACTTCAAGGGCCAACTTTTGAAACTCTGGCAGAATATAAAATGGTAAAAAATGTTGGAGCCGATTGTGTCGGAATGTCAACTGTTCCTGAAGTTATTGTTGCTCGACACATGGAATTGGATTGTTTGGGTATTTCTGTCATTACCGATATGGGTGACGAAGAAAATATTGATGAAGTTAATCACAATGAAGTGCTTGAAGCTGCCCGAAAAGCAGAACCTCATGTTCGAAAGCTTATCAAAGAATTTATTTTAAGTTTTTAGAAGCTACTCCAGCTTTTCACTGCAATCTCTTGTCAGCAAAACTTTTTTTGCTAGGTTAAAAATGAGCTTTCTTTGGTCGCTTTTTTAAACCTGCAAAAAATGGTTTTCCAGTCTGCGAGGATTTTCGTTACAATCAGGATTATGAATCCAATTCAATTATTATTTAAAACAATTGTCTTTCAATCGATAAGATTTGTATTTTTGAAAGACCTTCTAAAAATAATAGTATGAAAAACAACTTCGCTTTTCTTTTTACATTCCTATTCTCATGCATTTTATTTGCACAAGATACATATCTTCATTGTGGAAAAATAGTTGATGCACAATCAGGAAAAATACTCACTGATATGACAATTGTTGTTTCGGGCAATAAGATTATTAAAGTCGTAAATGGGTATGTTGCTCCAATTAATCCGAATGATATAGAAGTTGATTTAAAGAATAAATTTGTACTACCTGGACTTATTGATATGCATGTTCATCTTGAAAATGAGTTTAACTCTACTAACTATGATGCTAAATATACTGATAATGAGGCTGATGTTGCTTTTGCTTCAACCCGTTATGCTCGAATAACATTAATGGCTGGATTTACTACTGTACGTGATTTAGGTGGTTCAGGAGTAAATATTTCTCTTCGCAAAGCTGTTGATAAAGGTATTGTAATTGGTCCACGCATATTTACTGCAGGAAAATCGATTGCTACTACGGGAGGTCATGCTGACCCAACTAATGGAAGTTCTCGAAAGTTAATGGGCGACCCGGGTCCGGTTGAAGGAGTAATTAATTCACCGGAAGACGCTGTTAAAGCTGTTAGACAACGATACAAAGAAGGGGCAGATGTAATTAAGATTACTGCAACAGGAGGTGTTTTAAGCGTGGCAAAAAACGGGAAAAATCCTCAGTTCACCCTTGATGAAATTAAAGCTATTACAGCTACTGCCAAAGATTATAATATGTTAACGGCTGCTCATGCACATGGAGATGAAGGAATGCAAAGGGCAATTTTAGGAGGTATTAAAACTATTGAGCACGGTACTTTTATGAGTGAGGAAACAATGGAAATGATGAAAAAGTATGATGCATATTTAGTGCCTACTATTACTGCTGGAAAAGAGGTAGCTGAAAAAGCCAAAATAACCGGTTTTTATCCGGAAATTGTTAGACCAAAAGCTTTAGAAGTAGGACCTCAAATTCAAAACACATTTGCAAAAGCATATAATAGAGGAGTGAAAATTGCTTTTGGAACAGATGCAGGCGTTTTCCCTCATGGTTTAAATGCCAAAGAGTTTGGCTATATGGTTGAAGCTGGGATGCCCGCAAAGGAAGCTATTCAAGCTGCAACTATAACTAACGCTAAATTATTGGGAATGGAAAACAGTTTGGGGCAACTCAAAGAAAGCTTCTTAGCAGATATTATTGCAGTAGATGAAAACCCATTGCTAAATATCAAAACATTGGAAAATGTAATTTTCGTAATGAAAGATGGCTTTATTTTTAAATCGAACTAAGCTGATTGGCAATAACTTTGTAAAAATTATCAGGATTGAATGGTTTAGTTACAACATCATTCATCCCAAACGAAAGTAACATTTCTCTATTTTCATTTAAAGAAATAGCGGTTAAGGCAATTACCGGAATCGTTTTATTGAATACACGAATCTTTTCAGTGGCCTCCGTTCCATTAATTCCTGGTAGGTGAACATCCATGAGTATTAAATCATATTCGTTGCTTCTAACCATCTCGATAGCTTCTTCACCGTTGTCAACTAACTCACAAATGATTTCCTTATTTTCCAACATTTTCTTGGTAATCATTTGGTTGATTTTATTGTCTTCTACTACCAAAACTTTTTTGTGCACAAAAATGCTTTCGTCATACTGTTTTTTAACTTCTACAAATGTTTGTTGACCTAATTTAAAATCAATGTCAAAAGAGAAAGTGGATCCTATACCTTGACTGCTCACTAATTGAATTTCGCCGCCAAGTAAACTAACTAATCTTTTTACAATGGCTAAACCTAAACCGGTTCCACCATATTTTCTATTTATTTCAACAGAACCTTGTGAAAAACTTTCAAAAATAGAACTTTGTTTTTCAATTGGAATTCCAATACCGGTATCAGCAATTTCAAAATGTACGGTTGAAATATCATTCTCAGTTTTTACAACAGATGCTCCAATACTAACTTTTCCGTTTTTAGTAAATTTTAAAGCATTGTTGATGAGATTAATGAATATTTGTGAAAGCTTTGTTGGATCTCCAATTAAATGGTCAGGAATTTTTTCGTCAATTTCTAAAATAAATTCATTGTTATTTTTACTGGCTAAATCTTTAAATGAATTATGTAAATCACTTAATAATTGTTTGACATTTACATTGATACTTTCAATTTCAATGTTTTCACTTTCAACGCGGTTTATTTCTAAAATATCATTGATAAAAGTGAGTAAATAATCACCGGAAAATTTAAGAGAAGTTAGGTATTGTAATTGTGATTTTTTTGGATTTTCTTCAATTAATAAATGGGTAATCCCATTGATGGCATTCAATGGTGTTCGTAACTCGTGACTTACAGTAGATAAAAATTCTGCCCTGGCTTTTGAGGCTTTTTCAGCCTTGTCTTTAGCAATTTGTAATTCTTGATTTTTGTCTAGTAATTGCTTGTTTGATTGACTTCGGATAATATTATTTTTATACAAAGACAAACTTAATAAAGATAAAATTGAGATTAATGCGATGCTTAAGATGCTTATTAATTTAGAGAATTTATTAGCTCTTTGTTGTTCTTTATTTTCGCGATTCATTTGGTCGATAGACTTTAATTGCTCCGCTTGTTTAAAACTCAAGAAATCTTCCGTTCCAACTCTTTTATTGATTATTTCTTTAATACTATCCCTAATTCGTATGTGTTGTTTAATATATTTGAACGAATTGTTTATATCAATCATTTTTTCATAAACTTCGCTTAATGATTTTGCTACTTTGGATTTAAGTTCAAAATTTTTATTTTTTGTACTTAATTCCATCGCTTTCGTTAAGTAATTTATGGCTAGATTGTTTCGGTTATTTTCAGCTTCAATTAGTCCAATTTGGTAAAGTGCTTCCGCTTTGGTTTTAAAATGGTCTTCTTCATCCGGTTTAATGATAATGGTGTTTAAAATAGATAAAGCCAATTGATTTTCACCTTTTGCTCTGTAAACAATTCCCTTTTGAAGGTTGACCATTTCCTTTGCTTCCGGTATTTCAATAATTTCATAAATATTTTCGGCTCCTTTAAAATAAAATTCTGCTTTAGAATAATCTTTCATTTCAACATAACAAACACCTAAATTATATAATGCATAGGCTTGATTAGAGGAGGGTTTTTGTGTGCTATACAGTTTGATGCTTTTGTCATAAGTTTGAATAGCATCTTCGATTTTTTTTAATTCGAAATAAACACTGCCTAGAAAAGAATAAGCATCTGCTTGGGCTTGAATATCTTTTTTAATTTCAGCAAATTCAATGGCTTTTTGAATATAATCTTGCGAACTCCTGAAATTATTATTTTTTTTATGAAAATTGGCTAACTCTATATAATAATTAGTGCTGTCTAATGCTACTTTAGCGTTAGTTTTTTTTTGAGCATTTATTGCTGTAGTAAAGAAAAGGATGGTTAAAATAAAATACTTCATACCAAAAAATCGAAAAATTTGATGGCATAAAATTAACTATTTATTTGAAATATATCCAATTAAGTCAATAATTCTCGATGAATATCCAATTTCATTGTCATACCAACCTACTACTTTTACCATTTTGCCAATAACAGAAGTCAATTGAGCATCAAATAAACAAGAATTTTGGTTTCCTAAGATGTCCACGGAAACAATTGGGTCTTCAGTGTAAGCAAGTATTCCTTTCAAGTTATTTTGAGAAGCCATTAAAAAAGCGGTGTTAATTTCTTCAATAGTTATCGCTTTGGAAACATAACAAGTAATGTCAGTCAAAGAACCATCCGGAACTGGAACTCGAATTCCACTTCCTCCTAATTTATTTACTAAGTTTGGAAAAATTTTGGTTAATGCTTTTGCGGCTCCTGTTGTGGTAGGTACAATCGATTGTGAAGCTCCTCGAGCTCTTCTCAAATCTTTATGGGGTTGATCATGTAAACTTTGATCGGTGGTGTAGGAATGGACAGTAGTGATATAAGCTTGTTCGATACCACATAACTCGTTTATGATTTTAATCATAGGAGCAGCGTTGTTTGTGGTACAACTAGCATTTGAAACAATAAGTTCTGAACCGTCTAAAATGGATTCGTTTACACCTAAAACAACCGTTTTTATTAGATCATCTTCCGGTGGTGCAGAAAGAATTACTTTTTTTGCACCTGCCTTAATATGTAAATAGGCTTCATCAAACGTTTTGAACTTTCCGGTTGCTTCAATAACAAAGTCTATAGCTTCCCAATGTAGGTTTTGTATATCTTTTTCTCTATAAAAGCGAATTTTCTTTTCATCTATAATGATATTTTCTTGATCAAACGAAACAGTAGCATTTAAAATACCGTGAATACTATCGTATTTTAATAAATGAGCCATTGTTTTGGTATCGGCTAAATCATTGATGGCAACGACTTCAATGGTTGGATGATTTAATAATAAGCGGAAAACATTTCTTCCGATACGACCAAAACCATTGATTGCAATACGTTTTTTCATGATGAAATTAGAATGAAACTAAAGAATATGTTTCTGAGCATGATAGGATGAACGAACTAAAGCTCCACTTTCCACATGGCGGAAACCTAATTCTTTTCCATAGTCTTCGTATTTTTTAAATTGTTCCGGGGTGATAAATTCTTTCACAGGTAAATGTTTTTTACTCGGTTGCAGGTATTGACCAATGGTTACAATATCAACATTTACTGCCCGAAGTTCACGCATTGTTTCCATTACTTCTTCTTCTGTTTCACCCAAACCAAGCATGATACCTGATTTTGTACGCTTAATTCCTTGAGCTTTTAAATACCGCAACACTTCTAAGCTTCTATCAAACTTAGCTTGAATACGAACTTCACGAGTTAAACGTCGTACGGTTTCTATATTATGAGAAACAACTTCCGGATTGGCTTCAATAATTCTATCAATATTGCGTTCGTTCCCTTGAAAATCAGGAATCAAGGTTTCCAACGTTGTTTCAGGATTCATGCGTCGAATGGCTTGAATCGTTTCGAACCAAATTATGGAACCCATGTCTTTCAAATCATCTCTGTCTACACTAGTAA
>Ga0209063_1001465_pt1 | contig 12161 bp, 11 predicted proteins | sample KloWWTmeKNB19Kit_FD_187177 | JGI IMG/M metagenome (GOLD analysis project Ga0209063, IMG submission 187177) | Active sludge microbial communities from Klosterneuburg, Austria, studying microevolution and ecology of nitrifiers - Klosterneuburg... | ecosystem: Engineered > WWTP > Aerobic digester >...
AGGAAGAGCCGCGCAATCAGGGCGCCTGGTACTGGATTGCTTCCCGTCAGCATCTGGAAAACGAGATTGGCCTCAAACAGAAACTGCTGCTGGTTTCCCGTCCGGCCTCGTCTTCGCCGGCCGTTGGTTACCTGGCCAAGCACAACGAGCAACAAAAGGCACTGATCGAGTCCGCCCTGGGCAAGATCGAGTACTAAAAACTACAACAGAGTGGAGTCATTATGAGCATTATCGAAGTTCAAGTTCCCCAGTTGTCCGAGTCCGTCGCCGAAGGCACGCTGGCAACCTGGAAAAAGAAAATTGGCGACAGCATCGCCCGCGATGAAATCCTTATCGATATCGAAACGGATAAGGTCGTTCTCGAAGTCCCGTCACCCGGTGCCGGCGTGCTGGTCGAAATCATCAAGGGTGATGGCGAAACTGTCGTTTCCGGCGAACTGATCGCCCGCATCGACACCGAAGCCACCGCCGGCGCCGCCGCGCCGGCCGCGGTAGCCTCGAAAGCGGCTGCTGCCACCCCGGCCCCGGCCGCCGCTGCCGCCGCCCCGGGCGGCACCGCCAGCCCGTCCGCCCGCAAAATCCTCGACGAAAAGGGCGTCGCTGCTGCCGACGTCGCCGGCTCCGGTCGTGGTGGTCGCGTCACCAAGGAAGACGCCGTTGCCGCACAACCGAAGCCTGCCACCCAGGCCGGCCCGGTTGCCGCACCGACGGCCGCCAAGGCGGCGCTGCCGACTCCGGCCACCGGCATCGACAATGGGGCACGTACCGAACAGCGCGTCCCGATGTCCCGCCTGCGCGCCCGCATTGCCGAGCGTCTGCTCCAGTCGCAAGCCACCAACGCCATCCTGACCACGTTCAACGAAGTGAACATGGGCCCGATCATGGCGCTGCGCAAGCAATATGGCGAAAAGTTCGAGAAAACCCACGGCGTCCGCCTCGGCTTCATGGGCTTCTTCGTCAAGGCCGCTTGCGCTGCCCTGCAGAAGTTCCCGGTCCTCAACGCCTCGGTCGATGGCAATGATGTCGTCTATCACGGCTACATCGACATCGGTATCGCCGTTGGTTCGCCGCGTGGCTTGGTCGTGCCGATCATCCGCAATGCCGACCAGATGAGCATCGCCGAAATCGAAAAGAAGATTGCCGAATTCGGTGCCAAGGCCAAGGATGGCAAACTCTCCATCGAAGACCTGACCGGCGGCACCTTCTCGATCTCGAACGGCGGCATCTTCGGCTCAATGATGTCTACCCCGATCATCAACCCACCGCAATCCGCGATCCTCGGCATCCATGCCACCAAGGACCGCGCCATGGTTGAAAACGGTCAGGTTGTGGTGCGTCCGATCAACTATCTGGCGATGTCCTACGACCACCGCATCATTGACGGCCGCGAGGCCGTCCTTGGTCTGGTAACTATGAAGGAAGCGCTGGAAGATCCTTCACGGCTGCTCCTCGGCGTCTAAGCGACTTGCCCCGGCGCCAGTACTCCTTGCTTGGGTGCTGGCGCCTTTGCGCATCTAGAAATTGAAAGGTTTTCCATGTCCAAGCAATTCGATGTACTCGTTATCGGTGGTGGTCCCGGCGGCTATGTGGCGGCTATTCGCGCTGCCCAGCTCGGTTTTTCCGCAGCTTGTTGTGAATCGAATCCGTATGCCGACCCTAAAGGCGAACCGCGTCTTGGTGGTACCTGCCTGAACGTCGGCTGTATTCCGTCCAAGGCACTGCTACATACCTCGCATCTGTTTGAAGAGGCGGGTCACAGCTTTGAAGCGCAGGGCATCAAGGTCGGCAAACCGAGCATTGATGTGCCAGTGATGAAGGGTCGCAAGGACACTATCGTTACCCAGTTGACTGCCGGTATCAAGGGCCTGTTCAAGAAAAACAAGGTGACGCTGCTCCTCGGCCACGGCTCTTTTGTCGCCAAGGAAGGCGATCTGTGGAAGGTCAAGGTTGGTGACGAAGAAGTGCTGGCCAAGCAGGTTATCGTGGCTACTGGTTCCAAAGCACGGCATTTGCCGAATGTTGCGGTCGACCAGAAAATTGTCATGGATAACGAAGGCGCGCTGAATCAGGAATCCGTGCCGAAAAAGCTGGCCATTATTGGTGCTGGTGTTATCGGTCTGGAAATGGGTTCGGTCTGGCGCCGCGTTGGTGCTGAAGTCACCATTCTCGAAGCCATGCCTGACTTTCTCGCCGTTGCCGATCAGGATGTTGCCAAGGAAGCCGCCAAACTGTTTTCCAAGCAGGGTTTGAATATTCAGACCGGCGTCAAGATCGGTGACATCAAGGCGACCAAGAAGGGCGTCTCGATCGCTTATGACGACAAGGACGGCAATGCTCAGAAGCTGGAAGCCGACCGTCTGATCGTTTCCATCGGCCGTGTGCCGAATACCGACGGCCTGAATGTTGAAGCTGTTGGTCTGAAGCTTGATGGACGTGGCTTTGTCGAAGTCGACGGTCACTGCAAGACCAACCTGCCAGGCGTTTGGGCGGTGGGTGACGTGGTGCGTGGACCGATGCTGGCGCACAAGGCGATGGAAGAGGGCGTCATGATTGCCGAGCTGATGGCTGGCCAGGCCGGTCATTGCAATTTCGACACCATTCCCTGGGTTATTTATACCGCCCCGGAAATCGCCTGGGTTGGCAAGACCGAGCAGCAGTTGAAGGCTGACGGTGTTGCCTACAAGGCTGGCAAGATTCCGTTCATGGCCAATGGCCGGGCGCTGGGCATGGGCGAGCCTTCCGGTTTCGTCAAGATGCTGGCTTGCGCTCAGACCGATCGTATCCTCGGTGTCCATATCATTGGTGCCAATGCGTCCGAGCTGATTTCCGAAGCCGTGGTGGCGATGGAATTCGGCGGTGCTTCCGAAGATCTGGCTCGCATCTGCCACGCTCACCCGACGCTGTCGGAAGCGGTGCACGAAGCAGCTCTGGCCTGCGACAAGCGTCCGCTGCATTTCTAAAAGCACCAAATAGCTGTCCGAAAGGCGGGTTGCGGCAACGCACCCGCCTTTTTCTTTGGCAAAATACATAGTCTCCCCAAATGCTGGCGCAACTGATGCCCCATAAAAAATTGAAAGTACCCGCCCTCGGCATGCTCGAAGCCTACGAGGCCTTGTTAGCCACGCGTGGCTATATTGCTGATGCCGCCCAAATGACGGCAGCGACCGCTTTGCAGCAGCTCTACAGCAGCTTGCTTTCTTTCAAGGTTGGCCGGAGCAGTACCTTCAAGCGTTTGCTGGCGCCCCCCAAACCGCCGCAGGGCATTTATTTCTGGGGTGGGGTGGGTCGGGGGAAAAGTTTCCTGATGGATTGTTTCTACGATTCCGTGCCCTATCGTCGGAAAAGGCGCATCCATTTTCACGCCTTCATGCAGCAGATCCACCGTGATCTCGATAAATACAAGGGCGAGCCGGACCCGATGCTCAGGCTTGCCGAACAGATCGCACGCGAAGTTCGCCTGCTCTGTTTTGACGAGTTCCATGTTTCGGATATCGCCGATGCGATGATCCTTGGCCGCCTGCTCGACGGGTTGTTTGCCAAGGGTGTCATTCTGGTAATGACCTCAAACTATCCGCCGAGCATGCTGTACCCGAACGGCCTGCATCGCGAGAGTTTTCTGCCGACCATCGCACTATTGCAAAAGCATCTTGATGTTTTTGAAGTGGAGGCCGGTGTCGATTACCGGTTGCGGGCGCTGGAGCAGGTCGAGATTTATCACTATCCGGCAGATGCCGCAGCCGAGAAGAAGATGCGCGATTATTTCCAGCTGGTGGCAGGTGGGGATGGCAAGAAGGGTGGTGCGATTGAAGTGCTGGGCCGGCAAATTGAAACTGTCCGGCGCGGCAATGGCGTCATCTGGTTTGACTTCAAGACACTGTGCGGTGGCCCGCGTTCGCAGAACGACTATCTGGAAATTGCAAGCAGTTATCACACCGTGTTGCTATCGCATATTCCGAAAATGACCGCCAGCCAATCCTCGGAAGCGCGGCGCTTCACCTGGATGATTGATGTTTTTTACGATCACAAGGTGAAGCTGATTTCGACCGCTGATTGCGCGCCGGAAGCACTTTACGTCGAGGGAACGCAGGCCAGCGAATTTACTCGTACGGTTAGCCGGATGACCGAAATGCACTCCCGGGAATATCTGGCTCTGCCGCATAACGTGAGTATCTGAGGAGCGATGTGATGAAAATGGCTCTCAAAATGCTGTTGACCGTAGCAATGGCCTTGTGGATCGGCTTTGCCGGTGCACAGCAGATGGAGGTCATCGAATTGAAGAGCAAGAGTATCGAAGATGTCTTGCCGGTGCTGTTGCCGCTGGTTGAACCAGGCGGCACACTGACTGGAATGAACAACCAGCTTTTCCTGCGCGCCTCGCCACGCAATCGGGCCGACATCAAGAAGGCGCTGGCCGCGCTCGATACGCCGACGCGGCGTCTGATTATCCGGATCAGCCAGAATCGGGAAAGCCAAAATAACGCACGCGGTGCCGAGGCGAGCGGGCAGGTGGTACTCGGCAGCTCACGGCGAGCCAATGCCCAGGCACAGGTTTGGGACACGAAGAGCGCGCGCGGTGAAAGTGCTGGACAAATGGTGCAGACAGTTGAGGGTGGCGAGGCTTTCATCCAGATCGGCCGCTCGCTGCCGATTCCGATGCGCCAGGTGGTGATCGGCCCGGGTGGCGCCATCATTAATGAATCCGTAGTCTACAAAGATGTCGGGCAAGGTTTTTATGTCGCGCCACGTCTCAATGGCGAACGGGTAACGCTGGATATTAGTCAGCAGGCCGACAGCGTTGGTGGCTATGGACGCGGTAATATCAACACCCAGCGTTTGTCGACCACGGTTTCCGGCCGGCTGGGCGAATGGATCGAACTGGGTGGCGGCGGTCGTCAGGCCAGCAACAATCAGAGCGGAGCGCTCAATCTTTCAACGAGTGATGCAAGAGATAATCGCTCAATATGGCTTATGGTAGAGGAAGTTGAGTGAGTAATCTGAAACGTAATTTTGGGCAAAAAGCAGCTTTTATCTCGTCGGTTTTCTGCGTCGTGCTGGCTCTGCCGGTCTTTGGTATTTTCCTCTGGTTATGGAACGAGAAAGGGCTCAACGATACCTGGACGCCGAGTGCGCTGACCACAGTCTTTTTCCTGTTTTTCTGCGCCGTCGTACTTTACGTGGTGAGCCGGCCCCGGCCGCCCTTGCCGGAACAGGATACCGCCCACTAAAGGGACTTCCTGCGGTCACGGTCGACGGCTGAAAATAGTGTAAATTCAAAAACAAAACCCGGCTTTCACGCCGGGTTTTGCTTTGTGCTGCGATAAAAATCAGGCGGCGTTCAGTGCCTGATCCAGATCGGCAATCAGGTCGTCGATGTGCTCGATGCCGACTGACAGACGAATCATGTCTTCTGACACGCCAGCCTTGATCATTTCGTCTGCTGACAACTGACGGTGCGTGGTTGAGGCCGGGTGGCAGGCCAGCGTCTTGCAGTCGCCGATATTGACCAGACGGGTGACCAGTTGCAGCGCATCCTGGAACTTCCCCCCGCCGACGCTGCCGCCCTTGACGCCAAAACTGAGAATGCCGGAGGCGCGGCCCCCCATATATTTCTGCACCAGTGCGTGGTCCTTGTGGTCCGGTTGGCCGGCGTAGTTAACCCAGCTAACTTTGGCGTGACTCTTCAGGAAATTGGCGACCTTCAGCGCGTTTTCGCAGATGCGGTCCATGCGCAGGGCCAGGGTTTCGATGCCTTGCAGGATCAGGAAGGCGTTGAACGGGCTGATTGCGGCACCCATGTTGCGCAGGGGCACGGTACGGGCGCGGCCGATGTAGGCGGCGGGGCCGAGGGCTTCGGTGTAAATCACGCCGTGGTAGGAAACATCCGGCTCATTGAGGCGCCTGAATTTGGTTTTGTGATCGGCCCAGGGGAACTTGCCGCTATCGACGATGATGCCGCCGAGGCTATTGCCGTGACCGCCGAGGTATTTGGTCAGCGAATGCACCACGATGTCGGCGCCGTATTCGAACGGGCGGCACAGGTAGGGCGAGGGCACGGTGTTGTCGACAATGACCGGCACGCCATGCTTGTGGGCGATTTCGGCGAGCTTTTCGAAATCGGTGATATTGCCCAGCGGGTTGCCGACCGATTCGCAGAAGACGGCTTTGGTCTTGCTGTCGATCAGTTTTTCAAAGGCTTCCGGATCATTGAAATTGGCGAAGCGGACATCGATGCCGTATTGCGGCAGGGTATGCGCGAACAGGTTGTAGGTGCCGCCGTAGAGCGTGCTCGACGAGATGATGTTGTCGCCGGCTTCGGCAATCGTCTGGATCGAGGCGGTAATCGCCGCCATGCCGGAGGCCATGGCCAGCCCGGCAATGCCGCCCTCCATCGCGGCGACGCGCTTTTCCAGCACGTCCTGCGTCGGGTTCATGATGCGCGTGTAGATATTGCCGGCTACCTTCAGGTCGAACAAGTCGGCACCATGCTGGGTGTTGTCGAAAGCATAGGAACTGGTCTGGTAAATCGGTACGGCAACCGCCTTGGTGGTCGGGTCCGGGCTGTAGCCGCCGTGGACGGCAAGGGTTTCGATCTTCATGCGAGTGTCTCTCTTTTATTTGTGGTGAGTAAAAAATGAAGTCTAGCAGGCGTTGACCGCGGCTGCCTATCTCAGGCGTTGTCGTCGACTTCAGGGCTTGTCTGGCGGGCGGTTTTGATCAGGAAGCGGCCCGGATCTAGCGCATCGGCCAGATCATTTTCCAGCGGCAGCGGCTCGCCTTCCAATTGGCTTAACAGCAAGTCGGCCATCAGCGCCGACCAGACGATACCGCGCGCGCCGAAACCCTGGACGCACCACAGGCCGGGTTGCCGGGGCAGGTCGTGAAGGCGGCTGTTGCTGCCGGCCGGGAGTGGCTCCGGCACCGGGCCGACGATGGGCAGGCGGTCGGGCGACATTGGGCGGAAGCCGACGCGACCTTCAAGGCTGGCGGGGTCGATGGCGGTGGCAAAAGCGGGGAGGATCAGATTGAGGCGGGCGAGGTTGTCGCGGTGATCGACTTCCTGTGCATCCGGATTGGTATCACCGAGCAGATGGCTGGCGCCGACCAGGCGGATACCGTCAATGTCGGGCATGGCATAGCCGAGTTTGCAGACGACGATATCAAGTGGCGGTGTCTCGCTGCTCGGCAAATGGCTGACCTGGCCGCGGGCGGCGGTTTGCGGCAGCCAGGAGAATTGTTCAAAACCCGTCGCCGCGACGCCGCTGGCCATGATCAAGTGGGGCGCTTCGGCGAGTACAGTACCTGTCGCATCGAGCACTTGCCAGCCGGTTTTTGAGTGTTTTATCCGGTCGACCGCAGCATTGAAAATTGTCGTGATTCGCTCGGGATAAGCCGCCAGTGCGGCTCGGCAGAGCGATGGCGGCTGCACCCAGCCGGCGTTGGGAAACCACCAGCCGCCGGTGTCGACCGCCCAGTTCAGCTTGCGGCTGGCTTCATTCTTGTCGACAAACTGGATTACTTCAGGCGGCAAGCCGAGGGCTGCAACCGTGCGCTCTTGCTGAGCTTCGTGTTCCGCCTCGCGGCCAAGGTGCATGACGCCACAGCCCGACCAGCGGGCCTCCGGCAGTTCGGCAAGCAGGGCGCGGGTGGCCAGATAACCGGCGCGGGTCAGGCGGGAAAGACGGTTGTCGTCGGCGCTGGGCAGCGGGCGCAGCATGCCGGCCAGATTGCTCGATGCACCGCTACCCGGCGCGGCGGCCTGTTCCAGCACGGTGACTTGCCAACCGGCCGAGGCCAGCCGATGGGCGCTGGTGCTGCCGGCAATGCCGGCACCGATGACGATGGCGCGGCGGACGGTGGGGGCCGGGTAGCGGTTGGGGCGGCGCGAACGAAAGCAGCCGACCAGCATCTGCCGCTTGCCGGCGAAACCTGGCTGTTTTTTGACTTCGAATTCGGCAGCCGTCAGTGCCGCGCGTACCGTGCCGGCGACGGACCAGGTGGCCAGTGTCGTAGCGGCAGTCGCCAGGCGGGTGAGTCCCCGGCAGAAGTGGGGCGTCCAGAGTTCCGGGTTTTTGGTTGGCGAAAAGCCATCGAGGAAAAAGGCATCGACGGCGGCGTCGACCGCACGCAATTGCGTGGTGGCATCGCCAAAAAACAGGGTCAGGATAACTTGCCCGCCATCGAGATGCAGGCGATGGACGCCGGGTGTCAGCGGCGGCCATTTTTTCTGCAACTCGGCGGCCAACTCGGCGAACTCTGGCCAGGCTTGCTGGGCCAGCGCGAGATCGGTGGCGTTGAACGGGTGTTTTTCCAGCGAAACAAAGTGCAGGCGGCGGCAGCGTTGCGGGTCAGCGCGCCAGGCTTGCCAGGTAGTCAGGAAGTTCAGGCCGAGGCCGAAGCCGGTTTCGAGGATGACGAAGCGGTCCTTGCCCTGCCAGCGTTCCGGCAGGCCGTTGCCGCCGAGGAAAACATGGCGGGCCTGGGCGGTAGCGCCGTAGGCCGAGTGATACATGTCGTCGTAGGCGACGGAAAACGGATCGCCGCGACGCGTGAATTCCAGATGGGCCGGCTGGAGTTTTTCCACTAATGCAGCAGGGAATTGATCGGCGTGCCTGGAATCGTCGCCGGTGGGGTGTAGTCGAGTGCAAGGTCCCACTCGGCGTGTTCATTGGCGGCGCGCAGCATGGAACAAAGAGCCTGCAGCAGTTCGGCGTTCAGGCTCAGTTTGAAGCTGCGCTCGCGGGCTTCGCGCAGGGTCAGGCTGGCCGCACCATCACCATTCGCTTCCAGAATGGCCTCGGTGGCGAGTAGCGGCTTGGCGCCGAGCGGGAAAGTCGGGTTGTCATCCTGGAAGGCCAGATCAAAACTGGCAATTTCTGCAGGCGATTCATCCGTCGACTCGTCGGTCGGTTCATTCGGGACAAAGTTTGTGGCAGCCAGGTGCCCGGTCAGCATGGCAGCCATGTGCGGCCAGATGTCACGCAGAAAACGACGGGTGAAAAAAACGCGAATTTCCTCGTTGTTGCTGGTCCCGATGCGCAGTATCAGACGATCCTGAACACTGTCATTGGCGACTTGAATCTGTCGAACGGGCATTTATTTAATACTTTCCAGGATATCCGCCAGAACGCTGGCCTTGGGGCGCAAAGACGAGAGCGCGACGGCGCTGCCCGGCTAAAGTCGCTGGTGCAGCGCCTTCGATTTTTTGATCGTCGTTCACAGAGATTTGATCGGTGAGCGAGTGCCGGCGAGACAAGGCGCAAACGGCTTTATGCAGGGCCGTTTGCACCACCGTATAGGCAAGCGCAGCCACCTATCATTCAGGACGCATCTGGGGGAAAAGAATGACATCGCGGATGGCTGCGGCGTCGGTCAGCAACATGATCAGGCGATCAATGCCGATGCCGCAGCCACCGGTCGGCGGCAGGCCGTATTCCAGGGCGCGGATGAAGTCAGCGTCGTAATACATCGCTTCTTCGTCGCCGGCATCCTTGGCTTTCATTTGGTCATGGAAGCGGGCGGCCTGGTCTTCTGCGTCATTCAGCTCGGAGAAGCCGTTGGCAATTTCGCGGCCGACGATGAACAGCTCGAAGCGCTCGGTGATTTCCGGGTTGGTATCCGAGGCACGGGCCAGCGGCGATACTTCGACCGGATAGTCGATGATGAAGGTCGGTTCCCAGCACTGGGCTTCGGCACAGGCTTCGAACAGTTGCAGTTGCAGGCTGCCAAGGCCACCCGGTTTGACCTTTTCACCAAAGGCGTTGATCTGGGACTTCAGCCAGTCGGCATCGGCCAGTTGGGCATCGTTGAATTCCGGATGCTGGCGCTGGATCGCCTGGTTGATGGTCAGGCGATGGAAGGGCTTGGAGAGGTCGAGCTCGCGGCCCTGATAGATGAATACTTCCTTGCCCAGCGCCTCGCGGGCGGCATGACGGAGCAGGCCTTCGGTGAAGTCCATCAGCGTGTGGTAGTTCGCGTAGGCCTCGTAGAACTCCATCATCGTGAATTCGGGATTGTGGCGCGGGCTGAGGCCTTCATTGCGGAAGTTGCGGTTGATTTCGAAGACCTTCTCGAAACCACCGACGACCAGCCGCTTCAGGTAAAGCTCAGGGGCGATGCGCAGGAACTGCTGCATGTCGAGGGCGTTGTGATGCGTGACAAAAGGCTTGGCCGAAGCGCCGCCGGGGATCGGGTGCATCATCGGGGTTTCGACTTCAAGGAAGCCGTGGCCGGACATGTAATTGCGGATCGAGGCAACGATGCGGCTGCGGGCGAGGAAGGTGAAGCGGGTTTCCTCGTTCATGATCAGGTCGACATAACGCTGACGGTATTTCATTTCCTGATCGGCCAGGCCGTGGAACTTGTCCGGCAGCGGGCGCAGGGATTTGGTCAGCAGGCGGATTTCAGCGGCCTGGATGCTCAGTTCGCCGGTCTTGGTCTTCATCAGGATGCCGGTGATGCCGATGATGTCGCCCAGATCCCAGGTCTTGAAGTCGGTGTAAATGTCTTCACCGACGCGATCGCGCGTGATGTAGATCTGGATGCGGCCAGAGTGATCCTGAATGGTGGCAAACGAAGCCTTGCCCATGACACGCTTCAGCATCATGCGGCCGGCGACCTTGACTTCAACCGGCAGCTCGGCGAGCTCTTCCACCGTTTTCTCGCCATAGCCTTCGAGGATCCTGGCAGCGGTGTTCTCACGCTGGAAGTCGTTCGGGAAGGCTTTGCCGGTCTTGCGCCATTCGGCCAGCTTGGCGCGGCGCTCGGCGATGAGCTGGTTTTCGTCTTGTTGAACCGGGGCTTGCTGTTCGGCGTTGGCCATGTTTGTTCCTTGAAAACGGTAGATTGCCTGCTTGTGGCACTTAGCCCGTGATTTTCGCCCATTTCAGCCGCTCGGGAAAGGTTGTCGGCGTTTTTTCGGCGCGGCCAATGGGATAATCAGGCTATGGAAAACACAGATCGGAAGCCTTCTCAAGGCAGAGCGCCAGCCGCGTTCGCCTCATTGCCACCCGATAGCCAACAAGAAAGGAGTCTGTTTATGCGCAAATCTGTTCAGCTGATCGTCTTGCTCTGGGCAAGCCTGACCGTTGGTTCCGCGCTGGCGACGCCAGTAAAGCTGCTCGGTTTCGACGATATGTCATGCACCGCCTGGAAAGCTTCGAAAGGCGACACCGAGCAACGGGGTATTTACCTTACCTGGATGCGCGGCGTCCTGACCGGGCATAACTATGCGCAGCCGAGCCAGCAGGTGTCGAGTATTTCCAGCGGCACCATCGAAATGTTCGTCAATACCTACTGCTCCACCAATCCCAAAGCTGAGTTCAGTGAGGCGGTATTTCGCCTGAGCGACCAGTTTTCCGGACGTAATCAGCCGATTAAAAAATAGGCTCGACGGCGTCGCCTGCTTTGTCTCAAAGCTGCTCGGTTCAGTAGTGAATTGCCAGCCAGATCGTGATTTCGCCGGACGGGGTCCAGTCAACCCGATGCTTGCGGTGGGCCGTGATTTCAAGGTAATCCCCGGCTTTCAAATTACGGGCTTCGGACTCATCGGCAAAGCGCAGCTTCGCTTCTCCCTGAACCAGTAGCACCCATTCATTCGTTGGCTGGTCGTACCAGAAATCTGGCGGGCTGGTCTGGCCGGTTGAGACGATGCGTTCGATATGCAAGCCCGGGCGCTTGAGCAGATCTGAAAATTGCTCGTTTTCAGCGGTTGACCGCGCCCCGAGGGAAGTCACCTTGGGGGATGGCAATTGGCTAAAAATATTGTCAATCATGGTCATTTCGCTTGATAGAGCGGCATGGCAGCGAGGCGATGCTCGATTTCCTCGGCCAGTCGTTGATAGGCAGGGCTGCTCGGGTTACCAAACTGGCGGCGAAACTCGCGTTCGTTGAGGTATTCGGGCAGGGCGTTCAGCGCTGGTATCAGGTCGTGCTCTGCCAGGTTTCCTTGGGCGATAAGCGCCTGCAGTCTCATGTCGCCGCGGCTCAGTAATTCGCCAAAACGGGTGCCGGCACGGTCGGCGGCCAGGTCGGCAAAGGAGAAGCCGCCGCCGTGTTTAGCATCGGCCAGTTCCTTGTAGAGGCCGATGGCATCGGCAATCGGCTCGCCGGCCCAGGCGGCCAGCGCAGCAGAAATCACGAAATGCTGCGCGCTGTCGTTACGG
>Ga0209063_1001479_pt1 | contig 12070 bp, 9 predicted proteins | sample KloWWTmeKNB19Kit_FD_187177 | JGI IMG/M metagenome (GOLD analysis project Ga0209063, IMG submission 187177) | Active sludge microbial communities from Klosterneuburg, Austria, studying microevolution and ecology of nitrifiers - Klosterneuburg... | ecosystem: Engineered > WWTP > Aerobic digester >...
CGGGTACTTCTTGCGATGTTTCAATCCTCGCCCGTCACTAAGGACGGGCGCTACGACGTATCCAGCTCGATGAACGATGCCTTGAGCACGTTTCAATCCTCGCCCGTCACTAAGGACGGGCGCTACCGGTGGAGAGGGGGGTCATGCGCCGAACTCCCCATGTTTCAATCCTCGCCCGTCACTAAGGACGGGCGCTACATCCTGAAGCGCAGCTATTGGACGGCCCACAACTGTTTCAATCCTCGCCCGTCACTAAGGACGGGCGCTACAGCAGGACATGCGCTTGATCGGTCTGGTAAATGGCGTTTCAATCCTCGCCCGTCACTAAGGACGGGCGCTACAGCTCGCAGTGACGGCAACATCAGCCGTCGTCGAGTTTCAATCCTCGCCCGTCACTAAGGACGGGCGCTACGCACCTTCTGGCCTGTTTCGCCAAGATCCCGCGTGTTTCAATCCTCGCCCGTCACTAAGGACGGGCGCTACTTCGGGTTCAGCATGGAGGCCACGGCCCGTTCTGGTTTCAATCCTCGCCCGTCACTAAGGACGGGCGCTACGTGTCCACGTCAACCCATTTGCCTTCATCCAGGCGTTTCAATCCTCGCCCGTCACTAAGGACGGGCGCTACAAACTTTTTTGCTCCACCCCCACCCAGCGGCACCGTTTCAATCCTCGCCCGTCACTAAGGACGGGCGCTACTTGAGCAGGCGAGAGAGCTACTCGAAATTGTGCTGTTTCAATCCTCGCCCGTCACTAAGGACGGGCGCTACTTGAGCAGGCGAGAGAGCTACTCGAAATTGTGCTGTTTCAATCCTCGCCCGTCACTAAGGACGGGCGCTACCACACACTCGGCAATCACATCAGACTTCCAGGCGCGGTTTCAATCCTCGCCCGTCACTAAGGACGGGCGCTACTCTCACCGAGGACGATCTCTGATTCATGGACGCTGTTTCAATCCTCGCCCGTCACTAAGGACGGGCGCTACAGAGCGAGCTTTTCGTGACGCTGCAGCCGGTGAGGTTTCAATCCTCGCCCGTCACTAAGGACGGGCGCTACTGCTGGAGTCGGTGCGCATGGCGGCACAGCGTGCGGTTTCAATCCTCGCCCGTCACTAAGGACGGGCGCTACAGAACCGGCAGTAATGCATCAACGCCTCGCATGGGTTTCAATCCTCGCCCGTCACTAAGGACGGGCGCTACCGCATGAGCCCGCCGAGTAAGCGCGTCCCGCCAGGTTTCAATCCTCGCCCGTCACTAAGGACGGGCGCTACCCGGTGCCTTGTGTCAAGGTCATACCAGTAGACGAGGTTTCAATCCTCGCCCGTCACTAAGGACGGGCGCTACTTCAGGTCCAGTAAAGATCCCGAGCGAGTCGCGGCGTTTCAATCCTCGCCCGTCACTAAGGACGGGCGCTACGCACGGCTCGATCGACCAGTGTGTTCATTGAGTTGTTTCAATCCTCGCCCGTCACTAAGGACGGGCGCTACGAGCTTAGCCTGGCCGAACTGTGGCTGATCTTCCTGTTTCAATCCTCGCCCGTCACTAAGGACGGGCGCTACGGCACAGGCCTCGCCGTCTAAAATGTTGAGACGGTGTTTCAATCCTCGCCCGTCACTAAGGACGGGCGCTACTGACCACGGATGCCGATCGGCGGGGCTGCAGCTTGTTTCAATCCTCGCCCGTCACTAAGGACGGGCGCTACGGTAAAGCCTGGACGGATGAAACTGCACTACGGAGGTTTCAATCCTCGCCCGTCACTAAGGACGGGCGCTACGGGGGCCCTGTGGCTGACGAGGGAGGGACGGCGATGTTTCAATCCTCGCCCGTCACTAAGGACGGGCGCTACCGCGCCGTGGAAGCTCCCGCCGTTGTCGATATCGGTTTCAATCCTCGCCCGTCACTAAGGACGGGCGCTACAGGCCATGGCCCATAACTGGTTCGTGGCCGTCATCGTTTCAATCCTCGCCCGTCACTAAGGACGGGCGCTACTCCGGCAGGAACACAACGCCATGAGCGCCGCCCTGTTTCAATCCTCGCCCGTCACTAAGGACGGGCGCTACGGTGCCTCGATGACACCCAACGATCTGTACAGTGTTTCAATCCTCGCCCGTCACTAAGGACGGGCGCTACTTCTTCGCGTTGGCGCTGCGAATGCGCCTCGTTACGTTTCAATCCTCGCCCGTCACTAAGGACGGGCGCTACGACAGCACCAGGCCGAGAATGATCAGGAACAGACGTTTCAATCCTCGCCCGTCACTAAGGACGGGCGCTACCGTGCAAAACTTGGCCTTAGCCGCAGAGGCACTGTTTCAATCCTCGCCCGTCACTAAGGACGGGCGCTACATCAATTTCGTGGCATCACGCAATTGATGGGGAGGGTTTCAATCCTCGCCCGTCACTAAGGACGGGCGCTACGTGATCAGGTCGAGCAGCCCCGCCGACTTCACCAGGTTTCAATCCTCGCCCGTCACTAAGGACGGGCGCTACCGCAGTTCTCCGAGAAGACCGGCGTGCAGAAATCGTTTCAATCCTCGCCCGTCACTAAGGACGGGCGCTACCCCCTCGTGATGCATTACTGGCTGGGGATCGGGGCGTTTCAATCCTCGCCCGTCACTAAGGACGGGCGCTACCGCGTGAACAAAAACCCATGATTTCCCGAGAGGTTTGCTTGCGGTCGGCGCGAACCTACCGGAATCACCTGGGGGCGGCGACAATGGTTGGGTGTCACCTGATGAAATCTCCTTTCAATTCGCGCTCTTCTCGTCTGCGCGATCCCAGGCCCTATTTGGCAGCGCTTCTGGTTCGCGTTTACAAAACCAATGGTTCGTCAAAATCGACTGACGTGTCCACACCAAACACCTGTACATACTTTTCTTTTGGCTCTACCAATCGATACACCCGCAAACTGTCTTCCTTCTCATCAATGATCTCGACAAGGCGCCGGACAAGTTCTTCAAATTGCATCTCATTGACCGCACATTCGAACACCGATTTCTGTACGCGTTGCCCGAAATCCTGGCAGGCTTGCGCGATCTTGCGTAAGCGCCGCCGCCCTCCCGTCGATTCCGTCGCCACGTCATAGGCGATCAAGACATTCATGCACCCTCCTACCGGTACAGAAACGGCGGATAGGCCTCCAGGTCTCCCCGCAACACACGGGCAAGCAGACGAGCCTGCACATGCGGGACCAACCCCAGCGGCATCTTTTGATCCAAAACCGGGTGTGTGATTTCTTCCTGTTTACGCTTTTGATAAGCCACAATGACCTCTTTACGCGCAGCATCTTCCAGATGCACCGCCCCACCCGGCCGCGCATGAAATTGCCCGGCGGCCACCTGTTTCCGGTTGATCAACGTGAGTGCGAGCCGATCGGCAAAGACGCTCCGCAACTCTTCCATGAGGTCCAGCGCCAAGGCTGCTCGGCCTGGACGCAACGCATGCAGAAATCCCATCTGTGGATCAAGGCCGACGCCTTCCAGCGCTGCGACGCAATCGTTCATCAACAAGGCATAGAGAAACGACAAGAGTGCATTCACCGGATCGGTCGGAGGCCGCCGGTTTCGACCATTCAGCGTAAACGTTGCGCGGTCTTCACGGACCATACGGTCGAACGTGGCGAAGTATTTTCTCGCGGCCTCGCCTTCCAAACCTCTCAGGTAGTCCAGGTCCTCCGCGAGCGGCACGCGACCCAATACGTTTGCCAGGGACTCTGCTGTCTGCCGCAACGTCTCGCCATCGCCTGGGTCGTCGGTATCTCGCGCAGCACGCAAAACGATCTGACGGCTATTCTGAATTTTCCCACCCACTACATGCCGAGCGATTGTCAGGGTTTTGTCGGCATTGCCGATGGCTGCATGTTGTGCGCAACGCAATAACACGTTGCCCGAGATCGGCCCTTCAACGCGCGCTTGAAAGCGTCCATTCCGATCGAGAAACACCACGAATCGGCCGTCTTGGGCGCAGCGCGCCAGCGCCGCCGGACTCACCAGCACGTCGCCAAAACAGACGATGCCACCCAGGTGATGGATCGGCACTTGCAGCTTCGTTTCCCGCTCGACCTCGACCCGGAGCGTGTCGTGATCGAGCCGGAGATAGGCCCCTTCGGTCGTGAGATAGAGGGTATTGAGTAATTGGTGCATAGGAGGCTCAGCTCGGTTCCGATATGACAAACAGCGTACGGAGCAACGCTGCGGCTCGCTGCGGCTCGCCGATGACCGACGGCATACAGGCCTCAATCAATGAACAGTTCCGGCAACGGGAATCGTTCACAGGCGGCGGAAGACTTTTGGCGCGTAGCATCGCGCGAACGTGGTCCACGTCATCGGTCACCTGAGATCGCAAGGCTGCGCTAAAGCTTACCTCGCGTCTTCGGCGCGAGGTGTGATGGAAAATGGCACCGCTTGGAACCGGCAGGCCGGTCATTTCTTCCAAACACAGGGCTTGGGCGCAGAGTTGGAGATCGTCGTGGTCTTTTTCCCGCCGAGGGCCATGTTTGTATTCGACGGGATATGGGACGTTCCCATGAAACTCCACCACATCGGCTCTGCCGATCAATCCCAGTCGTTTCGACCAGAGCGGCACGGCCCGCTCTACGCGCACCCCATCGACTATTTCAGACTCCGGCTCATCCACTCGTTTATGGACTGCCTGCCCCCTCAGCGTGTACAGATTCTCGTCGAACGTCTGCTCGACATGGATCAACGCGCACTGACGCGGGCAATAACTCCAATGCTCCAGCGCGGAGATCATGATAGGGTCGTCGTCCAACTTGTCATTCATCCTGTTCTAGCGGACACATAATCAAAAACCGTCAATGACCTCAGGAGTAAGTTCATTGAGCAGGGCCAGCTCAATATTCCCATCGGGCTTCACGGTCAGGGAGCGGTGCACTTTAGCGGAGGAATGCTGCCCCGCCTTGCAGTTGTGCTTCCACCAGATGACCTTGAGAATTTCCATGCTGCCCGCTGGGCGCGCTGAGGATTCATCATTCTCGAAGAGCCTTGGCAAGACTTGCTTGATAGCCTCGGCATCCGCATCACTAAACCCTGTCTTTTTCGCCAGTTGTGGATTCATACTCCCGAAGAAAACATACACTCCGTTTTCCACACGATGCTTCGTACCCATCGTGTCGGAACTCCTTTTCCCGTCTTTGGTGTCTTCGCCGCTCACGCTCTTGGTTATCTGGGTGCTGGCAATGTCGATAGGCGCCACACTGAACGCGGATTGCACGGTAACTGGACCACGAATGCCGATGGAGACACCGGTATCGCCTTCGCCCTCATTCTCCTCTCCTTTCTTGACCTTCTTGCCGCCCTTCAGCGCGAACAGTTGACCGAACGCACGTACATCTAGCCATTTCTTGCATGCCAAATCGACGGTTTCGTCTGAGCCAAGCTTGTTGCCCAATCCAGCTTCGGCACGCGCCCTGAGACTCTTGCATTTGTCTGCTTTGCGGTCATCCGACTGTACAAAGATCTCGTTCCCGTCGTCTTCTTTTTTGCCAGCAGCAACCCATCTTTCCAACAACCGATCTCGGATCTTCCGCTTATTGCAAACATCGGTCATTTCTCCATAGTTGTCATAGTCGGTGCGGGGACGATTTCCATTAAGCGGGTCGCCATTTGGATTGGCTCGTTTAACACGGAGCACTACTGCAAAATCGATCTTGTTTTGAAGCATCGTCATCTTTACTCTCCTTGATCGGTTTGGGTCTCAGTGGTTTCTTCAGCGTTGGTCGATTCTGACTTTGGCCATAGGGCCTGTCTCTGACAGTGGTATCCCAGGAGGAACTCGCCTGAAAGTCTTGCTTCGCTCATGAAATCCTGCCCCCTGAAGGTGCAGATGATTCCATCGAGGAGTTTTTCCATATTGACAAGAAAGCCTGGTGACCTGCTGCGAAGTCGAGTCTTGTAAGGCGCCAGAGAGAGCTCGATGGTCCGCCATGTAGAATAAGGATGGTCGGCGAAGCGCTGCATGAGCTTAGCTGCACTGGTGCCTCGATTTTCCTTGGCTAAATACAGCGCCATATCTTCGATGCGTTCCGCTACGGCCAGGAGGCGCCCGAAGAGGTAATCCCGGGATGTTCTGTCTAGCTCCAATGCCATTTCGTAACTCCTTTGCTTGTGATGACCTCTAAACAGAGCGCAGGCGATGCCCAAGTTTTTCTCCCACTCCCATTTCTCAAGTCCCGGCCGATTGACTGCGCTACGTACCGTGGATTCCACAATGTCTCGCGGTATAGGTCGCCCATCGATGATGCAGGGGAGGAGCCGTTCCACCGTAGCCTTGCGGAGCTTCTCGCCTGACTTGCCTTCCACTTGACGACCGTAGGCGGCCTCAGTGATATCTCTCGGCGAGGGAACGCCTACAAACTTCAAGTTCTTGCCAAAGTTCTGATGCCAGGCACAGGACTCGTGCCATAGCTGAATACGTTCAAGGAATTCCGAGCCGGTTAGTTCCCGGTAATAGGTGATGGCCATGCGTCCGGGCGTGGCGGAGTCTAACGCCATGACCACAATTGCATCCGTCGGGCCGAGGCGTGTGCGATAGCCTGCGATATATCTCTTCAGTCTGACGGCAAAGGCCTGACCTGCATCCCCTTGATATGCGGGTGCGACATCCTCCTCTCTGGATTCCAATCCAAACATCTGGGCGGAATTGTTAAACAGATCAGGCAGAGACTTGCCAGATACGGCCCAGGCCACTATGACCTGATTTCCGTTGCGGAATGCCTGTCTGCGTTCAAAATCAAGCAACCATTGCAAAGCCTTATGGGCTTGTTGAGTAACTACGAACCCAACACCGCAGGCTTGGACAGCATCAATGAAGCGTCCGCGAAAGGTGTATCCGCTGGTGTCATTGGAAGAAATCAGCTTTGCCTTGTCACCCGCATTCCTAAGCTTTGCAGGGTGCTGCTCAGCAAGTATGGTTTCATTTCCAGTGACCATACATAGCCCGTGTTTGGTCTGCTGGCTGGCGTAGTAACGAATCCAGGCATCCATGATTTCTTTGTCTTTCCAGATCGCGGGCTCTGGGTCGTTGGCAATTTCTACGTGCCAGCGGATGAAGGCATCTTCTGGGCTAGATCCCGCAGGTATGACTTTGAATATCGCCGGTACATCCTTCTTGTCACCGTCCCATTTTTTTAGAAGCTTACCCTGCGAATCCAAAGGCAGGAGTCTTTCACGTACCAGGTCATGAACCACGTGTTTTTTTCGAACATAGGTCAGAATTGCAGCAAGCTTGAGGTGACCGTCCGGCGAAGCTCCCCATGCCTCCAAATCCTTCAAGTAGCTGCGGTGAGGTTCCTCCTCCTCTTTGGCAAATCCAACAGTTACCTCACCACCCAGTTCCCGATAGTCACCAGCCACGTATTGGAGCTTGTCACATAGGGGATGATTTTTGGGTTTGCTCCCTGCCCGCCCCCCAGACTCCTCGGTGCATGGAATCAGCGTCGTTTGATCTTCCTTGCTGACCACGCTAGCTCGCCGGAAATTGCCGCTACCATCAATCACAATTTCGATATGCGCCTGCTGCGTCGTGTGACTGATAGGAAGTAGAGGATTGCTGCTGAACAGTGGCAACCCGGCACATAGCTCGTACGTTTCGTGGAGTTTTTGAATCCAGCTCATATCAGCACTCCAGCCCGGTGACTTCCGCTTCCACGCCGATGAAATTCCGCACGGGCGTAAACTGCTTGGGCTGCATCTCTCGGATAAATTTCCTGGTGGTACACTGCTCAGGTGTGGCAAAACGGATAACCCCATCAACCATCGTCGGCCACCAGAATCGAGCTTGAAGTTTGTTTTCGCCGGTTTCGTCTGGATAATCGAAACCATGGAAGGCCAAACCGAAGCCCAGCTCTCCAGCGCCGTCGTAATGCCCAGCCCCGGTACCGAATTCGCAGGGTTCGACGTAGCCTTGACAATCCCTGGTACCCAAGAAGATGTCCTGGCGTCCGCCGCGATCGAGCATGCGTTTGGCAATCAGGTGATGCTTTGGTTCGTTCCGGTCATCCGCCAGTTCAGACCGATACTGATTCCATTCGAAATGCGCCCTGACCTGGTATTCGACATCCGCTAGGAAGGTATAGATGGCCAAGGTGTTGCCGCCACCAAACTCCAAGGGTTTGGTGCCCTTGGTCTGCGTGCGGATACGGTTGATTGCCCGCACCTCGTCGATGACCCAAATGAAGGTGGGCTTCCAGTAAATGGATTTAGCAATACCTTTCAGCGCTTCATAAGTCGGCACGTGATAGGAACATTTTTCTCCGCCGATACGGGTCAAGGGGTCCGTGAACAGGGCGTATCGCCCCCACACCTTGAATTCAATGCTGCTGTTGCGCGAATCAGGCATTTAGCACCTCCATTGTTCCTCCTGGTGACTGGCTCAAGCCAAACGACTGGTTGTAATATCGGCCATCGGACAGATAAAGGATGGCCACGTCCTTCTGGATTTCATGCACCGCCCCAGCCTTCTGAAACTTCTCCAAGTCTTGGGGGAAAACATTGACTGTATATTGCTGTGCCCGTCGCAATAGCTCGAACTGCTTTTCAACCTCGAAGGCCGAACAAAGATCGTTAACCAAATCACGCCCAGCTTCCCCGTAGGGCACGATGATACCTCGCGTCGGGGCGTCAATGACTTTGAAGGCACGGGCAGCGGACATGAAGGATTGCCGAAGGTAGATGTTGGGCGCGGTGCCGTTATTGCGTCCATATTCGTCCACAGCCAACGAGTTGCAGGAGAGAAGGTTCAATAGTGTGTCGTCACGACCGACAGTCTGGGCGGATACGGGGTAATCCATTTCCTGGTGGCGGGCAAAGAAGAAGTATTCGAAATACCGCTCAATGGCTTTCGGCCCAATCAAGTTTCCGCCGAAGTCCTCGCTATCTGCCTCAACATCGTCAAGCAATCGTTCGGTGATGCTCTTGCCACACAGAATGTCATGTAGACTGTCTACGTTTTCCACAGCCGGATTGACCACGTGAACCCGCCCTACCTTAGGATTTCCATCAGCATCTTTTTGCTTTCCATTGCGATTACAACGGCCGGCGGCCTGGGCGACGGAATCCAGACCAGCCGTGTAGCGAATGACTGCACCAAAATCCACATCCACACCAGCTTCAATCAACTGGGTACTGATACAGAGCACGGGAGACTCGTCATCTAACAGCTGCCTAATTTGTTCGAGAATTTCCTTGCGGTGTGCAGGGCACATACTGGTGCTCAGGTGAAAGGTCTGTATCCCCGCAGCTTCCCAGCATAGACGAAAAAGTGTCTGCGCGGACTTCTTCGTGTTGACGATCACGAGGCAGCTTCCACTTTGCACCACCTCATCCAGAGCAAGTCGAGCGATTTCCTCATCGGTCCATCCACCAGGTTTGCGCCGATTGAGCACCTCCACACGCTCCAGGTCGTCGAACAGTCCCTTTACGTCGGGCATGAGCTCATCGTTCTTTGTGAACTTCAGCGCACCCTTGCTTTGGGCTACACGGTTCAGCAAGGGTTGTGTGGCCGTACATAGCACCACCGTACTGCCGCAGTGCTCTGCCATGAAATTCATGGCATTGCAGAAGAGATGCACACAGTTGACGGGCAAGGTCTGGATTTCATCAAAGATCAGCACCGCATTGGCCAACTGGTGCATCCGCCGAGCGCCGCGCGTACCTCCGCCAAAGATGGCCTCTAGAAGCTGTACGCTAGTGGTGAAGACGACCGGGGCATCCCAGTTCTCCGCCAGCATCTTTTCCTTCCACCCTTGTTGTTCGGGAGTGAGATTGGAATGATGTTCAAGCACCACGCGACCACGGTCGTCTTTCGTCGGCTCTAGGATATCGCGAACCACTTTGGCGTTCTGGTCAATGATGGACGTGAAGGGAATAACGTAAATCACCCGGTCCATCTTGTGACGTTCCACATGGTGCAAGGCAAAGCGCAAGCTGGCAAGAGTCTTACCGCCCCCCGTAGGTACGGTCAGAGTGTAAATGCCTTTATCACGAATGGCGTTACTGAGGCAGTTATCGGAGATGCTCCGTCTGATTTCATCAATGGGATTCCGGATAGTGAACCCTTGCAAGTGCTTCTCAAGGCGCTCGATGAGCAGAGGCCATTCGGTGTATTGCCCCTTGAGGCGATGTTTTGCGGCCCTTGGCTTTTCAAAATCAGCCGTATCGATACGGTCTGCGTCTATCAGGCAGCTGAACAGAAACCGCACGAGAAGGCCCAATTTGAACTGTGTAATCGTATTCTTACTCGGGTCTATTCCCTTGATATCGTCGCGGAGCATCACTTGGCGAATAGATTCTTTGACACCATCAATCAGTGCAGGGTTGCCCACCAACTCGCGGAAGCGCTTGTCAATCAGCGCGTCCATTTTCATTTTTGCTTCCTGAAAATGTGCTCTATCATCTCGCTTACTGATTCGCCTTGTGAACATGTCTTCGGCAGGACGGTTTGTATCCGAAGACAAGCAATCGCTCAGACCTGAATGGTGTGACGCGATACACAAACCAAGAATCTGCCCAACAATCCGACCCATGTTCCCCTGCCCGGACAATTCTCTCCATACAAGCTGTGCTCCGGCAGTTGAATGATCTACCTTGCCCTTGAGTTCTCGCGCATCGACAAATTCATCCTCATCTTGATTGATCAGACCTACCGCCGACTTGAGATAGGCCTGAAATGCGTCACTGTATTTTCCCAGATCATGAAGTAACCCTATCAATTCTCCTTGCGGTGCTAAGTTTATCTTTACCGCCAGGTTCTTGGTTTTCTCTGCAACTCCCAACAAGTGATTTTCAAGGCTCTGTGAGGCACCTCCGAGCTTTCGAATGTGAGCAATGTAGGGAGGCATCTCTTTGTTCATACTTCGGTCTTCCATCCCCTGTCTGGTTGAGAGCGTGGACTAGTGGAATAATGCTGGAAGGTTGCGGAATATTTTCCGAGGTGATGTTCTTCTAACTCATGGATGACGAACGATCCATGATCATCCTGGCGTACATGCGCTAGATAACGCTTCGGTGGGACGGCCGAAGGAACTTTGGCCTGCTGGGGCAAGGCGTTATCCATAGGGCTGCCTCTTCTTGAGAAACGTCACGCCGCCGTTCGGGAGTCGAGGCCGGCAGGCACAGACGATGAGTCGTGGTGTGGCTTGGTGCAATACTTCCGGTGGTTCACTGGGCTTCTCGGTGTCAGGTGCCTCCGCCGCTGCGAGCTGCTTGAGCGGATGAACTCTTGCGAGCAATCCCATGGCCACCACGACCTTGCACAGCGTTCGCCGATTCATCGTCCGGTGGTTCATGGCTTTTTCCCTGTCCCGTCCACATTGACTGGCTTGCTGCGCATGTCCGTCACGCCTCCATGTCATTGCGATCTGTAAGGAGTCTCGACCATGCCGACAACATACTCGCCCTCCTCGTCCTGTGATTCTCCCCGTTCCCTGCTCACCGGTACGGCGATGCACCAGCCTTCCTCGCTGTGCCGACAAAAGTCTTCTTCCGTCAACGCCAGGTGGACATCTCGATCACATTCCGGGCAGTGTCGAACGCTTTCAGCTGGGGTGGGTTGTAGGCGGGACCAGAGCTGAGGACACTTGAAGTGGAAACGACAACCGATCCGGGCTTCTTCATTCCAGCTCATGGTGTCCTCCGAATGCCGCGCACTGTACCAAGAATCGACAACGCCGTCCCGCGAGAAATACGCCGTTTCGAACCAGGTAAATGCCTAGGGCCCTTCATCTCGTGACGCGTCTCGCGTCTTGAAGACACATGCTCAATTGAACATTCCCGGGATGCCCGAACGATGCGGCACAAGAAACGTGGCCTGGCCTATCCGCTCTTACTATCGGCCATATGCCATAAGCCATTTGCCCTGCGCATTCGCCCGACCCTAACACCGCGGTGTGACATCCGGGGTCACAGTTTCGGGCGATCTCGTTTTTTTTCTCACGACACGACTTTCCCATCCCCGACGCGGTTGAAATACCACCATTCGCCCCTTGCTCTCCGTTGACAGATTTCACCGTAACCCGCATATTCATGACGGTTCGTCACGAAATCGCTGAGGCGCGTCGC
>Ga0209063_1001481_pt1 | contig 12063 bp, 10 predicted proteins | sample KloWWTmeKNB19Kit_FD_187177 | JGI IMG/M metagenome (GOLD analysis project Ga0209063, IMG submission 187177) | Active sludge microbial communities from Klosterneuburg, Austria, studying microevolution and ecology of nitrifiers - Klosterneuburg... | ecosystem: Engineered > WWTP > Aerobic digester >...
AAGGAACAAACACTGGGCAATATCACTACCAATACTTCGATAGCAGACGGCGTGAAGCATGCAGAACTGGTGGTGGAAGCGGCTACGGAGAATGTGGACCTGAAACTGAAAATATTTCAGCAGGCAGATGCGGCGGCGCCGGCCGGTTGTATACTCGCTACCAATACCTCTTCTATTTCTATTACTAAAATAGCCGCTATTACCCACCGGCCGGAACTGGTGATCGGTATGCACTTTATGAACCCCGTGCCGGTGATGAAACTGGTGGAGATCATTACCAACCCGGCGAATGAAAAAGAAACTACGGATACGATTGTGGAGCTCAGCAAAACACTGGGCAAAGTGCCCTGTGTGGTGAATGATTTTCCCGGCTTTATTGCCAACCGAATCTTAATGCCGATGATCAATGAAGCCATTTACAGCCTGCACGAAGGCGTGGCCGGGGTTACAGAGATTGATACCATAATGAAACTGGGTATGGCCCACCCCATGGGCCCCCTGCAACTGGCCGACCTGATCGGGCTGGATGTTTGTCTCTCTATTATGCAGGTATTGTACGATGGCTTCGGCAATTCTAAATACACCCCCTGCCCCTTGTTGGTTGACCTGGTAAAAGAAGGTAAACTGGGTATAAAAACCGGAGAAGGATTTTATGTGTATGCAGCGGGAAGTAAGGAGCTGGTAGTGAGTGAAAGGTTTAAATAAATTCTATTGATAATTGTTGGAAATTATAAAAAACTGTAGAAGCTTCTACAATACAATTGTTTCCGTAAGTATCATTGGCTAGGCAACAAACAAAACTTAAAAAAGGTAATTTTTCGTTACTGTATTCTTACAGCGTCCATTGAAACAAACTAACGAGTAAGCCGGTATCTATTGCTGATCCTTCTATTTTTTATTTTTACTTATCGTACAACTTAACACTGCCTGGTTTTTTTCTATCATAGAAAATCTTCCCTGGTAATACCTGATAAATCTGGAGGAACTTTTTTTTCCAACGTACAGACATAGACTATAGATATTAAAACAGGAATTTTTGCGTATTTTACCTCACTAATAAATTATGGGCTGTAAAAAGTGAAAAACGAAAAACTGACAAGGAAAGAAATCATTGACAACCGCTTAAAACAAGCAGGCTGGAATGTGACTGACCGAACCCAGGTGATTGAGGAATTTGATATTCACTTGACAGTTGTTGAGGAACCTGCAACACCATACGCTGGACATCAATATAGCGACTATGTGTTAATAGGCAAAGACGGCAAACCGCTTGCCGTTGTGGAAGCGAAAAAGACTTCGGTGGACGCTGCACTCGGACGGGAACAAGCCAAACAATATTGCTATAACATTAAACAAACACAAGGCGTTGACCTGCCTTTCTGTTTTTATACCAATGGACACGACATTTTCTTTTGGGACTTAGACAATTATCCGCCAAAGAAAGTATATGGCTTTCCAACCCGTGACGACCTTGAACGCTACGCCTACATTCGCAAAGCAAGAAAGCAATTAGCTGGTGAACTCATTAATACCAAAATTGCAGGACGCAATTATCAGATTGCTTCCATTCGTGCTGTCATGGAAGCCGTTGAAAAACGGAAACGCAAATTCTTATTAGTAATGGCAACAGGCACGGGCAAGACAAGAACTTGCATTGCCTTAGTGGACGCATTAATGAGAGCTGGTTGGGCAGAAAGAGTTTTATTCTTGGTTGACAGAATTGCATTGCGTGACCAAACATTGGAAGCATTCAAGGAGCATTTACCCAACGAACCACGATGGCCAAAACAAGGTGAAAAAGAAATTGCTACCGACAGGCGGATTTATGTTTCAACTTACCCGACAATGTTGAACGTAATTCGCAACGAAGAAAAATCATTAAGTCCGCATTTCTTTGACCTGGTTGTGGTTGACGAAAGCCACAGAAGCATTTACAACACTTACCAGGAAATTCTTGATTACTTCAATACTATTACACTTGGCTTGACAGCCACGCCAACCGATGTAATAGATCATAACACTTTTAATTTATTTGAATGTGAAGATGGCATTCCAACTTTTGCCTATTCGTATGTCGAGGCAGTAAATCACATTCCGCCATTCCTGAGCAATTTTCAGGTAATGAAAATCAAAACAAAATTTCAGGATGAAGGAATAAACAAACGGACAATTTCACTGGAAGACCAACAGAAACTCATGTTGGAGGGAAAAGAAATTGAAGAAATTAATTATGAAGGAACAGAGATTGAAAGAAAAGTAATCAACAGAGGCACAAATGCTTTGATTGTCCGTGAATTCATGGAAGAAAGTATCAAAGATGCCAACGGAGTATTGCCGGGCAAAACGATTTTCTTTTGCATAAGCAAAGCCCATGCAAGACGGGTAGAAGAAATATTCGATTCGCTTTACCCCGAATACAAAGGTGAGTTAGCCAAAGTATTGGTAAGCGAAGACCCCCGGGTTTACGGCAAAGGCGGATTGCTCGACCAGTTTGTAAAGAACGACATGCCGCGAATTGCAATCAGTGTGGATATGCTCGACACAGGTATTGATGTTCGGGAATTGGTGAATTTAGTTTTTGCAAAACCTGTTTACAGTTACACCAAGTTTTGGCAGATGATAGGCAGAGGAACCCGTTTACTCGAACCTGAAAAAATAAAACCCTGGTGCACACAGAAAGACATTTTCCTTATACTTGATTGTTGGGACAATTTTGAATATTTCAAACTCAATCCAAAAGGGAAAGAACCAAAGCCCCAGATTCCTTTGCCTGTTCGCTTGTTTGGTGTGCGATTGGAAAAGATTGAAGAAGCCCGAACACAAAACAATTCAGACATTGTAAACAAAGAAGTGCAGAAAATCAGAAAGCAGGTTAAAGCACTGCCAAAAAATTCAGTTGTAATCATGGAAGCCAAACATGAGTTACAACGACTGGAAGATGAAAACTTCTGGAACAACCTGACTGCTGACAAAATGGATTTTCTGGAAGCCGTTGTAAAACCTTTGCTCCGCACAGTTTCAGATGTGGATTTCAAAGCCATGCGATTTGAAAAAGACATTGTAGAAGTTTCTTTGGCACACCTGGCAGGAGAAACAGAAAAATTTGAAACGCTGAAAGACAGCATCATTGAAGAAATTGGCGAACTGCCTTTGAGCATCAATATTGTGGCAAGAGAGCAGGAATTGATTCGACAAGCCCAAAACAATCATTATTGGGCAACCATCAATGAAGATAAGTTTGAAGAATTGATTCAGAAACTTGCCCCGTTGATGAAATTCCGTGAAGCGGTTATTCCTTTGGCTCCTGCCAAATTCAACCTGAAAGACATTGTTTCGGAAAAAGAATTTATAGAGTTCGGTCCGCAACACGAAGCGTTGAGTGTAGCCAAATACCGTGAACTGGTTGAGAAGAAAATCAATGAATTGGTTTCAAGCAGCCCGATTTTACAAAAACTGAAACAAGGTCAGGAAATTACAACGGATGAAGCGGAGCAATTAGCCGAAGAGTTGCACAACGAACATCCGCACATTACCATTGATTTGCTTCGCAAGGTTTACAACCACCGCAAAGCGGCATTGGTGCAATTCATCAAACACATTTTGGGCATTGAACAATTAGAGACCTTTGCCGAAACCGTTACCAAAGCATTTGATCATTTTATTGCAAAACACAGTTACCTCACCAGCCGACAACTTCAATTTCTTGACTTGCTCAAGAATTTTGTGTTGGAAAAAGGTGATGTAAGCAAACGCAACCTGATTGAATCTCCTTTTACCATGCTTCACCCCGAAGGCATCAGAGGAATTTTTAACACAAAAGAAATTGATGAAATTATTGAACTGACCAATAAAGTACTGGCCGCTTAAATTGTCCGAAAAATCGGACAACCGATATAAATATTGAAACCGTGACGGATTGTCACGGTTTGAAATAAAAATGAAATCAAACAAAGCAATGGGAAAACAAAATGAAATAAAGGTCTTTGAGGATAAACAAGTAAGGTCTCTATGGGATGCTGAGCAAGAAAAATGGTATATCTCTATTATAGATGTGATTTCCGTGCTGACTAACCAAAATAACTATCAGGGTGCCAGAAACTACTGGAAAGTTTTAAAACACAGGCTTTTAAAGGAAGGAAATAAAACGGTTACAAATTGTAACCAGTTGAAAATGGAAGCTCCTGATGGTAAAATGCGGCTAACAGATGTAGCCGATACCGAACAACTTTTCCGCCTGATACAATCCATTCCATCGCCCAAAGCAGAACCCTTTAAACTTTGGCTGGCACAGGTAGCCTCAGAGCGATTGGATGAAATGCAAGACCCCGAACTTTCTATCGATAGAGCTTTAGAACAATACATGCAATTGGGTTATTCAGAAAACTGGATAAATCAACGCCTCAAAAGCATTGAGATTCGAAAAGAACTGACAGACGAATGGAAAAAAAGGGGATTGAAAGAAGGTGTTCAGTTTGCTACACTTACCGATATAATTACCAAAGCCTGGAGCGATAAAACCACCAAAGAATATAAAATCCTGAAAGGATTGAAAAAGGAAAACCTGAGGGATAACATGACCAATACCGAACTCATTTTGAACATGCTTGCTGAAGCGTCAACGAAAGACATTTCTGCTGCCACCAACCCGAAAGATTTTGAAGAAAGCAAGAAGGTAGCAAAGCAAGGCGGTAATGTTGCAAAAGTTGCACGCAAAGAACTGGAAGCTAAAACAGGCAAAAAAGTAGTTACCTCTCTTAATGCCAAAACAGCATTGCAATTGAATGAAGGGGACAAGAAAAAGAAGAAAAGAAAATAGTTTGAACTATGATTTCTGTGATTAAATGATTGCCATGATAAACGAAAATTACAAATATTCAGAGCTAACCTCAAAAATCATAGGCTGTGCCATGACGGTACACAAAACCTTGGGTAACGGATTTCAGGAAGTTATTTATCAGCGGTCATTAGAGATAGAAATGGCTCTGGCAGGAATTGCTTTTTCAAGAGAATTTGAAATGCCTATTTATTATCGGGATGAGCAAATCGGAACAAGAAGAGTTGACTTTCTCGTAGAGGGGCTTATTTCAGTGGAACTGAAAGCAATTACCAAACTGGAAGATGTCCACTTTGCCCAAGCCATAAATTATCTCGAAGCATATAATCTTGAAATTGGACTACTAATCAATTTCGGTGAAGCAAGTTTAAATTTCAAACGCCTAACCAACAAAAAATTTAAATCGCCACAATCACAAAAATCAAAAGAATCATAGTTCAGACAATATGCTCCAAAACAACGCACAATTAAAATCGCTGATTGACAAGCTCTGGCAAAACTTTTGGGAAGGCGGCATTGCCAACCCATTAACGGCCATTGAGCAAATTACTTATCTCATTTTCATGAAACGCCTGGACGATCTGGAAGCCAAACGGGAAAGGGATGCCGAGTTTACAGGCGAAAAATACAGCAGCCGTTTCAAAGGCAAGTTTCAGATACCGGGCAGCAACGAAAGCATTGACAAAAACGAATTGCGCTGGAGTGTTTTTAAACACAAGCCCGCAGACGAAATGCTGATGCATGTGCAAATGAAAGTGTTTCCGTTTTTAAAAACCATCCAGGACGGAGCATCGGGCGAAGGACTTTTCACCAAACACATGGCCAATGCTGTGTTCATTATGCCCAAAGCCAGTTTGCTGGTTTCTGCCATCAACATTGTAGAAGACCTTTTCAAGGAAATTGAAAAAGATGCTACAGAAGGCGGTCATGCTTTCCAGGACATACAGGGTGATGTATATGAAATGCTGTTGAGTGAAATCGCCACAGCAGGTAAAAACGGACAGTTTAGAACTCCGAGACATATCATAAAACTGATGGCTGAACTGGTGGCTCCGCAATTGGGGCAACGCATTGCCGACCCTGCCTGCGGAACAGGCGGTTTCCTGTTAGGTGCTTATCAATATATTCTTACAGATTTGGTAAGACAGAAGGATAAGAAGAAATTAGAGAAAGATGAAGACGGTTTTGAACGTGCCGCCATCAGTGCCGTGCTTACACAAAAAGTAAAAAACATACTCGACCAAAGTTTTGTGGGTTATGATATTGACACCACCATGGTGCGTTTGGGGTTAATGAACATGATGATGCACGGCATTGATGAACCCAAAATTGACTACAAAGACACGCTGAGCAAAAGCTATAACGAAGACAGCCAGTTCGACATCATTATGGCGAACCCGCCCTTTACGGGCAATATTGACAAAGGCGATATTAACGAAGGGCTGAAACTGCCCACTACCAAAACTGAACTGCTGTTTGTAGAACGCATTTTTAATATGCTGAAAATGGGCGGAACGGCTGCCGTGATTGTGCCAAGTGGTGTAATACAAAACAGCGGTAAAGCATTTGAAGCGGTGCGGAAACTGATTATTGAAAAAGCAGAACTGAAAGCCGTGATTGCCGTGCCAAGTGGTGCATTTAAACCCTATGCAGGTGTAAGCACTGCCATTTTGATTTTTACCAAAGGTGGCGAAACCAACAAGGTGTGGTTTTACGATATGCAGGCAGACGGCTACACCTTAGACGATAAGCGAAACAAAATTGCGGAAAGCGATTTGCCCGACATCGTTAAGAGATATAAAGAACGTGTCACCCTGAGCGCAGCCGAAGGGGACCGAAAGCTGAAATACTTTATGGTGCCGAAAAAGGAAATTACAGAAAACAACTACGACCTGAACCTGAGCACCTACAAAGAAGAAGTGTATGAAGAAGTAAGCTATGAAAAACCGAAGGTGATTTTCGGAAAACTGGAAAACATTGAAGCCGATATTCAAAAAGGCTTGGCGGAATTAAAAGAGTTGATATGATGAAGTTTGAAAGATTAGGAAATATTTGCACTGTAAGAAATGGATATGCTTTTAAAAGCGAACTCTTTAATGAAGACGGAGTTCCTGTTATACGCATATCTGACATAAATGGTAATTATGTTACACCAGAAAATTCTATAAGAACTCCATATGACAAAGCATTTGAGCAGTTCAAACTATCGAAAGGTGATATTTTGATTGCCATGTCTGGTGCAACAACAGGTAAGTATGGAATTTACTCATCTGATGAAATTGGGTATCAAAATCAACGAGTAGGTTGCTTTGTCATTAAAGATAAATCAGTTCTTGACAACAATTATTTGCTTCAAACTCTTAAGTTTTTAAAACCAAAAATTGAGAAAAAAGCTCATGGTAGCGGTCAACCTAATATTTCCGCTAAAGCAATTGAAGATTTCGAAATTCTACTTCTCCCCCTTTCCGAACAACTGCACATAGCCAAGCTCTTAAGCAAAGCCGAAAACCTGATAAGCCTACGAAAAGAAAGCATCCGCCTGCTCGATGTGTTTTTAAAAAGTACGTTTTTGGAGATGTTTGGGGACCCTGTGAGGAATGAGAAGGGTTGGGAAACAAAAGAACTTGGAAAGGTCACACATATGAAAGCAGGCCAATTTGTTATAGCTTCTGATATTCAGTCAGAATTTAGTGAAGGACTTTACTCATGCTATGGTGGAAATGGATTAAGAGGTTATGTAAAAACCTATACTCACGAAGGTGATTTTGTTTTAATAGGCAGACAAGGTGCACTATGTGGTAATGTAAAAATTGCAAAAGGTCAATTTCATGCTACTGAGCATGCTGTTGTTTGTTCACCTAAAATGCAATTTGAAACTTATTGGCTCTATTATCTTTTGGATATTATCAATTTAAACAAATACGCAAGTGGTGCAGCTCAGCCAGGTCTTGCTGTTGGCAGATTAGAGCAAATAGAAATTATTTATCCCCCAATCGAACTCCAAACCCAATTTGCCCAAATCGTAGAAAAAACAGAAGCCCTCAAAACCCAATACCAACAAAGCTTAACTGAACTGGAAAATCTTTACGGTTCACTCAGTCAGAGAGCATTTAAAGGAGAACTAACAAGAAATGAAAAAGCTACCATTTAATAATAGACAAAGCTTGCAGGAGTTAGTCCCGATAGCTATCGGGATGTATGGCAGTTTGAGCCAAAAGGCGTTCTTGCCAGCCGCAGCTTCAGCGAAGGATGGTGGGGGGAGTTAAGTGTCTGAGCTATGATTTTTGTGATTAAATAACGACTAAAAAAAATACTGCTATAATCAGTGAGATCAAAAGATCAAATCAATCAAAGTGCTGTCAAACGATGAAAGGGAAAGCGGCTGTAAATTCAAAATAAAGTAATGCATAAATTAATAAATGAATTGTCCGGCAAGTTTGAAAAACTGAATACGAGTGATTTTATTTCATTTGCTAATGTTGCTGCATTAAAAAATGTAATGGGTGTTTATATGATTTATAACGAAAGAAAGGAATTGCTTTACATCGGGAATACAAACAAATTTCACATCAGGTTTGGCACCGATTTAAAACATGAATCAACGCATACCTTAGTCCGCAAGATGATAAAGAAGGAGATGTTCAGCGACAGGCACAAAGTAGTTGACTATCTTAAAAATAAATGTTCAATGAAAATCGAAGTATGTGAAAGTAAAAGAGAAGCAGAAGCATTGGAGCATATAGCTATTTACATATTAAATCCGCCCTTGAATAAATAAGTTGGGCAAGAATTAGTTTTCGTAGTCCTGGTCTGTCGCTTCCGGCGACAAACTAAAATTTCTCCACCTCCACTCCTCTCAATTCTTTCAACCGGAACAATACTTCATCTAATCGGTTCTTTGGTATCCCGATGTCAATCGTACAAAAAAGTTGAGTTTCCTGTTTCAGTACCGCACAATCAAAATGCTTTACCACTTTCATCACGTCATTCATCTGCGTATAATCAAACTGCAGGCGGTAAGGGAGCAGCACGGGTTTTTGTACCACAGGTGTTATTTGCAGAGCAAGGGAGGCTGCCGTGCGGTAAGCATTGATCAGTCCCGGTACACCCAATAAAGTGCCGCCAAAATACCGCACCACCACGATGAGTACATTGGTCAGTTGTTTGCTGTCTATCTGTCCCAGTATGGGCCTTCCTGCCGTACCCGAGGGTTCGCCGTCATCACTCACCCGGTAATTGTTACCGTCCAACCCCAGCCGGTAAGCAAAACAATGATGCACGGCTTTGGGGTGTTCTTTTTTTAATCCCGCCAGTTTTTCTTTAAAATCACTTACCTCTTTCAACGGGTATACATAAGCCAGGAATTTGCTGCCCCTGTCTTTGTATTCAGCCACAGCCGTTTTTTCTATCGTATTGTAATAGGCGTCGTTTTCCATTGGTCGTTAGTGAGCAGCAGGCAGTTTCCCCGGTTTATAAATTTCTATTTTATCTGATAACAGTTGTTGTTCTTCCGTCTTATGTGCATTTGTCAAAACGGGTGCATCCAACCCGTTTGTAATAAATACTATTTCATTCGTAATGATCCTTGCTTCATCCCAGTTCCCATCTTCAATAAAAGATTGCAGCAGTGTTGCCCCGCCTTCCACCAGCACACTTTGTATGTTGAGTTCATACAGGGCAGTCAGTAACTGCGGTAATAATTTTTTACCGTCCTCCAGTTTATAATAAATAAGATTTTTCTTTTCCTCCTTCTTTATAGTATTAAAGACAATTGTCTTTACTGCTCCGTTAAATAATTTAAGCGAGACCGGCAACCGGAGATTTAAATCAATCACCAGTCGTACCGGCGAATTACCCGGCCATAACCGGGTGGTCAGTTCCGGATCATCCAGTAAGGCGGTATTCGTTCCCACCAATAGGGCGGCTTCTTCACTCCGCCATTTATGCACCAACCGGTTGGAGTATTCATTACTGATCAGCAATCGCTGCGGTTGATCTGCCAAATCCCCCCTTGCGGGGGTTGGGGGGGCCATCTTTCCATCCGCTGTCTGTGCCCATTTCAAAATAACATAAGGCCACTGTCGGGTATGGAACAGAAAGAATCGCTTATTCAATTCTTTACACTCCTGTTCCAGCACTCCCGTTACCACTTCTATTCCTGCTGCTTTCAGTTTTTCAATTCCTTTGCCGTCCACTTCTTTAAAAGGATCACGGCAACCGATCACCACGGTTGGGATCTTATTCCGGATGATTAAGTCTGTACAGGGTGGTGTTTTACCAAAATGTGAACAGGGTTCCAGTGAAACATATAATACTGATTGGGATAGTAAGGCCCTGTCTTCCTCCTTCACCGATGCGATACAATTGACCTCTGCATGTGCTTCGCCAAATTTTTTATGCCATCCTTCCCCGATGATACGGTCATGATGCACCAGCACGGCACCCACCATCGGGTTAGGCGCCACCGCACCGGCTCCCCGTTTTGCCAGTTCAAGGCATCGATCCATATATTGTTGGTGAGTTGTCACTATCAGTCTGCAAATATAGTTAAGCTTACTTCCTACTTCCCACTTCCTACTTCTTACATCCTACTTCTTACATCCTACTTCCCACTTTCCCTTCGTAAGTTTGCCGCTATGACAGTGCAGGAAGCAACTTATTTTTTGTTGAGCCAGCTAAGAACCGTTTATAGTGATGGAGAAGCCAGCCAGGTGGTTGATTGGGTAATGGAGCACCTGACCGGCTCTAAAAAGGCAGAACGTATGCTGTATAAAAATGCTGCCATCACTGATAAAGAAGAAGACTTGCTGCATCAATACACAAAAAGATTACTGGCGCATGAACCGGTACAATATGTATTGAATGAATCCTGGTTTTGCGGGTTGAAATTCTTTGTTGATAAGAATGTACTGATACCAAGACCTGAAACCGAAGAACTGGTGGAGTGGATCATCAGTAATTGTAAATTCCCGGTAGATGAATTGACAATACTCGATATTGGAACCGGCAGCGGCTGCATACCCATTGCGTTGAAAAGAAGGATACGGAAAGCAGTGGTATGGAGTTGTGATGTAAGTGATGCTGCATTAGCTGTGGCTAAAAAAAATGCCGCTTCATTAGGAACCGCTATAAATTTTGTACCCCTGGATTTTCTTGATCAACGCACCTGGTCACAACTCCCCTCGTTTGATATCATTGTCAGCAATCCGCCCTATGTACCGCAAAAAGAGAAAGAAACGATGCAGCCGAATGTGCTGGATTATGAGCCGCATACGGCCCTGTTTGTACCGGATAATGATGCACTGGTTTTTTATAAAGCGATTGCGGAATTTGGAAAACTACATCTGCACAAAGGCGGAACTGTTTACCTGGAAATACACGAAGATCTAGGAGAAGCCACTACAGCGATATTCCGGTCTGCTGGTTATCAAACGGAGTTGAAGAAAGATATGCAGGGTAAAGACAGGATGGTAAAGGCTGTATTGGGGTTTCGTTAGTCACCTTTCGATAAACTCAAGGTGACAGGAAGATTGTCAGGCTGAGCTTGCCGAAGCCGGATTAAGGATTTCGTTAGTCCCCCTTCGATAAACTCAGGGTGACACAAAAAAAACGTCAGGCTGATTTCAAAAACGTACTGTCAGGCTGAGCTTGCCGAAGCCGGGTTAAGGAACGAAGATGTCAGGCTGAGCTTGCCGAAGCCGTGTTAAGGAACGAGGATGTCAGGCTGAGCTTGCCGAAGCCGTATTAAGGATTACGTTAGTCCCCTTTCGATAAACTCAAGGTGACACAAAAAAAACGTCAGGCTGAATTTAGCAACGTACTGTCAGGCTGAGCTTGTCGAAGCCGTGTTAAGGAACGAGGATTGTCAGGCTGAGCTTGCCGAAGCCGTATTAAGGATTACGTTAGTCCCCCTTCGATAAACTCAGGGTGACAAGAAACATTGCGTTCATCACACTTCGATATACTCAGTGTGACAGAAGGATTGTCATACTAAGTTTAGCAACGTACTGTCAGGCTGAGCTTGTCGAAGCCGTGTTAAGGATTACGTTAGTCCCCCTTCGATAAACTCAGGGTGACAAGAAACATTGCGTTCATCACACTTCGATATATTCAGTGTGACAGAAGGATTGTCATACTAAGTTTAGCAACGTACTGTCAGGCTGAGCTTGTCGAAGCCGTGTTAAGGAACGAGGATTGTCAGGCTGAGTTTACCGAAGCAGGGTTAAGGA
>Ga0209063_1001482_pt1 | contig 12059 bp, 7 predicted proteins | sample KloWWTmeKNB19Kit_FD_187177 | JGI IMG/M metagenome (GOLD analysis project Ga0209063, IMG submission 187177) | Active sludge microbial communities from Klosterneuburg, Austria, studying microevolution and ecology of nitrifiers - Klosterneuburg... | ecosystem: Engineered > WWTP > Aerobic digester >...
ACCAGAAGAAATATAAATCCATCGATTGGAAATTGATCGATCAGCTAAAACCTGGTACCACTGTTCAGTTGACCACCTCCCGAGGTGAAATTACAATTGCTCTGTACCCAGATCGTGCACCTGTATCCGTGACCAGTTTTCTGCAATTAGCCAATGAGGGTTACTACAATGGGAAATCTTTTCACCGTGTAGTCCCCAATTTTGTGATCCAGACCGGATGTCCTCGCGGAGACGGATTTGGAGGACTTGATTTTACACTGCGATCAGAACTGGCCGGCACCTACTATGATGATGAAGGATACGTAGGGATGGCTTCAGCAGGTCCGCATACCGAAGGCCCTCAGTTTTTCATCACCCATTCTCCTGCGCCACATCTTGATGGTCGCTATACCATTATCGGTAAGGTTACTTCAGGTATGGATGTCGTACATAAAATGGAAATAGGAGATACCATCAAGCAAATCAACATACGTTACTAACTATATGATACTATCTACTCCTTTAGAATCAAGGCACATCGAACTGGGTGCCAAAATGGTTGAGTTTGCCGGCTACAATATGCCGGTGGTCTATTCAAGCATCCAAGACGAACATCATGCTGTGCGGAAGAGCGTTGGCGTGTTTGATGTCTCCCATATGGGTGAATTTATCGTCAAAGGAAGACAAGCGCTCGATCTTGTGCAACGCATCAGCTCTAATGATGCGGCTGCCTTAAAAATCGGCCAGGCGCAATATTCATGTCTTCCAAATGAAACAGGAGGCATCGTTGATGATATGCTGGTCTATCGTCTGCCACAGGATATGTGCGCGGAAGGCGAGCAGGCTTTTATGTTGGTCGTCAACGCTTCTAACATCCACAAAGACTGGGATCATATCCAGCAATATGCTTCGGCTTTTGATACCCGCATCATTGATATCTCTGATAAGACCGGCTTGCTTGCTGTGCAAGGACCATTGGCAAAAGCGCTGCTGCAACCGCTAACCGATGTTGCACTCGATGATATACCCTATTATCATTTTGCGAAAGGCAAAATTGCAGGCATCGACAATGTCATTATTTCTGCCACGGGTTATACCGGTTCAGGAGGTTTTGAATTGTATGTCGACAGCAAAGATCTGGTCGCCTTATGGGATACGATCATGGCACTGGACAATCCTGTAAAACCAGTTCCTGCCGGACTAGGCGCACGTGATACGTTGAGACTTGAAATGGGCTATTGTCTGTATGGCAATGATATCGATGATACTACTTCTGTACTGGAGGCTGGATTAGGTTGGATCACCAAACTCAACAAGAAAAGTGAGTTTCCGTCACAACCTATTTTTGCAAAGCAGAAAAAAGAAGGTGTCGCTAAGAAACTGGTAGGCTTTGTCGTGGATGATCGCAGAGTACCACGCCACGGATATCCGGTGTGTGATGATACGGGAAATGAAATCGGTGTAGTCACAAGCGGAACATCCTCTCCTACGCTACAGATCCCGCTGGGCATGGCGTATGTACCCGCGTCATTAGCATCCCTCGGATCTACCTTCAATGTAAAGGCAGGCACCAAAATGTTGAGTGCCAAAGTAGTTACAATGCCTTTTATAGATCCTGCAAATGTTTGATCGCATTTAACAACGGAACAGAATACTAAACCAAAACCCTTCTCTAAGACCGAATATGAAGATCTATCCTTTTGAAGCCATCTATCCTAATGACGATCTGATCGCATCATCAGATTCATTTTTCGGGACTGTACGGGATGACTACAGTGAGTATTATAAGAATGGTTTTTTCCGGCATGCAGATGAGAGTGCTTACTACATCATGGAAATCACCATGGATAATAAAGTGCATTCCGGGATTGTGGTCTGTCTCAATGTGGAGGATTATACAAAAGGAAAAATTGTCAAGCACGAGCAGACAATCGCCAGCAGCGAGCAATCCATGCTGAAGATTATACTGCAGCGGGGAGCTATGGTCAAGCCAGTTTTGCTATGTCATCCTGTGATCAAGGAAATCGCAAAGGAGATCGAAAAACAAAAGAAGAAAAGGGAACCATTCCTTCAGTTTACGATCGCCGCAGGTCCGCAACAATACGCACTTTACCAGATACCTGAAGCAGAAGGTGCTGAGCTCGCAAAGTTGTACAAGGGCCTCGTTCCAAAGCTGTATATAGCAGACGGGCATCATCGCTGCAGTACGGCTGAAAAGTTGAACAAATTGCAAGGAGGAAAAACAGATCATGACTATTCGCTCATCCTGTCTGCATTGTTCCCCTTTGACCAATTGGATATCCTTGATTACAACAAAGTCGTTCAGCTCCCTTACCATTTGAAGCTCACACGTTTCGTGGCGGAGATCAGCAGGTTTTGTGATATCGAGTTGTTGGTACGACCAGACAAGCCCGATCGTAAACATGATCTCACGATGTGCATCCAGGATGAATGGTACCTGCTGCGCTGGAAACCCGAGATCCTGAAAAAATACAAGAAGACGGCTGCAATGCTCGATGCGGACATCCTGGATATAGAAATCCTGGAAGGCTTGCTGGGGATTGCAGATGTTCGGACAGACAACAGGGTGCAGCACATCTCGGGAAACCTCGGTCCAGGCAAAGTAGAAGAAAAAGTAAGGGCCTCAGATCATCATGTTGGATTCTGTATCTATCCTGTGCAATTTGATGAACTAGTCAAAGTCTCTGATACCGGTGGTACATTACCACCTAAGAGTACCTGGTTTGAACCTCGTATGATCAATGGGTTCATAGTAAAATCTTATTGATGGGATTGAGGTATCTCACTGCCGATTGGGTTTATCCGGTTACTTCACCACGTGTGCATCAGGGTGTCGTCGTGATGAATGATGATTGTGTCATCGAAGTGACCACACGACAAAATGTGAATGCTGAAAAGCAGGAATACCATCAGGGCATTCTCATACCCGGTTTTATCAATACACACTGTCATCTTGAATTATCTCATCTCCGGGCTAAAGCACCGACAGGTACCGGGCTGCTTCCGTTTCTTAATCATGTTGTAAAATATCGGGATATCGATCCGTCAGTAATTGATCAGGCGATCAGGGAGGCGGATGCGTATATGTGGGAACAAGGCATACAGGCTGTGGGTGATATCTGCAATAAGACGGACACATTTCAGACAAAGCAAGCAAGTAAAATTCATTACTATAGCTTTGTAGAAATGTTTGACTTCCTGCAGGATCAGCAGACTGAAATCTTGATCAAGGGGTATATGGAGGCATATGCTCAGGCACCTCAACCAAAATCGGCTGTACCACATGCACCCTATTCTGTTTCACCAAAATTGTTTGGACATATAAATGGTCTGAACACATTAAATGGGACGATAAGCATTCACAACCAGGAGACGATTGCAGAAGAGGATTTCTTCTTAAAGGGTGAAGGTGGCTTTTTTGATTTTTATAAAAACTTTGGTTTTGATCTAAGTCATTTCAGCGCTACGGGCCAGACCTCCATTCATTATGCCATGGCGCATATGGATCCGGCGCATCGCACACTTTTTGTTCACAATACACTGACCACACTTGCAGATATAGAAGCAGCGCAATCATGGAGTGACCAGGTCTACTGGGCCACCTGTGCCAATGCGAATCTTTACATTGAAAACAGACTTCCTTTTTACAAGCACTTTATTGATGCCGGTGCCCGCATGACTATCGGCACCGACAGTCTTACCTCTAACTGGCAATTGTCGATCCTCGAAGAAATGAAAACTATTTCCAGATATCAGTCCTATGTACCCTTTGACACTTTGCTCCAATGGGCTACTTTAAATGGTGCGATGGCCTTGAGGATGGAAGATACGTTGGGATCTTTGGAAGTTGGGAAATCACCTGGATTGCTTAATCTAAGCTTTGACCCGGATTACGACTTACTGTATGATGCGAAGGTAGAAGTGAGGAGGCTTGTTTGACGTGAGTCGTGAGTTGTGAGTAAATACATCGATTGCTTTTTTAAAAAAGCAATCGATCTTGGTAGCTTCTGGCTGCCAAGAGTAGGATCACAAATCCAATTCATTGAACTATCATCTAAAGGAGCCTCCTGGCTCCAGGCACGAACATCACCACGTTCGTTTCAGCTACAAATCACATCTTCACCACCCTATACCCATACACCTTACTTCCTTCGGAAATGCGTAAAATATAAACTCCGTGAGGTAAAGGTGAAAAATCAAGTGTCGCCAGCTTTCCACCATAATTTGTCGGTACGGATTGGATTTGTCCAAACGTGTTGTATACTCCTATATCCGATATGGAAGAGGCGGATACATCCTGACGAACCTCCAGCATATGATCAACAGGGTTTGGGAAAATGGTGATTGCTTGATCCTGTGGCACAGTATGCGTGGCGGTAGACTCCTCGATGGTGATTTTGATTAGTGTGCTAAACACGATGGCTCCGTCATCATCAGTGGCCTGGGCATGTGCAAAATAAGTTCCGACTCCCGGGAAGTTCCAATCGAAAGTATATGGAAGTGAATCGAATGTAGCGACATCATCAAAATTGATATTCAACTTCACATTGGCAATCACTCCGTCTGCATCTGCGGCTTCAATGGTAAAGAGCGCATGTCCTTCATCTATATTGAATACACTTTCATCAAGGGGTGTGACGATACGCACTGTTGGCGGTTGATTGGCCGGTTCACCCTTGACTTTAAATTTAAAATATCCTTCAGGTGCTACGATCGGTCGAACTTGTTGTTTGCCGTTATTTGCTGTGGCATGGATATAATATTGAATCTCAGAACCTGCAAGTTGTGGCGGAATCAAAGCGGCCCAACTATTGGCTGTACTATCCACCAGCACCATGGGGACCTGGGCATAAAATGAATCAGGGGCAACACGATAATAAAGCTCTGCCGCTGCGATGCCATCACGGTGTTTGATATAAGCTACTACCGGATACTCCAGCGAGGCATCTTCGGAGTCACGCAAGCGTGGATGAGCGATCAGTAGCGGATCATCATCACCAACAGTTTTGGTGATGCAATGAATAGCGCCCAGGGAGCCGATAATCGAATTGCAGTTGATGCCCACCACATTGTATCCCGGGAGATTTTCGCGGTAGATACGGAGAGCAGTTGTATCGTATCGTTCCTGATATGTTGGCACCAATACTGTCTTGTTAACAAACACTGAATTGGTATACGTCCGATAGGCACCTCCTGTATTGGGATATCTGCCACTTGCATCAGGGGGCATAGGCAATCTTACAATATTGTATTTATTACCAAATGCTGTATTGAATTCTTCGGTGAGGTAATTGATATTGGATTCGATCTGTGGGCCATCGGCGATGCCATCAGGATACTGGCCGAAGAAGATAGTCTCTTCATCAATGACTCGCATATGCATATCGAGATGATGGATGCCATCGAAAGGGAGTGTGGGAAACTTGATGTATTGCTTTACACCGAGGAATAGATTTGCAATCGAATCAATTTGTGCTTCTGTTTTCTCAGGGTTCTCTTCAAGGACCAGCATGGAAGAAAATACAGTGCCCATGCCGTCCGGCAGATGATTACCTCCTGTATGGACCCAATTATATGGGAAGGTAGTGGCTTCATAGATGGGCAGATTGAGATGCTCAGCAACAGCTGTTGGAGAAGTGTCATCATTTTGCCTAGGCCTGTTGTAGATCCAGTCGACAAGCCAGAGACTATCCACATCATTTTTATAGACGGTCCATGGCCCGTAGTCACGAACCCATATGCTATTGAAAGGAGTGTTGACAAACTCAACTGAATCAAGTGGAATGCCTGCACTCGTGAGCTGGGTAGTCACTGCATCGGGGGTGGTGGTGATGATGAGCACCTTACATTCCTTCACTGCGTTCCTAACGATCTCCTTGAGGATCGTTGCTTGTCCTGACCAGGTGATGATGAGGGCCTGGATCTCTTCCCATTCGGCCATCGTGCGGACTTGACCAGGTGGTGGGACAGGGATGCTGCGGATGGTGGAAGCGTATTTTTCGCGGAGGTAATCGGCCATGACTTTTTGCTCATCTGAAGTCATGATATGTGGCATGCCCGATTGCTGCCCATAAAGCTGTAAGCCAGTGAAAGTAAGAATGAAGAAGAATAAAAATAAGCTATATATCCTCATAAAGGTCCTGTCAGGTTGGAATGTTGAAGGGGACGTGAAAATAAGGGATTTACTCCAGTTTTACCACCTTTTGAATGCTGGTAGAATTGCCAGTAGAAATTTGTAAAAAATAAATCCCAGGAGGCAAATTTCCTAAATCTCCAAGTTGTTCGTAATCGCTTTCAACCAACCGCCCTGTCTGGTCAAACAATATCAATTGCATAGATTCCGAAGGCTCGGATACTGTAATGTAATCAGTAAATGGATTGGGGTACAAAACGATTTGCTTACTAGTCAAATCATCGGAACTGCTTAGCAAATGATTTACAAGAAAACTATTATTAAACAATAAAGTATCCAGGTGATGATTTGCATGATGTACATACACTCTTCGTTGAAAGTACATTGCATTATACGTCCATAGCTGAAATCTTATTGTATCAGATTTATTTGGCTCTATTTTCTGTTGATCATAAGCATGTAAGTAAATACCATCAAAACAAAAATAATCGAAAGGTTCCTCATGATGCATGGTATAACTTTGAACAGTATCATTAGTGTGGTTGCTCACTACAGCTTTTAAATAGATTAAAATAATGTGATCATGCGGATGCGGACCAGTGACTGAATCTACCCATATTGTATCCAAAGCTATGTCTACGTATTGTATCGGTGTTGAATCTATATAGGGATAACATATCCTGTAATTGGCTTCGTATTTCGCCACTCCATCCGTTGACCAGGCATACACTCTTTCAGGATAAAATCGAAAGTTCATTTGTTTGTCCAGACCAGGAAATTCCAAAGGCTGTATATCTATAAAAGAAAAAGTACTATCCAATTGCAGGATCATATCCTCGCCGGCAGATCTGCCTTTGATAAACAAATTGTTCTTGTTGGATTGGATTTCATCGATCTGATCGAAATAGCCGGCAAGGTCAATGCTCATTTGATCTTCACTGTAGATATTATACGTACTGATCGCCAAGGGATGTAAAACATCTATTCCTACTAAAAAGGAATCAAGTACCAAGGCTTCATTAATGTTGAATGGTAAGAACGAAAGATCAGGCCATATGCCTATAACCTCCAATTTGTCATTTAACAACACCGGGTAAGAGGTATTTGAAACAATTAAAATGGATTTCTCAAACTCAATGACAGTATCTAAGTCCGGGACAACAAGACTATCCTCTTCTATTCCATTGACCAGGTTTAATGTAAACAATGTATCTCCCTGCCTGTACACCAGACGATTCGAAGTGTAAAGAAATGCCCCACCAATCACCACTCTTGAGTCCATGTATCTGCTTACAATCTTCCTGGTTGTGTCAGGTGTCCAGACATATACCCGAAACGAATCCACACCTGCATCCCAGGCTCCTTCTACAGCCCATATCAAAATCGAATCATGTCCAATCCAGTAATACCCGGAAGAAAAACCTTCTACCACGAACCAGTTATCTGTATGTTCATTGCCGTACTTATCGATATGACGCACCCCTATTCTACCGCATATATCCTCATTATCAAAAGAAAAAGTGGATGTATCAGACAGCTCGACCGGAAAATCGACAGAACTTGAAGCATCAGCGTATGTCCTTTCATAAATCACCTGCGCCCTGGCTTGGGTTGACAGAAATAATATACAGAGTAGGTAAATGGAGTTCCAGATCTTCATTATGACAATAATTTCGGCATTCAATAATAACTATGCAAAAGATAACTCATTTTATCCTGCCAATCTCTTTAAAAACACCTAGTGATCACCCGACGACAAAAACTGGATATTCCTCTTAAGTCCCGCATACCCCGCCCTCTTCACCGCTGACTGTGAAAACAAGCCGCTAAAAACTTCTTCCGTTATTTCCAGCCAATCCTCCTTTTTCATTTCACGCAATTGATCTGACATCTCAAAGGCTGGCTCATGGTGGGGTGTAGAAAAGCGATTCCACGGACACACCTCTTGACAGATATCACAACCATAGATCCATCCTTCCATGTGTTCTTTAAAGGATGCAGGAATCTGTGATTTTAATTCAATCGTCAGATAGGAAATACATTTGTTGCCATCCATCACATACCCTGCAGGAGATATCGCCTCCGTCGGACAGGCGTCAATGCATTTAGTACAAGTGCCGCAATGATCGCGCATCGGATGATCATATTCGAGCTCAACATCCAGGATGATCTCTGCCAGGAAAAAATAGCTTCCCTTCTTCGGATGAATCAACAAGGTATTTTTTCCGATCCATCCCTGGCCACTTCGCTTCGCCCAATCGCGCTCGAGCACAGGTGCGGAGTCCACAAAGACGCGGGCGTTGAAATCACCGATTTCTTTTTTCAACTCATTGACCAGTGCTTTCAGTTTCCGGCGGACTACTTTGTGGTAGTCCTCGCCGTAAGCGTAGCGGGAGATTTTGAAGTTCTCTTCTTCGGGCTGCTTTGCAGCATCCGATGAAGTTTTTGTGAGTTGTGAGTTGTGAGTTGTGAGTAAAAGGCCTTCCTTCGCCTTCGCCTCAGCCTTAGCCTCCCTTTCTCCCGGGTAATAATTGTACACCAGCGATATCACACTCTTCGCCCCCGGCACCAGCTTAGTAGGATCCACCCGCATGTCAAAATGATTGGCCATATAGGCCATCTCGCCATGATGCCCTTCGCAGAGCCATTGCTCAAGGCGTGCTGCCTCCTCATCCATATGCTCTGCCCTGGCAATACCGGCGCCCATGAAGCCATGCCTGGAGGCTGCTTCCTTGATGATCCTGCTGTATTTGTGGGTGGTTGAAGACATGTCAGCACCTGGCTTTACGTGAAGGTAAGGGTACCCCTGATGATTTGATGCTCCCCATTGCACAAGAAGGCTCCAATGTAAAATTTAAGCGGTGATCGGATTATAGTTGCATTTACTTTTGATTTACACTAACTTTACATTAATGAGCAGATCGTTAAATGCACATATTGATTATCAATGTTTTACGCATTTAAAATCTGACCAAAATTTTAAGAATGTAAATTAAAGCCCATTTTGAACAGGATTTTGATCATCGCACTGCTGTTTTTGCCCTTTTCAGGGCTCTGCGATGCATATCCCATCCGATTTGTAAAGGGTTTCATGGTTACCGAAGCAGTGATTGAAGGCCAGACCGTAATGGTCATCCTTGACACAGGGGCACCGGGCCTTGTCCTCAATCAAGAATACTACACTGCAGATTCAGGCGCGGGCATTGCATGCAGCGGGATCAATGGAAATTTTGAAGCCTTCACTTATCAGGTCAATGATTGGTCATGGCTCGGTACGAACCATAAAAAAACAACTGCACTGGTTACAGATCTTTCTTTTCTCGAGCGGTCGCTCAACCGTGAGATACATGCATTGATCGGACTTTCCGCTTTAGAAGATTTTTTTGTCTCCATTGACTATGACCAGCACCTGATCACTGTCACTAAAGAAACACCGATAGATATACCCGCCATTTTTTCAAGGTTTCAATATGTCAATCACCTGCCGGTCATCACCTGCAGCGTCAACGGACAAAAGAAAATCCTCGGACTGGATTCAGGGTCTGCAGGAAACTATCTCTTCGACTATGACCAGCCAGTGAGCGAGGACTTGCTCGCTGATGCGTCCCCGATCCTGGTGACAGGGACAGATAACCAGGAGGACATCAAGCACCAGATATCAATGACGCTTGAAGTGACCGATACAGAAATCAATCTCCATTCAACATTTATTTTGGATCTGCGGGATAAGGGAAGTTTTCAGCACGCCGGATTTGATGGCATCCTTGGACAGGCGTTCTTGTCCAACTACAATATCACGATCCATCCCGGGAAGCAAAAGATCTGGTTGCAGAAAAGAGGCGATGAAGGTTCTTTTGTGTCTGCGACAATGCCTTGATGGGAGAATATCTCAGAATAGCGTCTAAAAGACGCAGTCAAATTTTCGCCAAGAATTCACACTAGTTATTTTTCGCGCAACGACGCTACGATGCAGTTGCATTTTTACATTTAATTCACGCTAACTATTTTTCGCGCAGATCCCTAGATCCCGCCATATGATTTTACATATGCGGCGGGAGACGCAGAGACGCAATTAAATTTTCGTAGTTATATACTTTTAAGCCTATTTCACCTCTTCAGCTAATTCTACAATTATTATTTCGCACGGAGTGCACGGAGGACACGGAGAAAATGACCAAAACTTTTTTGCCGCGGTTGCTGAGCTGTAGCAACAGGATGAGGGAAAGCAGGTCGAAGCATCAGCCTTTTAAGCCTCTTTCGCCTTTTTATTCTACGATCTGTAATTTTGCGAAGCGAAGCATAATCCTGCGCTCCTGATCATCAGTGTCTTCGAAGTGGATCGTGGCCACCCTGTTTTCTCGTGCGCCATCAATAGCAATGATCTTGCCGCGACCAAACTGAAGATGTAATACCTCCATCCCTTCCGCAATTTGCTCTGATGGGCTTGGCTTGAAATCAGCAGGACTGACGCGAGGTTCGTAATCCTTCTTGCGGCTTGGACGATCGGCCAGTAATTTAGGCTCCGGCATATTGAATTTACCTCTGCGCTCCACCGTCGTTTCAAAATGCTGCTCGTCGATCTCTTCAAGGAAACGGCTTGGATCATTGTACCTGAACTGACCAAACTGGTAACGGCTAGTCGCATATGAAAGCGCAAGAAACATTTTTGCCCTCGTGATCGATACGTAAAACAAACGCCGCTCTTCATCCAACTGATCCGGAGAACCCATGGACATATAGGATGGGAAAAGATTTTCTTCCAGCCCAACCACAAAGACAGCTTTCCATTCAAGACCTTTCGCGGTGTGCGTAGTCATCAGGCTGATGTAATTGGGTTCTTCATCTGTCTTTTCATCAGAATCGGTCAGTAGCGCAATATTGGCCAGATAACCAGCGAGACTTCTGTCAGTTGTCCCTTCATCCGCGTTATCATTTTCGACAAACTCCTTGATGCCATCCAGGAGTGCATTTGCATTCTCGAGGCGGCTTATACCTTCGAGACTTGGATCTTGTCGCAGCTCTTCATAAATACCACTTTCCTGTGCGACTTTCAAGGCCACATCATATGCATTCCCATCCAGTGCCTTCTGCCTGAAGGATTCTATCATCATGACAAAACTCTGCAGTTTGCCTTTTGCGGGATACGCTCCTGATGTCAGGATAGCCCACATGGAGACGCCTTGCGCTACCGCCATTTCTGCTATCTGATCTGTTGTGGTTTTACCTATTCCACGTTTAGGCGTATTGATTATTCGTTTGAAGGCTTCGTCATCGCGCTCATTGATGGTGAGACGCAGATAGCCGAGGATATCCTTTACTTCTTTACGTTGATAAAATGAAAGTCCGCCAAAAATCCTGTACGAAAGGTTTTGTTTGCGAAGGTGCTCTTCAAATATCCTGGATTGCGCATTGGTGCGATAAAGGATGGCTATATCCTTGTTCTCGAGATGGAGCCTGTTCTTGTATTCAATGATCGTACTCGCTACCAAACGGCCTTCTTCCACATCACTCACGGCCTTGATCATCTTGATCTTGTGCCCACCACCCAGTTCGGTCCAGATCTCTTTTGGAATCTGCTTGCTGTTATTCTGAATGACCATGTTAGCGGCCTGGACGATGTGCTCTGTAGAGCGATAGTTTTGCTCGAGCTTGTAGGTCACCAGTTCAGGAAAGTCATGTTCGAACTTGAGGATGTTTTCGATCGTAGCACCGCGAAATGAATAGATACTCTGCGCATCATCACCGACGATACAGATATTGTGCGGACTACCGTTGTAGAGCGTCAGCAATTTAATGATGGCGTATTGCAGGTAGTTGGTATCCTGAAACTCATCGACCAATACATATTGGAAAATACGTTGATACTTATACCTTACATCCTCTCTGTTTTCTTGCAACAATCGATACATCTGCAAGAGCAGATCAT
>Ga0209063_1001484_pt1 | contig 12052 bp, 14 predicted proteins | sample KloWWTmeKNB19Kit_FD_187177 | JGI IMG/M metagenome (GOLD analysis project Ga0209063, IMG submission 187177) | Active sludge microbial communities from Klosterneuburg, Austria, studying microevolution and ecology of nitrifiers - Klosterneuburg... | ecosystem: Engineered > WWTP > Aerobic digester >...
TTGTGAGTTGTGAATTGTGAGTTGTGAGTCGTGAGTGGTGAGTTTTGCAGCCGAAGGCTACAAAACTTTATTGTTCGTTCAAGTCTCCAGACTTGAATGCAATATGTTTCGCGTCTCCTGACGCGAGAGTCAATACCTCATTTAGTTTTTTTAAAGCCAATCTGATTCCTTGGCTTGTTTTCCTTTTGGTGAAGGGAGTCAATTCTTTTCAAAAGGAAAAGAACAGAAGAATTTAATTTATGGTCAAGTGCTTTGATTTCGCTTCTTAGTTCTTTGTTTTCTACCAGAAAGGCCCGGTACCTTGTGAATGCTCTCATGATTTCAATATTGATCCTTATAGCCTCTTCCGTCCTGAGAATGGATGAGAGCATGGCCACTCCCTGCTCAGTAAATGCCATTGGTAAAACCGAAGAGTGTTTTAGATTTGCTAACCGGTCGCAATTTGCGACCAGTTCAGATTTTTCAGCTTCTGAAAGGATAAACATAAAATCTGGAGGAAACCGCTGAAGATTTCTCTTTACCTGCTCTTTTAGTCTTTTTGTAGGGATTTGATAAAGCAAAGACAAATCGTAATCGATCATCACTTTTATGCCCCGGAAGGTAAAAATGAGGGTTTCGTATTCGCTTTCAGAATTGTTATAAATCATCTTATCAGGTTTTTCTATGGTATAGTGTCTTGAGACCTGCCAATTGTTACCAATTCGGTTCAGATATTTTGGAACGTTAACTCCAGCGACCCATTTTTCTTACATTAGGCAGATATTCTCAAAACATGACAAAACAAAAACCTACCCTTACTTTCTGGCAGATCTGGAACATGAGCTTCGGCTTCCTGGGGATCCAGTTTGGCTTCGCGCTGCAGAATTCCAATGTCAGCCGGATATTTGAAACGCTGGGAGCGAAGGTGGATGATATACCGATCCTCTGGGTGGCTGCTCCGCTGACAGGTCTGATCGTACAGCCTATCATAGGTTACTTCAGTGATAGGACGTGGAATTTCCTGGGACGGAGGAGGCCGTATTTTCTGGCAGGGGCTATCCTTGCTTCTTTGTCTTTGCTGATCATGCCTAATTCGCCAACACTTTGGTTTGCTGCGGGAATGTTGTGGATCATGGATGCGTCTATCAATATCTCGATGGAACCATTCCGTGCTTTTGTTGGAGATAATCTTCCTTCAAAACAAAGGACGACGGGGTTTGCTATGCAGAGTTTTTTTATCGGGACGGGGGCGGTCATAGCCTCCTCATTGCCTTATGTTTTTACCAATTGGTTTGGGATCAGCAACCAGGCAGCGGAAGGGGTTATACCTGATTCTGTAAAGTGGTCATTTTATATCGGTGGTGCTGTGTATCTGGCAGCTGTACTATGGACGATCCTGCGATCTAAGGAATACTCACCAGTGGAACTGGCGTCCTTCACAGAAGGGTTGGATGAGATGAGAGAAAATGCAGTCACTGCCGATGAAAAGAGTGAAGTCAAGACGGTAGAGAACTTCAGGACAGGCGTTATCTTTCTGGTGATCGGATTGATTCTCACCATGTGGTTTGGGCTGAGTGATTTCCCTAAAGAATTGTTTTTGTTTTCATCAGGTGCATTACTAGCAGGAATACTTTTCATGGCTGCAGGGGTGATGAAAAGGACGACAGGAAAGCGATCCGGATTTGTCACCATGGTGGATGACCTCCAACACATGCCACCTGCGATGAAGCAACTGGCTGTGGTTCAGTTCTTCTCCTGGTTTGCTTTGTTTTCAATGTGGATATATACCACCTCCGCAGTGACCAGTCACCTGTATCATACTTCGGACGCAACATCTAAGCTATACAACGATGGCGCTGATTGGGTTTCCTTATGTATGGGGATCTATAATGGTGTAGCGGCGATTGTTGCTTTTGGTCTTCCGGTGCTTGCTGCCAGAACGAATAGGAAAACGGCACACATGATAGCGCTGATCCTTGGTGGCCTGGGGCTGATGTCCGTTTATTTTCTGCCGGATCCGCAATGGTTGATCCTTTCCATGGTAGGTGTAGGTATTGCATGGGCTTCTATACTTTCTGTTCCATATGCGATGTTAGTGGGCTCATTGCCTTCGCATAAAATGGGGTATTATATGGGTGTGTTCAATTTCTTTATCGTCATACCACAGATTGTAGCCGCTGCCTTGTTGGGTTTCCTGGTGAAGACATTGTTTGATGGATCGTCAGTGCATGCTTTGTTGATCGGTGGTGCTTCGATGATTTTGGCGGGGGTGTTGTGTCAAAGGGTGAATGATGTTGATGACAAGTGAGTTGTGAGTTGTGAGTTGTGAGTTGTGAATTGTGAGTTTAGTTTCGTGCCGGGAGCCAGGAGGCTCCTATGAAAGATTTATCAATAGACATTGATTAGTTAGGTTCCTCCATGTGCAGCCAGAGGCTACACATATCATTTGTTTTAAAAACAAATGATAAGAGTCTGGACATTGGAAGCAAATAAACTCTTGCCATGCGTAGCCAGAGGCTACGCATAATCATTTGTTTTTTAAAACAAATGATACGAGCCTGGAAGCTGGAAGCTGATAGCTGGCAGCTATTTTTAGATTAATCTAAAAATAATTTTCATATTATCTAATAATTCCCTTTCTTTGCAGCATGGGACTATCCTATGCAGAAGAAAATTACCTCAAGGCGATCCTGAAACTATCGGGATCTCCGGATGGGACGGTGAGCACCAATGCTATTGCTGCTCAGCTGGACACCTCGGCCGCCTCGGTCACTGATATGCTTAAGAAGCTGTCGGACAAGGAGTTAATAACTTATCAACGATACAAAGGCGCTTCCCTCACAGATGATGGCCAGCGGATAGCTACCACCCTGGTGCGTAAACACCGGCTCTGGGAAGTGTTCCTGGTGCAGTCGCTGGGAATGACCTGGGATGAGGTTCATGAAATCGCAGAAGAGCTTGAACACATCCAGTCAGACCGTCTGATTGACCGGCTGGATCTTTTCCTGGGGCATCCCAAATTTGATCCACATGGTGACCCGATCCCAAATGCTCAAGGGAAATATACCCTCAGAGCCCAGGTGCCACTCAGCGAACTGAAACCCGGCCAGGAAGGCATAGTCATAGGTGTGCGAGAGGATGAAACCTCCTTTCTCAAACATCTCAATGAAAAAGGACTCACGCTCGGTAAGGCCATCAAAGTCATCACCAATGACGATTACGATAACACCTTAAGTCTCCAGGTAGAAGGCCATGAGTTGAACCTCTCCGGCAAAGTGGCCCGAAATATCATGATAAAAACCACTTAACATATGAATTCAATCCATCACCAAAAATCCATACCTACAGAGCGGCCCGACAAGTGTAGTACATATTCCACACGCAAGGCTTTCACGCAAATGTGCCACACTCCCTACGCGGTACTTCGCCTCAGCCTTATCCTTAGCCTTTTTGGTTTTTCCCTGAGCACGTATGCTCAGGAAAAGCCTTTAGTTGTCTCCTCAGCATCCATATTCGCAGACATGGCATCTGCCATTGGTGGCGATCTGATCGAATCAGTAAGCATCGTACCTATCGGAGGTGATCCCCATATCTACGAACCTACGCCAGGTGATGTCAGGGTGCTTGTTAAAGCAGACCTCATCCTGCAAAACGGTCTCACGTTTGAAGGCTGGATCACAGACCTCATCAAGAATAGCGGTTCGAAAGCTCCAGTCATCACGATCACGGAGGGGATCATCCCCATCACCAGTGAGATGCACCAAAACGCAACGGATCCACATGCGTGGATGGAGCCTGTCAATGGGAAAATATATGCCCATAATATTAAGGCCGCTTTGTTGCAATTACTCCCCAATAACCATGAGCAGATCATCGCTCAGTTTGACAAGTATGTCGCACAGCTCGATGAGCTCGACAACTATATCAAAGAGAATATATCCCGCATTGATACCAACAAAAGAATCCTGATTACCAGCCATGATTCCTTTCATTACTACGGCCGTCGCTACGGACTGAGGCTCGAATCTGTCATGGGCACTTCGACAGATGCGGATGTAAGGACTTCGGATCTGATGCGACTCAACGAAGTCATTCAGCAACATAAGATTCCTGTTGTCTTTATTGAAAGCACCATCAATCCGAAACTGCTCAACCAGGTCGCCGCAGACAATGATATTTCGATTGGAGGCAAACTATACAGTGATTCGCTCGGAGATAAGGACAGTCCTGCCAGTACGTATCTCAAGATGGTCCGTTACAATACGGATGTGATTGTCAGTGGCCTGACTTCAGCCTTGAAGGTGACAGAAGATAAAGACACTACCGGATCATCGGGTACTTTAAAGATTGTTGCTTTTGCTGTGCTACTTATCGCCATCGGGATATTTATGTGGAGAAAGAAAATATTTGCAGCATGACCCATCCGATCGTCATCGAAGGACTCTCGGTATCCTATGATAAAAAGAGAGTCCTTAGCAATGTGTATCTCCATCTGGAAGAGGGAAAACTCATCGGCGTACTCGGTCCGAATGGAGCTGGTAAATCAACGCTTTTCAAAGCAATACTTGGACTCATTGATAGCAATGCAGGTAACATAAAAGTTTATGGTGAAGACATCCGTGAAAACCGAAAGCGGATGGCGTATGTACCCCAGCGTGATGAAGTAGACTGGACATTTCCGGCTACGGTCAGAGATATCGTGCTGATGGGCCGCTTTCCTGCAAAAACAATCTGGCAAAAGATGGATGCCACAGATCACCAGAAAGCGAAGGAAGCCATGGAAGAGCTCTCCATCCTTGATCTGGCTGACCGGCAGATAGGTGCATTATCGGGTGGCCAACAACAACGCGTCTTTCTCGCCAGGGCACTTTGCCAGGAAGCTGACATTCTCATGTTGGATGAACCATTTGTTGGTGTCGACATCACCACCGAAGAACACATCATTCGTGTGCTGCGCAAATTGTCTCATGAAGGAAAAACGCTCCTCGTGGTACATCACGATCTCTCCTCCGTCAAGGCTTATTTTGACCAGGTGATTCTCATCAACCAGCGACTCATTGCATATGGCGATACAGAGACTACATTTGTGGCCGAAAACATAGCTAAGACCTATGGCGCACCTCATACCATCCTGCTCGAAGCAGGACATGTCCGATAATCAACTGATATTCGTTGTCAACAAACGCATTAATCCAATCCGATGTCTTCATTGATCTATAATGTGACCGTTAAAATAGCGCCTGACGTCCGTGATGTTTGGGTGCAGTGGATGCGAGGTGAGCACATCCCCGAAGTCATGGAAACCGCTTGTTTCCGTTCCTTCCGCTTTCTTCACCTCGAAGGATATGATGATGAGGAGGGGTTTACTTATGCTATCCAGTATACTTGTCCCAGTGCCGAGCTGTTTGATATCTATAATCGTGACCATGCTCCCGGATTACAACAAAAGCACAAGGTGCTTTTTGAAGGGAAGTATGTTGTTTTCAGGACCATCCTTGAAATAATTGAAGAAGGCTAAGGCTAAGGCTGAGGCGAAGGAACAAGGCGAAGGAACAAGGCGAAGGAACAAGGCTAAGGCTGAGGCTAAGGCTAAGGCGAAGGTTACCTTGGACGGGTTTCAACTGTTTTAATAATTTTATCAAGTTCGTCGATCACCTCCTTGTATTCCATGAGTTCATTTTTGTCTTCCGCGGTTATATAACCTAAGTTGAATGAGGAAAATGTCTGGGAAATTATTTCATAGCTGCTCCCTCTGGAAATTTTGTAAAATCTTGATTTGTCTTTGTTTTCATACCGTCCGAATCCCTCGGCTATATTGTCCGGCACTGAATTCGCAGCTCTTCTCATATTAGACACCTTACCATACTTCTCCTCAACAGGAAATGTTTCCGTGACGCGGTAAACAACTAATAGAAGCCTCGAGGCTTTCTGCCAAACCGATAGACTGGTGAAGTCTTTGTAAGCCAAAGCAATTTGTTTTCAAAATAAATTTAGGGACTCGCAACATACGCCGCCAGGATTTTTTAAAAATCTACCTCCGCCTTATCCCTCCGCCTCCGCCTTCGCCTCAGCCTTCGCCTTTCCTTAGCCTTAGCCTCCGCCTTAGCCTTTTTTTTATCTTTACATCATGGATTTTATACTGAATGAAGACCAGCAGGCTGTCAAGGAAGCTGCACGTGATTTTGCCCAAAATCAACTCCTGCCGGGGGTTATCGACCGGGATCGGGACATGATATACCCTACGGAGCAAGTGAAGATGATGGGAGAGATGGGATTCCTCGGGATGATGGTCAGCCCCGAATACGGTGGGGGAGGGATGGATACCCTGAGCTACGTCCTCGCTATGGAGGAAATCTCCAAGGTAGATGCCAGTTGTTCTGTAATCATGTCGGTCAACAACTCCCTGGTATGCTGGGGTCTTGAAAAGTATGGAAACGAAGACCAGAAGCAGCGCTACCTGAGCAGACTTGCCACAGGGGAGATCATCGGGGCCTTCTGCCTTTCAGAACCAGAGGCAGGAAGTGACGCCACCAGCCAACAGACGATAGCTGAAGATAAGGGTGATCATTACCTTGTCAATGGCACAAAAAACTGGATCACCAACGGGGGTAAATCCGCTATTCATCTCGTGATGGCCCAAAGCCACAGGGAACTCAAGCATAAGGGGATCAACACGCTGATCATCGAAAGGGCATACCCAGGTGTATCAATTGGGGCGAAGGAAGATAAAATGGGAATTCGTGCATCGGATACACACTCTATCATGTATAGTGATGTCAAAGTCGGAAAAGAAAACCGGATCGGTGATGATGGCTTTGGATTTAAGTTTGCCATGTCAACACTGGATGGCGGACGCATCGGTATCGCGGCACAGGCATTGGGTATTGCAGCCGGTGCTTATGAACTTGCATTGAAATATGCACAAGAGCGTACTACGTTTGGAAAACCTATCATGACCCATCAGGCTATCTCTTTCAAACTTGCGGATATGGCTACCGAGATTGAAGCAGCAAGGCTTCTAGTCTACCGTGCTGCGCGCATGAAAGATCTCGGGATGGACTTTGGTACTGCCGCTGCTATGGCAAAACTTTTTGCATCAGAGGTGGCGATGAAAACGACCACTGAGGCCGTTCAGATACATGGAGGCTATGGTTATGTAAAAGAATACCACGTAGAACGGCTCATGCGGGATGCCAAGATCACGCAGATCTATGAAGGCACCAGTGAGATCCAACGCCTGGTGATTTCGAGAGCGGTATTGAAAGGCGATCTCTACCAGCCTATGCAGAGTGAGCTTCAGAAGGCATAGCGCGAAGCTGATTTATTTCACATAATTACGAAGCCTACACCACATGAAGGGATCACTCCAACTTGCAACAGTGACAGGTATCCCTGTAAAGATCCATTGGACTTTTGGATTGCTCCTGCTGTGGGTTGCATACGAAACTAACAAAGTTGGCAATGGACCCACCTTTGTGCTGGTGTCTATCGGCATCGTACTGAGTGTGTTTCTCTGTGTGATTTTGCATGAATTTGGACACGCCTTAGCTGCGCGAAAATTTGGTGTCAGGACATTTGACATCATGATGACACCCATCGGTGGAATAGCACGTCTTGAAAGGATGCCCGAAGGAAGAGGACAAGAATTTTGGGTGGCTATCGCAGGCCCTGTAGTCAATTTTGTGATCGTTGGTTTGATATGGCTTGGTTTCACCCTCATCAAGAGGGAGACCTTTCCGATTTTTTCGCTTTCGTTTTGGGATTTTGAACAAGCAGATTCCTACTGGAAAGTAATCATGCTCGCCAATGGTTATCTGGGGACATTCAATCTCCTTCCAGCTTTTCCAATGGACGGAGGGAGAATGCTGCGCAGCCTGTTGTCGCTAAAGCTTGACAGAACCAAAGCAACACAAATCGCCTCATATGCGGGACAGGGTATTGCCTTGATCATGTTTGGGCTGGGCATCTACCGTGGTCAACCCACACTGACCCTGATAGGCGTTTTTATCTTCTTTGCTGCCCGCCAGGAATATCAAACCCTGGTACGCCAGACCAGGATGAATACGCTCAAGGTCATCAGCCTGATGGATCCACTCCAACATCTTTTGTTCACCAGCCAGCGCATGGATGCCGCGCGTGAACTTGCAAAAGATCTGAGAGAATCAGCCTTTGTAGTATGGTCCAGACCAGGTATTCCTGCCGGATACATTCCCCGTGAACGATTACTTGGTAATCCACCTCCACTTCCCGACAGTCTCATTGATGCGTGGATTATCCCGACACCTTATGCCGTGCCTCCTGAAATGACCGCTGGTCAGGTATACAATCTGATGCAGCATCACAAGCTACCGCTGGTTCTGGTTTTTGATCAGGTGAATTATATCGGGGTGGTGTATTGGGAGAAGGTGGTTGCGCTGACGAAAATGTGAGTTGTGAGTTGTGAGTGTCAGTCGTGAGCCGTGAGTCGTGAGTTGTGGAAAGCAATTGATCGTTAGAAAATTTCATTTGTAGAGACGCGATTAATCGTATGTCAAAATAAAAAAGTAGAGACTTTTTTATTTTGACATACACCTTTGCCTATGGGGCTTTGATACTTTGCCAACACCATGTAATAATCTGTCTCCAGACAGTCCCTATGCTCTCTGCGCTTAGCTTTTATCAAATTATTTCGCACAGAGTACACGGAGTGCACGGAGAGCCTAGAAGCAAAAAATACTTCTCACTTTTCCTTCCTTGTTGGTTACTTGTACTGAGCGGAGTCGAAGTATTGGATATTAAAGTCTGGAAAAAGCTGTATCCAGACAGTCCCTATGCTCTATGCTCTATGCGCTATGCCCTTAGCCTCAGCCTTCGCCTTAGATTTTAAGTTTTGCCTTTATCGTCTCTGTGAGATTATCGCTATCCTGAGCGAATAGGAGTGCACCTGTGACGCTGGTGTCGAAGATCATGGAGTAGCTGCCTTCTTTGCCGACCGCTTGAATGATAGAATCAATTTCGGTGAGGATCGGTTGAAGGAGTTGTTCGCGTTTTTGCAGGATGGCAAATTCGATTTGTTGTTGTTCGGTCTGAAGATCTTGTTGTTCCTTTTGCAGTTCTTCCTGGCGGGTTTGTGCGGTTACTTTAGAAAGGGTACCTGCATTGACCTCTGCCATAAAGAAGGAGGCTTTAGATTCGAAGGCTTTTGCTTTAGCTTCAAAGGGGTCCATGACACTTTTACGATAGGCTTCCAGTTCAGCATTAGCGGTCACAACTTTCGGATGTGCTTCGATCAGTTGTGCAGAATTGATATGGCCAAATTTCTGGGCCTGAACAGCCTGGAAAGAAGTCATCAAAATGCTCAGAAAAAGTAGGGTCAGACTGTTTTTCATAAAGGAATTGGGTTGAGAACCAGAAAGCAAGTGATATTATAAAATTAATTAGGCTATGAAAATAAACATGATCAGATCAGAACCTGATGAATGTTTATGTTCAACCTGCTACAAAAGTAATCTCATAGGAATCGAAGCCCGGTGAGTAAACGAGTGAAAAAGCCAATTGCCTTAAATGGCCTTTAGGCTTCTTTTTTTGTTTCTTCGATGGCTTTGCGCTCAGACTCGCGCATACCTTCCTTGATTTCGGATTCGATACTGTTCCGGGCGTTGTTAAACTCACGGATACCTTTACCCAATCCACGCATCAGTTCAGGAATCTTTTTACCACCAAATAACAGGAGGACAACGAAAAGGATGATGACCCACTCCATGCCACCTGGCAGGCTAAGAAATAAGAAATTCGTCATTATCAGTATGATTTAAGGACTTCAAAGATACGGCAAAAAGTCGCTGGCCGGGGGTATTTATGTGAATGTATTCCAAACAGAGCCTTCATGACGGTACTCAAAATGATCAGGCTGGGCAGGTTATTTTTTACCCGAAGCATCTTTCAGGGTGTCTCCATATGACCAGAATAACTCGTTGACAGCCTGTTCAAACATGATCCTCATCTTGGTGAGGTTTTCCTTCCATTCGCCATCCCTGATGAGCGCGAGTTTGGTGTCGGTCACCGTAAAAACAGCGGTATTGTCCTTTATATCAATCTGTAACATATGTTCAAAACGATCAGACCATTTGTCATCGGCATAATCCTGGAAAAACCTGGCAGAGATCCTTGTCTCTGTATTCTGGGTGATTACTTGCTCAGCCAGAAATGTCTTTTCCATCCATTTCGTAGTGCGCTCGTGGATCTCCTTGGCAGTCAATTTGGACTCAGCGGTAGCCTCAAAGGTGGCAACACCATTGACGATTTTGAGCGGTACATAGATTTGCGCACCAGCGGTGAGGTGGACAAGCAAAAAAGCGGCGATCAAAAGTGATTTCATTCTTAATGGGTTTATTAGTTTCTTAATGAAAGGGGTATACATCTTAAATACTGCAATGCAATAGAGGTTGTTCATTCAGGATATCTTATTTCCTTCCTGGAAGATCGGATCGGATCTTTTTCCTGACCTCCTCTTCTGATGATTGCAGGGTCAAATCTAAACATAACTTGAGTGATACTCAATAGGTTGGACCCGGAGTTATTGATTCCTTAACAAAAGGAGAGAGGGTGAGAGAGTAAGAGAGTGAGAGAGTGAGAGAGTAAGAGAGTAAGAGAGTGAGAACGTAAGAACGTGATTACAGGGCGGAAAATGAGTTACCTTGAGGTATTCAATAAATTAAACCACTCCTGGTTATGGCTCTTGTATTTATAGGCATTTTATTGTTCGTCGGCATCCGGATGTCCGGAAAAGGGCAGTCTCCCTGGTTTAAATATCAAGCTCTTGGGAAATCAATTGCAGTAGTCCTGATCCTTCTTGGATTGTTGTCTTCGATGATCGTACAGATCGATGCAGGGACCATTGGTGTCCAATCTCTATTTGGAAAAGTACAGACCAATACCCTGGAGCCCGGGCTCAATTTTATAAACCCATTGGTGAAAGTGACGCACTTTGATACCAAGACGCAGAACTATACCATGTCCGGCATTCATGACGAAGGGGAAAAGATGGGAGATGATGCGATCAGGGTGCTATCCCAGGATGGCCTTGAAGTAGTCATCGATGTCACAGTGCTTTATCGGGTTCAGCCTGACAAGACCCCACAGATTTTGAAAGAATTAGGGACCGACTATAGAAACGTGATCGTGCGACCAATGGTCCGGACTAAATTGAGAGACAATGCTGTTTATTACGATGCTGTGTCCTTATATTCCACGAAAAGAGATGAGTTTCAGAACCGGATTTTTGAAGGTGTCAAGTCTGAATTTGCATCAAGAGGCCTTGAACTTGAATCCATTTTGGTTCGGAATATTATGCTGCCGGAATCGGTAAAGACTACGATCGAATCAAAAATCAATGCAGAGCAGGATGCCCAGAAGATGACGTTTGTCTTGCAAAAGGAAAAGCAGGAAGCGGAACGTAAGAGAGTAGAAGCCCAGGGAATAGCAGACTATCAGCGCATCCTGAGCACTGGCCTGAGTGATAAGCAGTTGCAATACGAGATGATCAAGGCTAATAAGGAAATTGCATTGTCACCCAATGCCAAGATCATCATCATGCCTGCCGGTAAGAATGTACCGATCATCCTCAATGAGAAGGATTAAGGTGTATTCCGAATCAGCGAGGTGTGATTACAATTCAAACGCAGTTTTCTACATTTCATACAGATTTAGTGCAGCCTGCCCGACTCACCTCCTGGTCTAAAGTCCGATTAGCTACCTTAGTGCAATGCCCATAAAGCGCTATAGCAGTAAGGAACCCGTGGTCTTTGTATGGATCATCACGCCATACATCGTGTTCATGAACCTGCTCATCTTTGGCACCTGCATTTTTGGGTCCATAGGATGTTTTTTCAGGAGTTTCCTGACTAGCGCAGCTTATTTTTTTATCATCTATGCCATTTTCGGATCGCTGGCGGTCATCATCAAGAACCGCAATCCCGGAGCGGGGGACCTCTTCAAGCGGGTCAGGCTGATGTTGCCCTTTTTCTATCTGATGAATATCGGTGCTGTGTATGGTGCCTTTTACATCTTCAGACATGTGGTCAACCTAGGTTGT
>Ga0209063_1001485_pt1 | contig 12052 bp, 13 predicted proteins | sample KloWWTmeKNB19Kit_FD_187177 | JGI IMG/M metagenome (GOLD analysis project Ga0209063, IMG submission 187177) | Active sludge microbial communities from Klosterneuburg, Austria, studying microevolution and ecology of nitrifiers - Klosterneuburg... | ecosystem: Engineered > WWTP > Aerobic digester >...
AGAAGATGAACTGGTGGGGAATTTGCAGATGGAGGTGTTCGTGAAGTACCTGGAGGAGCGAGGGATCAGAACGGGTGTTGATCGGGAATGGCTGGATCGCTGCGTGGACCTATCAGCAAGCGTATTCCCTGCTTAGCGAAAGGCTCCGTCACGTCTCACTTGCCATACCGGAAGTGCCCGATAACCCCGTGGTTGAAAAGGCAATCCTCAAGCACTTGGCCTGCACCGATGTTGTGTACGATCATGTGGCGTGAGCCATCGGGTGTGAGTTTGGCTGAAACGATCCCGATGTGGGTGGTACCGCCGCCAAGGTTCCAGCAGACAATGTCGCCCGGCAGGTAGTTGGAGGCAACGGTGGTAGGGGGCAAAGCCGTTCCGTACCGCAGGAAATAGGTCATCAGGTTCGGCACCCTGCGGTGATCAATGTTACGGTCCGGTGCTTTCAGTCCCCAGTTCTTGGGGTAACTGGCGAAATTGGCGCGCATGTCCTCGTGCACTTCGCGCTGTAGATCGACACCCATCTTTCGGTAGGCCCGGATCACCACATCGGTGCAGACGCCCCTGTCCGCAGGCACATCACCGTTGGGATAGGCTATTCTGAAGTAGGCCGGGTCATAGCGAACGTTCTGCTTGGTAAGGACCAATGCAGAGTCTGCCAGTTGCAGTTGGAAGCTCTTTTGTGCACTGGAGAACGTTGCCCAGAACAGAATGGTCCACAGGAGCAGAGTGGCTCTGGGCATCGATCCGTGGGCCATGCTCAGGCCCGTTGCAATTCCAACACCGTGATCTCAGGTGGCATACCTACCCGCCCCGGGAAACCAATGAATCCGAATCCGCGGTTCACGTAGAGGGATTGCCCGGCTTCGTTGTATAGGCCGGCCCAATGTTCGTAAACCCACTGTGCAGGGCTGTATGTTGTGTGACCGAGCTTCACTCCCAGTTGAGCACCGTGCGTGTGACCGCTTAGTGTAAGGTCTATCCCGGTCCCATGGACCTGTTCTTCCCAATGGGTGGGATCATGGCTCATCAAGATCCTGTACTTGAACTGTTCCGAGCCGCTCATGGCCTTCTTCAGATCCCCGTATTTCTGGAATCGCTTTCCCCAATTCTGAATACCCAGTAAACCGATGCGTTCTCCATCCTTTTCGAGCGCTAGGTTCTCGTCCATCATCAATCGGAAGCCCATCTCCTTGTGGATCGACTTCAGCTTATCCATGTTGGCCTGTTTCGCAGCTGGGTCGTCCCATTTAACATAATCGCTATAGTCGTGGTTACCTAGGATGCTGAATTTGCCAAACTTGGCTTTCAAGCCTGCAAGTAGAGGGATGAATCGTTCTGCTTCATCCGCATAATCATTAACCATGTCACCGGTGAACAGGATCAAGTCAGGAGCTTCCGCATTGATCAGGTCCACACCTCTTTGGACGATCGAAAGGTCATCTCCATAACTCCCCAAGTGCATGTCGCTGATCTGCACTACCCGAAGTCCGTGGAAAGCAGCAGGTAGATTCGGCGAGATAATGGGAACATGGGCCACGTTGAAATTGCGTCGACCTTTCGTAACGCCGTATAGCACACCAGCAAACGGTACGGCTGCCACGATCAACCCCAATTGGCTTAGGAAATTCGCGCGATCCAACGTTTCTCCTGATCCATCCGCAGGTCCGGGCAGCAGTTTGCCCAAGATCCAGCGTCCTAAGTGCAAAAGGTCATCCAGGCCATGGAAGATCACGATCACAAGCTTCGGCAAGAAGAAGAGCAGGAAAAGTGCCACCAGCGAGAATACATAGCTATGGTCACGCCTAGCTTGGCTTGCTTGCATGCTCACGATCGTATAGATCATAAGGCCAATGACACCAATGGAAACGATCCAATATAAGGACCGAACGATCCGTCGCAATGGTAAGGAATGGTTGGCAAGCGCGGAGTTCACACCTTTGTAGGCATAAAGGTCGATCAAGACCAGGATCACAACGAGGATGAAGAAATTACGAAGCGCTTGTGGGGACATGCTGGGGTAAAACTAAAGGTCGTTCTGGTCATCAGGACCAATACTTTGAACAATCGTGGTTCGGTCAGGCGACCCATTCATCTCCCAAATAGTGCAGGAGGTAATACACTTGAATTATAAAGCTCGCAAGCAGGATCCACGGAAAGACCCAAGATCTTCGGTTCAACAGCATGTTGGGGTATATGAGGTAAATGCTCAAAAAGGCCGATAGGACCGCGAATTTTCCGAAGGTTTGGATGTGTACGAATGAGCCGAAGAACAGAAAGTAGATCAAGAGCCCAAAGAATATAACCACTACATTTTTTACCGGTAGTCGAACACGATGCTCAAAGTATTCATGGATCAATACGAGAGAGAATGGTGTAGCAAATATGAATCGATTCAAACTGTACAGTTCCCCACCTCTTAACATCAGCGCGATCCCGGAAACCACGAACAAGTACGTAACTGAAAGAACAACTTCTTGTCCAATTTGATCAGGTTTGTTCTTCCACCTACGAATCACACTCCATAGCAGAACACCCCCAGATAATATGCCTATCAGTAGGGCTGTGGCATCCAGCCGAACGATCGATCCTCCACCCCATGAGGTTAATGGAAAGGATGGGAATTTTAATGAATTTCCATATCCGGATTGTGCAGTATAGAATGCGAAAATGTCACCTGTGTCGTGATACTGAATTGCAACTACAGTGGCCAAACCAACTAGGCAAGTGGAAACAACAGTAGTGATCTCAAACAACTTTCTCTTTAATGATTCATGTCCGAGTGCTGTGGCAAAGATCAATGCGGGAAGTAGAGCTGTGAATGCCGGTCGTGCTACCGTACAAGCAAAGAGTCCAAGGAGCGTGAAAGCCAGTTGTTTCCTTCTTACGCCGACGATCACTCCACTGGCACCAATGAAGAACCAAGCTTCGGTATACGGAAGCATTAAGAAGAAAACGGTTGGAAGGGTCAACCAAATCAGAACAGTTCTCCAGTGGATTGATAGTACTGAAATTAGAGTGGACAAGGCAAATAGAAAAAGAGCAGTATTAAAGAGGCTGATCCCCAATGGCCCAACTCCAAGTGCACGCCATGAATATGGAAACAAAGGGAAAAATGCCGAACTCTCTTGGCCATAGCCGTAAAGCATTATGCCTTGGTAGTGTGAGGCATCAAAATGCACTAAAATGCTTGGAGAAAGGGTTTCCTTCCCGATCAGGACCTGAAGGATTGTGACGACGCCGATAAGAACCAGAATGTAGCAAACCAATATTGTCCATATTCCAACTGCGTTGTGCGAGTATCTGGTCATATTGATCTTCATCTATCGACTTGCCAACATAGCACGAAATGCAAATGAGTCAACCACATTGTCTGAACAAGTATCGTGGCATCGGTATCGGTCCATCATCCAACTAACTTTGCATATCATGACCAAAGAACGAACTATTGTGAACCGCACTTTCATCTTCGTCTTTCTTTCCGTAACAATGAATAGCGTTGTCGTCAGTCAAGAATCATGGAGGCGAACATACGGAGGACTTGATAGCGATGAACTCCGTTCAATAGAACAAGTATCAACTGGTGGGTTCATTGCCGGTGGGGGGACGGGAAGTTTCGGCATTTCAGGCGATTCGTATGTCCTGCGGCTGGACGAAAATGGGGTAGTGTTGTGGTCCACGTACTTTGGCGGGCAAGGAGTCCAAAAGGTGGCTAGTGTGAAGGAAGTTCCCGATGGGTTCATTATTGCGGGAGTTACCTCGTTGGGAACGAATGGCGGTTATGACATGACACTTAGTGCTATCGATGTTACGGGTTCTATGATGTGGACCAAGGATATTGGCTCCTCCGACTGGGACTTCACATCGGACATGGTGGTGCTTTCTGATGGTTATCTGGTTGTGGGAAGCACTTTTGGTTTTGGTTCCCAATCTGGAGCTGCGTTGGTTGTCAGAACCGATCTATCAGGGGATACAATATGGACCAGGCTTGTTGACGGCGCCGGGAATGATGAAGCAAGTGCAGTTTGTGTGGACGAGAGTGGCAATGTGTTGGTTTGTGGCCGGATGGACATTGATACGGATGATGAGGATGGGTTTGTGTCCAAACTAGACCCAAATGGAACTATCCTTTGGACAAATCGTTATGGAGGTGATAGCACAGATTACTTCACAGGGATCACTGAAGCTTGGGATGAAGGGTACGTTGTCGTGGGTGCGACTCGCAGTTATTCTAGTGTTGTTCAAGTGCTTATACAAAAGATAGGTGTAAATGGTGACTCACTCTGGCAACGCACATATGGGAGTGGGGGTGATACTGAAATGAGGCGAATTACCAAAGCAACTACATCCGGTTACGGACTTGTTGGGTATAACACTTTCAATAACGCAGGTGGTCGGGACATGTTTTTGATCTCTGTGGATAATGATGGGTGGTATCTCTTTGGAAAGAACTATGGTGGACTGAATGATGAAGAGGGGTATGCGTTAGGTCCAACGGATGATGGAGGGTACATTATGGCAGGCATCAGCAACGCATATGGTCCGGGAATACTGGCGGGATATGTGGTCAGATCACTTTTCAATGGTGAAACCGATGATGACACCGTATATCCTTTTCTTGATCCAGTTTCGATACCGAACCAGTCCGCAACAGAAGCTCTGTCCATTTTCCCCAATCCAACTTCAGGTGCTTTCAATATTCGGTCTGGTATACCTATTTCGCAGATCCGCATCTTCGATGGAACCGGTCGTATCGTTCTCGATCAAGCACCTGCCTCGAGCCAACAAGAATTCCAACTTGACGTTCCAGCCGGCTTGTATATGGTTCTTTGGATAGATCGCTCCGGCCTTTCAGGCCGCGCGCCGCTCGTTGTTGAGTAATGGCGAAACGCTCTTTCGGCCCCCAGCAGGCCTTTCTCATTGTAGGGCATGTGCTGTTCTTCGGCCTCTTCGCATTGGCCGCGATCCATTTCTTGGAACGTACCATCCACGTCGACTCAGCCTACCAGATCTTCAAGTGGATCCAACTTTCCGGAGTAGAGGTGGAGGCACACCGCTACAGCGCGATCCTTCCGCAGTTTTTGGTGAAGCTCGGCAAAGGCATGGGGGTTGGCTTGAGCGGGCTGCTCCTCCTTGCATCGCTCGCCCATGTAGGCGTAGCGTACCTGATCTTTTTGATCACGGCCTACGTCCTTCGCACACCATGGATCGCCGCCGCTACAGCGCTGTCGGCGGTGCTTTGCACGCGGCTCACGTTCTACGGGATCGTTCTGGAGGCCAACTACTTGCTCAGTTATCCACTCTTGCTGGCTGCGGTGATCGAGGGTCCTTTGCTGCGCGGCAGTGGACATTTTGCGACCGGCCTCTTGATCTTTGCCTTGGCCTTGGTGTTGTTGGTGCATCCCGTCGGGTTCCTGATCGCCTTGTTCGTGATCGCTTGGTATTTCCTGCATCATGATCACCTTCGGAAACGATTGGTCCTTCCGTTGTCTCTGGCTGTCGCGTGGAGCTTGTTCGGACGCGTTGTGTTCCCTCCCTCGCCATACGAAGCCGGCCTTTATAGCTCGGCAGGTAGCGGGTTCTCAGAACCTGTTCCAAGTACCAATGCCGCGTTGGATTTCTTACGACAGCATAGTTGGCAGGACACCACCACGTATTTGCCGCTCTGGCTTTTGGTGCTCACGACCGCCCTTCTTTTGACCCGTGCTCGTGCATGGACAGCGCTCGGTTTGTTCGTTATTGCGGTGATAGGATACGTGGCGATCAATGCCGTTACCTATCGAACGGGCGAAACAGCCATGATGATGGAAAAGAACTTCCTGCCCCTGGCTGTCCTTGTGGCCATTCCGCTCGCAGGCCGGTTGGGAATTGCATCGCGCACGCAGCAATGGTGGGCACTGGCGCCTTTCATCGTTGTGCTATTCATCCAGTTCAGGGGTATTTCATTTGCATCGCGGGAAGCAAAAGAACGCACGGACCACATTGCTCAAGTGGTAAGGGAAACGCGCGAAAATGGAATACGGAAAGCGATCTACCGGAGCACCGAGCTTGACGAAAGAGGATTTTATATCCATTGGGCGCTACCTTTCGAAACCATCTTATTCAGTAGTTTGGACGGCCCATCCCAATGTCTAACAGCGATCGCGATCACGGATACGGAAGCAACCAACGAGGATCCGGTTCGTTCTATTTTTGATGAAGGGATGAAGGAAGAGCAACTGGACAAAAGGTATTTCACTCTGCCGAACGGTCCTTTCGAATTTATCAAGGAAACTTCAAGTTAGGAGAACCGGATGGAGGAGTTGCTCGTTTCTTTGGTGCGATACCTCCACATTGCGACAGCTGCAACTGCGCTAGTAATTGCCCCATGTGCCATGATCGCCAACAAGGGTGGCGACTATCATCGGCTTTGGGGAAAGATCTACTTCTATGCCATGGCCGTGGTTGCGCTAACGGCACTCGTTCTTGCGATCTATGGACTAAACCTCTTTCTCGGGGTCCTGGCCTTGTTCAGCTTTCATTTGGTGGCATCGGGGTATAGGGCACTCTATCACAAACGTGTGCATGAGGGCCAAAAGCCACAACAAGCCGATCTGCTGTTACAAGGCGGGGCTGGGGTGGTCAATGGTGGGCTTTTCATATGGGGTGTTGTACACTTACTATTGGGACATCGCGGTGCCATGCCAATGCTGTTCATTGTGTTCGGAGCGATCGGCGGTTTCATGGTCTGGCGCAATATGCAGCGCTTCTACAAGCGAAGCATCGACAAGCACGAATGGCTCTTTGCACACATGAGCGGTTTCCTCGGGGGCTACATCGCAACGCTGTCCGCCTTTAGCGTCACGAACATGGATTTTATAAGACCGCCTTGGTTGCAATGGTTGTGGCCAACGTTTTTAGGTGTTCCGTTGATCATACTATGGACCCGTTATTACAAGCAACGGTTGACCAAAGGGAGACGGGCGCGCAACATCTTGGATATCCGGATCAAGTAGTGGGGATGCATGCATCGCCTCCTGATCGATCCGCCCGCATCCATCGCCCTTTGGATCGACCCACAAACTGCTTGGACCGCCCGCCCCACGGAGTTGAACGGTACATTTGGCCGCTGACCGCGAATGGCCGAAAAGTTGGATCTTAAAGACGAACGCGTGCTGGTTCTGTATACCGAACTGGCACCCTATGTATTGGCTTGTCTCAACGCGTTTGTTGAACGCACCGGTGCACACGTTGATCTGGTCCGCTGGCCGGTGAACAAGGAAGCGCCCTTCGCGTTGGAATTCCACAAGAACATCTCGGTGCACGAACGGAATTCCTTCAGCGATGCGCAACTGGTGGAATTCGCCTTGGCCCAGAACCCTTCGTTGGTAATGGCCAGTGGTTGGGTGGACAAAGGCTACCTGCGCACTTGTCGAAAATTGCGTTCAAAAGGAATACCTTCTGTGATGACCTTTGATACGGCCTGGCGTGGCGGCCCCAAGCAGTGGGTCCAGGCGGCCATGGGGCGTATCTGGATCCATCGCACCTTTAGCCATGCTTGGGCCACGGGGTCGAAGCAAGCGGAGTACGCGGCCAAACTCGGTTTTGCCAAGGATCGGATACATACGGGTTTCTATGCGGCTGATACAGCCTCTTTTCTCAAGACCTACAGGAATTCGAAGCACGAGCGAAGAGCACACTTTCCGCATCGCTTCATCTGTGTGGCACGCTATATCCCGACCAAAGGCCAACAAACTTTGTGCGATGCTTTTGCCGCATTGTGCGATGCCGGAGAGGCCGCAGATTGGGACTTGCACTTTGTGGGCGTTGGCGAGCAGCACCGGGAGGTGAGTGAGAGTACTAGCGGTAGCCACCCGCGGATCACGCATCGTGGTTTCGTACAAGCGAAGGATATGCCAGCCACCTTGCGCAAAAGCGGGGTCGCCATTCTGCCCAGTCTGTACGAACCTTGGGGTGTGGTGGTGCAAGAATTCGCGTGCATGGGCTTGCCACTGTTGCTAAGTGATGCTGTTGGTGCGCGTGAACGGTTCCTGAAAGAAGGGGAGAACGGCTTCGTTCATCTGGCGGGTGATGAGGAAGACATCAAGCGTACGTTGAAGAACATCATCGCCAAGACCGATGACCAGCTCTTCAACATGGGTGAACGATCCAATGAACTGGGCGGGGCGTGGACTCCAGAGGATTGGGCCCATGTTGTTGAAGGATCCTTAAAGCGAACCACGTGAGCAAGCCGCAGGTCCTCGTGTTCATTGACTGGTACAAGCCCTATTACAAGGCGGGCGGGCCCGTGCGCAGCATGGTGAACCTGGTGGAGCATCTTTCCGATCGCATCGACTTCCACATCGTTACCAGCGATCGCGATTACATGGCGACCAGCAACGAGGCCAATGTCCAAGTGGACAGCTGGGTGCGCGGTGATGCAGGCGAACGGGTCCGCTACTGTTCCCCTGAGCGCCATACACGCTCCGCTTGGAAAACGATCTTGAACGAAAGGAAGTACGACGTGATCTATATCAATGGCCTCTATTCGCGGTGGTCCACGATCATGCCCTTGTGGATCCTTCGCGGTTCCGAACAGCGGCGGATCGTGGCGATCCGCGGTATGCTCGCCGCAGGACCCATGAAGCAAAGTGCTCTGAAGAAGCGGATCTTCCTAACCACCATGAAGGCATTCGGCTGCTTCGAGGGAGTCGAATACCAAGCGACCAACACGGAAGAGGTACAGGATATCAAACGATGGATCGGACCTGATGTAAAAGTGCATCTCGTGCAGAATTTGGCACGAAAAGCAGCTCATTCGGAACCCCCGGTGATCGAGAAAGTTTCCGGTGAATTGCTTTTGGTCAGCTTGGCACGGATCGCCGAAGAGAAGAACACCCTCTTTGCCATTGAACGACTGGCCCAACTCAAAGGCAAGGTCCGGTTCGATCTGTACGGCACCGTCTATAATGCAGCCTACTACGACCAGTGCAAAAAGGCGATCGCAAACCTTCCGCCGGGGATCGAAGTCCACTGGCACGGACAGTTGCCGCAAGAGGAGGGGACAACCGTGCTGGCAGCAGCTCACGCCCTTTACATGCCAAGCGTGGGCGAGAATTTCGGTCACACCATGTTGGAATCGCTCAGCGTTGGTCGTCCGCTGGTGATCAGTGATCGCACGCCGTGGAAAGGTCTTCAAAAAGCCAGCGCAGGTTGGGACTTGCCATTGGAAGATCCGGCATTGTTCGTAAAGGCTCTTCAGGGTCTCGTGGACATGGACCAATTGGCCTATGACCGCCTTGCGGAGGGAGCATTCACGCTGGGCGCCCGATATTTGGCGGACCCAGCACCTGTGGAACGCAGTCTGGCGATGTTCAGATCATGAACCCCACCCAGCAACAAGTCGACCTGAGCCGCTTCAACAACACGGCCACCTTCGATCCCGGAGCAGGCGTTATAAAGCGCACACTTTGGTACTTCACCAATGCGCTGTTCTTTCTCAATCCGGCATTCCCGTTCCGCTCGCCGAAGCCTTGGTTGCTGCGAATGTTCGGTGCACGAGTGGGCAAAGGCGTAGTGATCCATCCCGGTGTCAACATCAAATTCCCTTGGAAATTGGAGATCGGGAATAACAGTTGGATCGGTCAAGGAGCGTGGTTGGATAATTTGGATAGGCTCAGCATTGGCAACAATGTGGTGATCAGCCAAGGTGCTATGATCATACAAGGGAGCCACGACTACAAGAAGGTGGATTACCCAACGTACACCAAGCCCATCGTTTTGGAAGACGGCAGTTGGATAGGGGCAGGCGCGATCGTAACGTTGGGCGTTACCATCAAAAGCCATGCGGTGTTGGCGGTCGGTTCCGTTGCAACGAAGGATCTGGAAGCGTATACCATCTATCAGGGAAATCCTGCGCAACCGGTGCGTGAAAGGATCGTGGAATGAAAGTAAGCCTGATCACCGTTTGCTGGAATGTGGCACCTGTTATCGCCGAAACGTTGGACAGTGTTTTCGCCCAAGAACACCAAGACCTGGAGGTGATCGTGATCGATGGTGCAAGCAAGGACGGCACCTTGGATATCCTGGAAACCTATCGGCCACGGCTCGCTCACTTGGTAAGTGAGAAGGACCACGGGATCTATGATGCCATGAACAAAGGGCTGGCTCGCGCCACGGGCGATATCATCGGTTTTGTGAATGCTGGCGACCTGCTGATGGACCCCACAGTGATCACGGAAGTGGTGAAGAAATTCCAAACCCACAAGGTGGATGCGGTCTACGGCGACATCATCATGGTGGACGAGGCCGACATCTCACATGTGAAGCGCACGTGGAAGAGCGGCGATTACCACAAAAGCAACTTCACCAAGGGCTGGATGCCGCCACATGTGGCCACCTTCATCCGGAAAAGTGCCTATGATAGTTTCGGACACTTCAATACGGACCTGCGCATTGCTGCGGATTACGAGATCCTCTTTCGCTTTTTGTACAAGCACGAATTGGCAACGCTCCACGTCCCCAAAGTATTGGTCCGATTCAGGTTGGGAGGGATGAGCAACGGCAGCGTGCGGCATGTATTGAAGGCGAATACCGAAGTGCGCCGATCATGGCGATTGAATGGATTCCAAGCCCCTCCAATGCTCGTTACCCGTAAGCTGTGGAGCAAGGTGATGCAATTCTTCCATTGACCGGGCGTTCAACCCATTGCACATAGGGCCGGTGAAGGGAAAATGCCCCAAATGGTCCGATCGCGTATTTGTAACGTACGTCTGACCGGAAATTAACCTGACCTTTGTAATTGGATGGGAACCATAGAGAGCATGGACGAATTGGTCGAGCGCTATGTGCTTGGCCTTTTGGATGTCGAGACCGCACAGCGTGTGGAGGCGGCGGCCTTGCATGACGTCCAGGTTCGTGGTATGCTCAAGGAGTTGCAGGAAGCGATGGCCCGCCATGCTTCCGACAATGCCACGCAACCGCCTACTGCATTAAGATCCGTTGTGATCCAAGCGATCCAGTTGGAGGTGGAAAAAGAACGGGCATCGGGTAGGCCCCCTCTGTTGCATCACAAGTCCACCGTTGCTGATTTTGCCAGCTGGATCGGAACGGACCATGTTAGACCGGAAGGAGCGGGCAACATGCAGTATATCCCACTGGACGAGAGCGATGATCGGCAAACCGCCTTGGTCTGGTTGGAGCAGGAGGAGCCAACTGAAATACATACGGACTGTGTTGAGCGCTTCCTGATCCTGGAAGGAACTTGCGATGTGACCATTGGCAATGAACTCCATGCTATGATCCCCGGGAATGTGATCACCATTCCCATGTTCACGGAACATTCCGTTCGCGTCACCAGCACAATGCCCTGCAAGGCCATCCTTCAGCGGGTCATGGTGGTGTGATCACGTCACTCATCTTTTCGCGTGCTCATAAGCCAAGCTGACAGCTTCGGTAAAGAGCGCCTTATCGACTTTCGCCAAGTGCATTATCGTGGCTCCCTTTTGGCCCCACTTGCTCGGGTGGGGTTCGAATTTTCCCGAATGCTCTTCAACCAGAACAGTCTGTTGGTCGAGGTTGAGCATCAGCACCGCAAAGCCTTCTTCGATCCATAAGGTCACGAATGTCCGGCCCGGTTTTCCACCGTGCTTCTTTGGTCCAAGTCGATAGGCCGGCTTGCCGAAATGACCATACTCTTCACAGGAGTATTCCAAGAGGAGTGTTGTACGGGCGGTCTCGATGTCCATACCGCGAAGATATTGGGGCTGTATTTCCCCAAATAAGAAGCACTCAAAGGAACGATGATCATTTTCCTAAAAGCTATAGGACCGCGATAAAATGGGTCATGACGCTAACCCTGCGAACGAACATACATTGGGCATGGAATTGGCCCGTCGCGGACCCAGTGTACCTACCCCCCTTGTCTATCTCCACCATTCCCATGACCTTTGAAATGTGGTTCCTCTGTGCCGTGATCCTCGTGGCCATGGTGCTTTTCGTGACCGAGAAGGTCAGCATCGATGTGACCTCCATCTTCATCGCATTTACACTGATGGCGAGCGGACTGGTCACGGTA
>Ga0209063_1001486_pt1 | contig 12048 bp, 11 predicted proteins | sample KloWWTmeKNB19Kit_FD_187177 | JGI IMG/M metagenome (GOLD analysis project Ga0209063, IMG submission 187177) | Active sludge microbial communities from Klosterneuburg, Austria, studying microevolution and ecology of nitrifiers - Klosterneuburg... | ecosystem: Engineered > WWTP > Aerobic digester >...
CCTGAATAATGCTTCTTATAAAATTGCAAAAAAGAAATTCAAAGTAATCCTGCGGGATTTTATGACGGATGTACAGGCACAGTATTTCAAAGATATCCGTGGCCGTCGCAATACCCCGAGAGGACAGCTTTCTGTAAGTGAATATATAGGCAAGAAAGATTATATCCGTTTTAATGCAAACCCGGTACCCCGCAGCTTTACTTATGCAGTAGTTGAATTTAACCAGGGCCGCTACCAGGTAATATTAATGGAGAACTTCGTCAATAAAAAAGTATTACTGAAACTGGGTGTACGTTCAAGAGAAGAAGATAAAAATCCTAATTATCCTATTCTTGCCTGGGATGGTAAGGGTACAAGATTAGCTGTATTATATAATGAAGAAGGAAAAACCAAATTCTTTGTGTATGACCTGGTGAACAGGGTTAAACTCTGGAAACAAGAAATCGACAAATTTGACCAGGTGCAGGATATGAAGTATATGCTGGACAACAATACTTTATTACTAAGTGCTGTAAAAAGTGGTCAAACAGATATATTCGTTTACAAAATAGATAAGCAAACCGTAGAACAGATCACTAATGATGTGTACGATGACCTGGATCCTTCCTTTGTAGCTTTCCCGAATAAAACAGGTATCATTTACTCCAGTAACCGTCCGTCGGCTAATGCAGCCAGCAGTGATGATTCATTACCCGGCAAACATTTTAATATATACCTCGTTGATAACTGGAATAAATCTGATGTTAAACAAATTTCAAAACTTACCGATCTCAAATTAGGCAATGCAAGATTTCCTTCACAATACAATACTTCTCACTTTACTTTCATAAGCGATGAGAATGGTATCAATAACCGCTATGCCGGATTCTTTAAAACAGAAAGGGCTGGTTTGGATACATTGGTTTTTATCGGCGATGAAATGCTCCGCAACCCACCACAGAAAGAGGTGGACAGCTTGCTGAAAGAATGGGGCAAAACCGATATTGATTCTGTGGGCTTTGTTTCTATTACCAATGATTCCTCTTATGTGTTTCCCCTGACCAATTACCAGAGCAGTATGCTGGAAACCCGTACTGCCGGTGATAACCAGCAGGTAAGTGAAGTAGTGAAGCTTGGTGATGTTAAATTGCTCTACCGTCTGAAAGTGGATGAAAATACACTACGTCGCCGCAATGTAAACGCAAGACCAACCGAATACATTAGAAAAGTAATTGAAGAAGAAAAGAAAGCTGCCCGCCTGGAAGCTGTGCAAACGTCTAAAACAGATAGCCTGGCTAAAAAACAACAAGATTTTTTCAACACCGGCTTTGAAGAGGAGAAACCTGATAGTACCAAAAAAGTAGGCGATGTGGTAAAAGCAGATGAAATAATAAAAGAATCTGTATTGAAAAAAGCAAAAGTATATGAATACCGGCCACCTAAATTTTTTAATGATTATCTCGTAAGCGGTTTCAATAATAATGTACTGGTCACCCGTTTTCAGCCTTACCAGGGCGGGTATGGTCCCATCCAGCTCAGTAATAACGATCCGCTGAATGGTATCATCCGGGTAGGAACATCCGACCTGTTTGAAGACTGGAAAGTGGCTGGTGGCTTCCGTATCAGTCCTGACCTTACAAATAATGAATATGTATTCACCACGCAATACCTGAAGAAAAGGATAGACTATGGGATCACTTATTACCGTACGGTAGTAAAAAATCCCCCGTTATATACAGATTCTACTGCTTTCAATGCAAAACAGTATTCGAATCTTTACCAGGTTACAGCAAGCTACCCTTTCAGCAAAATCAGAAGTCTGCGCATGAATGTTGGCTATCGCAGTGATAAATATGTAAAACTGGCAAATGAATTTTTCCCTGAACAATCCTTACGGGGAAAAGATGACAGGTTAACCTATGCATTGGCGCATATAGAATTTGTGCATGATGATGCCATCACCCCGGCACTCAATATCTGGAACGGTCTACGCTGGAAAATATACTTTGATTATAATGCACAGATCGGAAAAAATAATAAAACCGGAAGTGGTGACTTCCCCTACACCATGAATGTGGGATTTGATGCCCGCCATTACCTGCCTATTTATCGCAATATTATCTGGGCCGTTCGGGGTGCTGCTGACTTTTCCTGGGGTACCCAAAAATTTATCTACTTCCTCGGTGGTGTTGATAACTGGCTGATGTTTGGACAGAACCAGCGGGATAATGGTTCCTTCCGCTATTTTGATCCATCCAACACCCCTGACCCGGATGCTGAATATGCTTATCAATCATTGGCAGTGAACATGAGAGGCTTTAAGCAGAATGTTGCCAATGGCAATAATGCTCTGGTAATAAATAGCGAAGTAAGGGTTCCTGTATTTACCACTTTCTTCAATAAACCTATTAACAATGCTTTCCTCCGCAATTTCCAGATAGTTCAGTTTGTGGATCTGGGTACGGCATGGAATGGCACCTATGATAAAATACAAAGACCTTCTGTTTCTTATACCTCTCAACCGATAACGGTAAGGGTAAAAGCAGGTGGTGTGGGTCCTTTCGCAGGTGGTTATGGCTTTGGAGCCAGGAGTACATTGCTCGGATATTTCCTGCGCTTTGATGCAGCCTGGGAAATGAACGGTGTGTTTAAAGGGAGGCCGATGTATTACTTTGCGATGGGATTGGATTTTTGATCAAATTTATTCTTCAATACAAAGCCCTCTCACAGTACCGGGATTCTTTAGCTTTTATTATTTGCAGCCCATCGTTGCAGATGATGGACAACCGCTCAACATTCTACTGAAATTGGGGGATAATTAAAGTTTAATTATTTTACTAAGTAAAAATTTTCCATTTAATATCAGGTATAAGAGCAATACCAAAAATGAAAACATCTGTATTTTAAAACTCGTTGTGCTTTTATCATTCAACCCAAACCCAAAAGAATAGGCTTCGATTGCAGGAGTAAAAGCAATAAAATTTAATGTACCAATCAAAAGTGTTATACCTGTAAAATAAATTCCTAAATCTTTTTTAAAAATAGTACTTATAACAGATATTGCAATAAACAAAATTCCTAAGTAATGCTTATTACCGAATACAATATCTGTAGTTGATACAGTATATACAGCATACAAAATTGTTACTATCAATATTATTAAAGGAACTAAATAAAGATTCTTTTTTACCATTGCCATGGGAGTTTATATGTTTGAGTAACGCTTCCGCCGACTGTCGTTTGACTGTTAGTAGTTACTTTTACTGCTGGTGTATTAACCATAATAACAGGCTTACTTACAAATGTTGCATCAACGGCAGCTTTAAAACCAAAAGTATTTTGCCCTGCATTAGTTCCTGTTTGTTGTTGTGTAACAAACCCTACAGCAGATACAGTAACCTTACCTTTATCGCCAACGGCTACTGAAGTTCCTGTGCCAACTGAAGTTGTTTGACTTCTTCCATTTGCATCCAAAGTAGTTTTCGAGAACATTTTAAGAGGTGCTCCTGGTGTGTTTACTGTGGCAGTTGTGGTATTTTCAACTTTAGAAACGGCATTGCTTCCTGCTGAAAATTCAACCATCTTTCCACCACCATTTTTAAAGTAGTCGCCAAAATTGGTCTTCAACTCCACCTTGTTTTCGACTACAGTTGTTGTTGTTTTATTTTCAACTGTACCGACTGGAGTTTTAACTTCTGTTTTAACTTCCACCTCTTTATTAACATGAACTTCTGCTTTAAATGAAAAAAGGTTACCTGCTGCTTGGAATATTTGCCTAAAGCCCTCCACTAAATAGCCTTGAGGGTTACCGGCAGATACAGCTTCTAATCCTTCAAGTTCTATATGATTCGTTACTTTGTTTTCAGAAAAGGCATATGTAGAATTATAAACGTAATCTTCAGCCAGTGGGTCTATTTCGATAAACCTTCCAATTTGTGGGTCATGATTCCGCCACTTAAATCCATACCAATTTAATCCTAGGTCGTCGTCTAATGGTTGACCTTGAAATTTTTCATTCTTATTTTCAGGGTTTCCCAATGATAATGCCTTACTGCTAATCCCTTGCATTATTAACCCGAACGGATAATAATACCTGGTTCAAAGAGCTTACTGCAATGTACAAAATCAGTTGTAAAATACTAGATTAGAAAATCTCGATTTCAAGTCAAGCCTGTTACTTCGTATTAGCCCAATGTCGGCTGCCGCACACAACACTAAACATTGCAGACATGGGCTGGAACGATTGTGAAGGAGACGCTGGGCGGAAAAAAGCAAAACAATAAAGTCCGGTAAAGCAGGACTTTACAGCTATTTGTACGATATTGTTTCAAACATAGTCAAAGCGTTTCGGTGTGATGTACTATCTAAATTCTTTGCATAAATACTAAAACTATTCCCGTCTCGTAATCTAGGTATATATAAACCTGTCATTCCTTCACCTATTCTCTTGGGTTGCACAATCTTTACGGTAAGGTTATTGATAGTATCATACAAATAAAAATTCTTTTGAAAAATATTTTGCAGATTATCTACTTCTGGAGAACTAGTAAATACAGCTTCATCCGGGGAAGGCAACTTGCCAAACTGCTTTTGGAATTTTTCTTTGTCTTCTAATGGAAACCCTTTCGGAGGTACATCAAAGAGGTCATATATTATATTGTCTCCTCCGTATTCAATATGAAAAGTATCTCTTTTAACATTTACAATATATGCTACATAACTATCTATACCGCCACCCTGGACAAATTTATCTGAAGTAGGGATGCCTATTTTTAATATTCCGATTTCTATTTCTTTAGAGCCTTTCTCTTTGGATGATTTATTCTTATTACAAGATGCAATAATCAAAGAGAAGAAAAGGAATTTTATAAGTTTTGACATAATACAAACCTTTAAGCTATTGTATATTACTATTCTGGATAAATCTTTTTAACTCCTTTCTGCTATCCTCTGTGGTTCCCCATCTATTATTGTGTGTTCCTGTTTGCAGTGGTGACATCCAACCGAATGTTGCTTTTCGTATTGTGTGATTACCATTAGTATATTGATTGCTTGGATTAGTATCTATTGATTTATTCATTATACTATTCTCTGAATGTTTTGCGCCCATTATATGACCTAATTCATGAGTAATAACATTATTCACATAAGAGCCAGAACGATTTAGCTCAACTGCTCCGACATCCCCATCACCCATTGCAAGTCCTACCGGGTCAACATAGCCTTCACTTGTGTTCTGTGCTGGAATATCATCAATAAGACTAATGATATAATCTGTACTATTTGCTTTGCTCGCATCAGACACTACAGTAAGATTTAGGTTTGCTGTTACATCAATGACAGTGGTGATATCCTTTCCTCTTGCATCTTTAGAAGTAGTATAAATCTGGCCGCTATAAGCTTTTGCAACCATAGCTTTCAATTGTTGCTGCTGTGCCTGGCCATAATTTCCCCTGTTATCAACGATTGTGAGATTTATTGTAGCCTCTGCTTTTAATGTTATCTGACCATTTTGATTTTCTCTCTTTACTTTAACTCCAATATCTTCTGGAGCCATACCGTCATAATCAATAAATCTTATTGGATTATTAAATGCAAAAGTATAGGGAGAATATCTACGCATTGAGTCAGCAAGTGGGTCAATATGATTCCATCTCCCAATCTGGGCATCGTATATCCTTGCCCCGTAGTCTAACCATTCAAGTCCTGATCCATCACTGAACTCCTGTCTTTGTTCTTCCTTACCGTTGTATTTTAATTTGTTATTAGGACTACCAAAAGCTAAAGCCTTTGAACTTATCCCCGCCATTATTAACCCGAACGGATAGTAATATCTGGTTCAAAGATCTTACTGCAATGTACAAAATCAGTTGTAAAATACTAGATAAGAAAACCTCGATTTCAAGTCAAGCCTGCTACTTCGTATTAGCCCAATGTCGGCTGCTATACACTATGCTGTTCACCGCCAGATATGGGCAGGAAAGTTTACGGGTGGGGCGGAGGAGACGCTGGGCGGGAAAAATTCGTACATTCCCTAAATGATCTTTGAGCATATAGTCATACACAAATCCTGTAATCGAAGTACCTACGGCATCATACTGCGCTCTTATTCTTCCTTCTTCATGGCCGAATAAATTGCAACACATCATTCTCATATACCGAACCGCTCAGAAATGAAACAAAAGACATTTTTAGTATAAACACCGGGTCGCTGCTTGCACACCCGGGCCAACAAACAGACATCGGCTACGACGATTTATTGGGCACTCGGGATGGAAGAAAACATCTCGTAAAAACTTTTATTGACGCCTTCCTTACCAAACGGCAATTACAACAACTTGCTCAATAAGTAGAAGCCCAGCACATACCAGGCTTCTTACTTTAGCTTTTTATTGTTTGCAGTCCATCGTCGCAAATTGCAGATACCGGACTTGCTTTGGTACGATGGACAACCTTTCATTTTTCTTTATTTATTGAACACTACCAACATCCGGGGGCTTTGTGTTCATTTGCTTATTTGATACCCAATAATAGACTGAACATTCAACCATTTTGATCTTATAACAAAAACAATTCTTCCATTAATACTGAATGAGACTTTTTTATAATCTCCTACTAAATCTATTTCTAATTTACCCGCTAAATTGCTCCCACTTAATTTAAAAAAAAGAATTTCTGAGTTAATTAAAACTAAATCAATCTGCACGGCGTTTACGTTTCTTTCAATCCACTTCTCAGGTTGTATTTTAGGTAATTCCCAAATATCAAATTTCAAATAACACTGAATATCCTCGCCATTAACAATTTTTAATTCTTGCAAATAAACATTTTGCAATGGCGGAATTTCATCTCTATATATTGCTCGTACTATTGCTGGATTTTCCGTAAAAGAAGGCCACATGTAATTTTTATTAGTTAAATGGATAATGCTTTTTTGTACCTGGAACTGTTCCTGTTCGTGTATTTTCTGGGGGTCGAACATTCAAGTGTTTGCCTGGATTATCTTTTCCAAATTGAGGATGACCAGCAGAATGATCTTGAACTTTTACTTTAGTGCCATCCGGTTTTGTATAAGTATATTCTCTTGTCATCACAGGTTTACCATCAGCGCCCAAAGCTGTCTTTCCATTTCGATCTGTCATCGGAACTTTCTCAAATTGTTTACCATTTGCTAATTTGTCAGGATGCTGTGATTTAGGGATACCAACATCTTTTTTGATTTCATTTAGTGCACCTTTCCGACTTAAAGAATTTTCAGCTTTTTTTACAACCTGCTTTTCAATCTGATTTACTACAACATTCTTTACTTCATTAGCAATGATAGTTTCAGCTTTGGCCGTTGGCACTAAAAAAGTGGCTAACTGTACTCCTGATTCTGAACGAGACTTGCTTTCTGTAAATCCGCTATTTAAGCTTTTCCCGGTAATAAGTTCTGCCAAAGGAGTTACCGGGTTCAGATTATTGTTTACCCAAACAACCGGTGCACTATTTCCAATATCATTAATTTTGTCTCCAACCCAATTTGCGGCATCTCTCAACCATTTGCAACAGCCATCTGGTTCGTCACCCAACGGGTCCATGAAAGTAATCGGGTTGTCATAATTTGAAGCATACGGTGACCACATTTCCATGTTCTCGGTCTTCGGGTCTATCTGCCACCATCTTCCCATTTGTCCGTCTAACTCTCTTAACTGTGCATCGTATATTCCAATTTCAAAAGCATCTTCTTTTTCAATACCATTGTATTTATACTTATTCTCTGGTAAATTATTCAATGCCTTACTACTGATCCCTGCCATTATTAACCCGAACGGATAATAATACCCGGTTCAAAGAACTAGATTACAAGTTACACAAACTGTTGTGAAATACTACTCGAAAAATATCCCTGGTTAGGCATTAAACCTCACAAAGACAAAAATGGGTTGAAATGAAATTCAGTAGGAGACATCATGCGGCAAAAATTATTTGAGTCAGTAGTCACAGACTACTGAAAACCCATCATCCTTGTTTTATTTATTTAACATTCTACCGAGAACAGGGGATTTGTGCATTTAAAGTATTGAAGTTATTACAGTTTGCATAATTCCTAGTAACTTGATTGCTTTACTGATAAAGTAAAACTTCAGATAAAAGAGGATTCATTTCATGAATTTTATAATCAGAATTAAATAAACAAAATGTATCTCCGTCATCTTCACATATTACCAGTTTTAGCGAAGAGTTTAACTTTGAATTACCACTCATTATATTTTCCAAAGCCATTTTTAATTCCGAGTCAATCAAATCTCGAATGGAATATATTAATATTAAAAGCCCTCTTTTAAACTCTTCCTCTTGACTAATTGATTCTAGTAAAAGTTCATCAGCAGTATTAATTTTATTGACCATCAGGGTTTCTTTACCAAATCTTAAAAAGTATTTGTTTGCTAATCCCTCCCCAAATGAGTATTTCTGTGGTTGCCTTGTAATAAGTAATAATGATTTATTCAAAAAAACCTCCCTCAATATTTTAAAGTATAATCTTTCAATAACCTTTAATTCTATTAAAGTGTCATGCTTAGTGCTAATACAAATAGCCCTGTCTGTAATGTTATATTTTAACTTTATTGACATAATTATTTATTATTTGTATCAACAATTTTTTCACCAATAGATTCACCAACTTCAGACCCTATAAACGCCCCTGAGATACCTCCAATAATTGCACCGAAAAAACCACCAACAGCTGTACCAGCAGGCCCAAAGAATGAACCAAAAGCTGCACCAGTTGCTCCGCCTCCTTTAGCTCCCAACCATGCACCACTCCAACCGCCAGCAACTCGTGATGTAGCTATTATTGTATTCTCTCCACCGGTACCTTGTTGTATATCAGTTTTAATTGCAATTCCAATTTGCCATGCATCAGTAACAAGTGCAAGTGGTTTTGCTACTTTATTTATTGCATCTAAAGTATTGCCTGTAGCTTTTAAAGCATTGAATTGACCTTTTGTAAGCGGTGTATGAGGATCTGGAATACCTGTAACTTTCTCATTAATATTCAAATGTGGTGTTTTTGATTGACCATGTGGTTCATCTACACGAACAACATCAACCCCTTTCGTTTTACCTGAAGCATTTGTACCACCAGCTTGGGTATTTCTTATACCAGTTACAGTTGAACCCCTTACTGGTTCAGTTTGATAAATACCATTTAAACCAAAAACAAAACCTTTTGAACTACTATTTACCGGCTTTATTATTGAGATCCATGGTTTACTTGTATCTCCCAATGGGTCATTGTGCAAAATTGGATTATTCTCAAATGCAGAATATAAACTTACGTCATTATTTGGTTTAGGGTCAATTCGATTCCATCTTCCAATTTGTGGGTCAAACATTCTAAACTGTGTAGCATACAATTCCAATCCACTACCATCACTAAATTCGTTTGATTGCAACTCACTGCCTTTATTAAACTTCTGTTTATTTTCTGCTATTCCGTTCAGAGCCTTACTACTAATCCCTACCATTATTAACCCGAACGGATAATAATACCCGGTTCAAAGAACTTAACTACAAGTTACACAAACTACTGTTGAAATACTACTCAAAAAACGTTCCTGATTGGGCTTTATACCGCAAAGAAAAAAACTTTGACTTAAATGTAATTTATTAGGAGACCTCGAAAGGAAAAAGATTTTCTATTTTTTATTAGGATATTTTTCTTTCATTAGTCGAAAAAACTCACAATAATTCTCCGCATAAGGCAAGTGATTTAGAAGCATCTTTAAGACATCATTTATTTTTACAGTATTTCCATAGACATCAATGTTTGGTACTTCGTTGATGAAAACTTGAAAACGATAAGCATCGTATTTATAACTTCCTTTAACTGTGTCAGACATCATTGAAGTGATTGCTGCATTAATTTGCTTTATGTCTTTCTCTATGTCAATTTTAAAGCTATCAATTCGATATAAACTGTCTATGACAACATTCTGTACCCTTATGTCGCCATCATGTAAACCCTGCTTAAATACGCCACTTCCATAATTTGTCAATACAATTTCCTGATAACAACCAAATGGGCTCATTATTCTTATTACACAAGATTTAAAAGATGCCATTTTACTCTCAACTTGATTGTTTCCACAGAGAAGAAATAATGAAGACATAATCAATCCTAAAGGAATATAAAATATCTTGTTCATGTTAGCGTCTTTTAAGTTGTCCTGGTATTATCTCATATGCAACTCGGACAGGTAAATTATGTTCCCTTCGAAGTGCGTTCTCATTCGAATAATGGTCTCTCTTAGTATTCTGATACCTTGTACCATAATTTCCAATTCCATGTGCTGTTAGTTCTTCAAGTTGCACCCATTCAGTCATCTGTTGCCCTGTGGAAGTTGTATAATTATTCATTTTCTTCCCAATACTTCCTGGAATTGATGCTCCGTCCATTTGAGCAAGAGCATGACTTAACTCCTGCCCTAATAATATAAAATCTGGCTGGTCCTCACTTCTAGCTCGTCCATTACCATTATCAGAAACTTGCGTTCTTGGTGCTGCTTCGGGTCCAAAGGTGACAGTAGTATTATCCCCATCTCCGCTAAAAAAGCCGGCTTTTCCTCCTTCAGGTCCCGCACTGCCGCCTACTAAGTCACTATAATTTACTGTAACAGTATTTTTATGATCTATCAGCCCCCTTAATAAGGCAGTCCCTTCTTTAAGCTTTATTTCTTTTTCTTTTGCAAGACTAACAATGTCAACCTTTCCGGTTTTCGTATTGTATTTCAATTTGTCTTTTGTCAGCTTTTGCATAGCTGACATAATAGCTTTCCTTTCTTTGGATGTAAGGTCTCTTAATTTTTTATCAGTACCATCAGTAAAGTATCCTAATTCTACATCTCTTCCATCTGGGTCAATAAAAACAACAGGGTTATTCAGGGCATATAAATATGGCGAATAAATATTCCATTTATCAGCAAGAGGGTCAGGTGTTATCCACCTTCCAATCTGTGCATCATACATTCTTGCCCCATAATCTAACCACTCAAGTCCTGAGCCATCGCTGAACTCCTGTCTTTGTTCTTCCTTACCGTTGTATTTTAATTTGTTATTAGGACTACCAAAAGCTAAAGCCTTTGAACTTATCCCCGCCATTATTAACCCGAACGGATAATAATACGTTTTTCCATGTATAACTTACCTATTCAAAAATACTTATATTACCTTCTAAGTCATTAAAAATAGCGATTTCTGCTATTATTTCTGGATTATTAGAATCAAGTGATAAGTTAATTCTTGAATTGTCAATAAACTCAATAGATAGTAATTCGTTTTCAATAACATTTACACTTTTTACAATCTTAGCTATTAGTTCACATAATTTGTTCCTATAATCAATATCTCCAAATTTAAAACAGTGATTATGAAAATAAATTTCCGGCCAGATATAGCAGGTCAGGCCTTGGCCATCAAAATGAAGTTGCAAATAATCTTGGATAAACTGTACAGCGCTTAATTGCTCACCAATCAAACGGTCTAAATGATTTGTTTTTTCTTTATTGTCCATAAGTATTAAATAATCGGAATGTGTCCCCTAGGATCCTTATTTGATATTGTAGTACCAGTTTTTGGGTTTACTGTTTGAGGAGTTGGCTTAGCATTATTTGTATAATTAACTCTCCTGCCTTGATTTTTATTAGCATCCATAATTCGTACACCTGTTACTTTTTTATCCATGCCTTTTCCTCCTGAGCCTCCTTGATATACCATTCCAGAACCTTTTTGAGGTGTTAAGGGTCCCTTTGCTCCATCAGGGATAGGTATTGTAGTGCCTTTTTCAGTTACAACAAAATCAGTACTACCTGCGACTTTTTTCTCAGCAGCAGCAACAACTGTCTTTTTTTCTGCAGTTTTTAGCGCTTGCTTCTCAATTTGATTTACTACAACATTCCTTACTTCATTAGCAATGATAGTTTCAGCTTTGGCCGTTGGCACTAAAAAAGTGGCTAACTGTACTCCTGATTCTGAACGAGACTTGCTTTCTGTAAATCCGCTATTTAAGCTTTTCCCGGTAATAAG
>Ga0209063_1001488_pt1 | contig 12026 bp, 11 predicted proteins | sample KloWWTmeKNB19Kit_FD_187177 | JGI IMG/M metagenome (GOLD analysis project Ga0209063, IMG submission 187177) | Active sludge microbial communities from Klosterneuburg, Austria, studying microevolution and ecology of nitrifiers - Klosterneuburg... | ecosystem: Engineered > WWTP > Aerobic digester >...
CCAGCCCCGGGGTGGCCGACTGGTGGCCTCGCTCGGCAACGACACGGACGTGCCGTGGGAGGGCTCGCTCACGTGTCGGCGGTTGCGGTTCGACGGCACGGTGTGTGGGTCGAAGGACGTTGCGGTGTCGGTGCCCGCCCGTGGGTCGGTGACCATCGACCTCCCCGCGGTGGTCGCGGACGCCGACGACCCGGCATCCGAGGTCGTGGTCGTCGAGGCCCTCGGGACGCGAGGCTCCTGGTTCTTCTGCGAGCCGCGGGACAGTGCGCTTCCTCCCGCGGCTCTCGAGGTGAGCGTGGCCGCGACGGATGCCGGGTTCGACGTCTCCGTGACCGCACGGACGCTCGTGCGAGACCTGACCCTGCTGATCGACAAGGTCGATCCTGCCGCTCGGGTCGACCGTGGGCTGGTCACGCTGCTGCCGGGGGAGTCGGCCACCTTCCGGGTGACGGGGGTTGGCTCACTGGACGTGGGCGCGGTGTGCGCGCCCGGCATCCTGCGCTGTGGAAACGAGCTGATGAACCCGACGTGATCCGAGGGCCCGGGTCGGGGATCACGGTCGTGCAGGACCGACTGGCGACCTTCGGCGTGCCGGCCCCGCTCAGCCCTCGAGGGTGGCCGAGTAGTCGGGCACCGCCTGCTGGAGCGAGCGGTCGGGGCGCACGTACCCCTTCGACGGCGGCCGCGGCGGGAGCTCGACCAACGGCGCCTCGACGGGCTCGTAGGGCACCTGGGAGAGCAGGTGGGCGATCATGTTGAGCCGCGAGCGACGCTTGTCCTCGCTCTCGACGACCCACCACGGCGCGGCCGCGATGTCGGTGTGCACCATCATCTCGTCCTTGGCGCGCGAGTAGTCCTCCCAGTGGGTGATCGACTCGACGTCGGTCGTCGAGAGCTTCCAGCGGCGCATGGGGTCGGTGAGGCGGGACTCGAAGCGGCGCTGCTGCTCGGCATCGCTCACGGAGAACCAGTACTTGAACAGCCGGATGCCGTCCTCGACGAACATGCGCTCGACGATGGGGCACTGGCGCAGGAAGCGCTGGTGCTCCTGGGGGGTGCAGTACCCGAGCACGCGCTCGACACCGGCGCGGTTGTACCAGCTGCGGTCGAAGAGCACGATCTCACCGGCGGCCGGCAGGTGCTCGATGTACCGCTGGAAGTACCACTGGGTGCGTTGGCGCTCGGTCGGTGTGGGCAGCGCGACGACCCGCGCCGAGCGGGGGTTGAGGTACTCGGTGACCCGCTTGATGGCCGATCCCTTACCGGCGGCGTCACGGCCCTCGAAGACGATCACGACGCGCTCACCCTCGCGCTTGACCCACTCCTGCATCGTCACCAGCTCGGCCTGGAGCCGGACGAGCTCGGCCTCGTAGACGGCCTTCTTCAGTCGCGCGTTCTTCGCCATCGCACCATCGTGGCAGACCCGGCCGGATGCCGCCCGCTCGCCACGTGATCATCAGGAACGTTCCCGTGGCCTGACACCGCGGGGGTAGCGTGACGAGAAATCTCTTGCCGCCACCCCGGAGGTCGGTCCGTGAAGCTCGCCCGTCACGCCTCACAGTTCGCTGCGCTCGCCGCCATGGTGGCCTTGCTGACGGCCCTGTCCGGCTGCGGTGGGCCGTCCGCGAGCACCGACAGCTCAGAACTCGATGGGTCGTGGACCCTGGAATCGCTCGGTGGAGTCTCCGACCTCACGCCGGCTGACCCCGGTGTGACGTCCACCCTCGTCCTCGAGGACGGCCAGGCCTCCGGCTCAGGCGGGGTGAACACCTTCCGCGGTTCCTACGAGTCGCCCGCTGACGGCGAGCTCACCTTCTCGCCGCCGGCGAGCACGCGGATGGCTGGGCCCGAGGTCGCCATGGCGCAGGAGGCCGCGTTCCTCAAGGCGCTCGAGCAGACCAAGCGCTTCGAGCTGGACGGCGATCGGCTTGTGCTGGGCAACGCTGGGAACGACACCCTCGCGGTGCTGAGGCCGACCGCCCCCTGACCGTCCCGCACGAGAGAAGCCGGGCAACCGCCGCAGGTGCGGCGTGTTGCCCGGCTCCTCGCAGAAAGGGCCAGAAAGGCCCGTGCGCGGTTCGCGTCAGCTCAGGTCGAAGCGGTCGAGCTCCATGACCTTGGCCCAGGCGGCAGCGAAGTCGTTGACGAACTTCGTCGCCGCGTCGTCGCTGGCGTAGACCTCGGAGACGGCCCGCAGCTCGGAGTTCGAGGCGAAGACGAGGTCGGCGCGTGTGCCGGTCCAGCGCAGCTCGCCGGTGGCCCGGTCGCGTCCCTCGAAGGTGTCCTCGGCCTCGGTCGTGGCCGACCACGTCGTGCCGTGGTCGAGCAGGTTGACGAAGAAGTCGTTGGTGAGCGACCCCGTGTTCGCGGTGAACACGCCGAGTGAGGACCCCTGCGTGTTCGCACCGAGCACGCGGAGACCACCGACGAGCACGGTCATCTCCGGGGCGCTGAGGTTGAGCAGGTTCGCCCGGTCGACGAGCAGGAACTCCGCGCCGAGGCGGTGGCCCTTGCCCGCGTAGTTGCGGAAGCCGTCGGCGGACGGCTCGAGCACGGCGAACGAGTCGACGTCGGTCTGCTCCTGCGTGGCGTCGGTGCGGCCCGCTGTGAAGCGGACAGCCACCTCGTGGCCGGCGTTGCGGGCAGCCTGCTCGACCGCAGCGGTACCGCCGAGGACGATGAGGTCGGCCAGCGAGACCTTCTTGCCGCCGCTCTGGGCGTCGTTGAACTCGGCCTGGATGCCCTCGAGGGTGCTGATGACGGTCGCGAGCTGCGCCGGGTCGTTGACGTCCCAGCCGTTCTGCGGGGCGAGGCGGATGCGGGCACCGTTGGCGCCTCCGCGCTTGTCGCTGCCGCGGAACGTCGAGGCGGATGCCCACGCGGTGGCGACCAGCTGGGGGATGGTGAGGTCGCTGGCGAGGATGCGCGCCTTGAGCTCGGCCACGTCGTGGGCGTCGACGAGCTCGTGGTCGACGGCGGGCACCGGGTCCTGCCAGATGAGCTCCTCCTGCGGCACGAGCGGGCCGAGGTAGCGCTGGATCGGGCCCATGTCACGGTGGGTCAGCTTGAACCACGCGCGGGCGAAGGCGTCGGCGAAGGCCTCGGGGTTCTCCAGGAAGTGACGCGAGATCTTCTCGTAGGCCGGGTCCATCCGCAGGGCGAGGTCCGTCGTGAGCATGACCGGAGCGGTCCGCTTGGTCGGGTCGTGCGGGTCGGGGACGGCCTGCTTGGCGGCGGGGTCGGTGGGCACCCACTGCCAGGCGCCTGCGGGGCTCTTGGCGAGGTCCCACTCGTAGCCGAACAGGGTCTCGAAGTAGCTGTTGTCCCACGTCGTCGGCGTCGGGGTCCACGGACCCTCGAGGCCGCTGGTGATGGTGTCGTTGCCCGACCCCGTGCCGTAGGTATTCTTCCAGCCCAAACCGACCTCGGCCATCGAGGCGCCCTCGGGCTCGGGGCCGACGTACTGGTTGGGGTCGGCGGCACCGTGGGTCTTGCCGAAGGTGTGGCCACCGGCGATGAGGGCGACGGTCTCCTCGTCGTTCATCGCCATGCGGGCGAACGTCTCGCGGATGTCGCGGGCCGAGGCCAGCGCGCTCGGGGTGCCGTTGGGGCCCTCGGGGTTGACGTAGATCAGGCCCATCTGCACGGCGGCCAGCGGGTTCTCGAGCTCGCGGTCACCGGTGTAGCGCTCGTCGCCGAGCCAGGTGTCCTCGGGGCCCCAGTAGACGTCCTCGTCCGGCTCCCACACGTCGGCGCGGCCGCCGGCGAAGCCGAAGGTCGTGAAGCCCATCGACTCCAAGGCGACGTTGCCCGTGAGGACCATCAGGTCGGCCCAGGAGATCTGCTTGCCGTACTTCTTCTTGATCGGCCACAGCAGGGCGCGGGCCTTGTCGAGGTTGGCGTTGTCGGGCCAGCTGTTCAGCGGCGCGAACCGCTGCATCCCCGCGCCGGCGCCACCACGACCGTCGCTGATCCGGTAGGTGCCCGCGCTGTGCCAGGCCATCCGGATGAAGAGAGGGCCGTAGTGCCCGTAGTCGGCCGGCCACCAGTCCTGGGAGTCGGTCATCAGGGCTCGCAGGTCGGCGCGCAGGGCGTCGAGGTCGAGGCTCGCGAACGCCTCGGCGTAGTCGAAGTCCTCACCCATCGGGTTGGCTGCGGGCGCGTGCTTGCGCAGGATCTTCAGGTTGAGCTGGTCGGGCCACCACGTGCGGTTGCCAGCACCCTCAGTGGGGTGGTTGGCGGTGTGGATGACGGGACACAGTCCCTCGCTCTCCTCCGAGTTCATGTCTCCGACGACGGCGTCGTGGTGCTGCTCGCTCATGCTCTTCCTTCCAATGTGCTGGTGGGGCAGGGTGGTGGTCAGGCTGCGTGGGTGGTCGGTTTCATCGTGCCGCGCGGGCGACCTGCGCGCAGGCCGCACAGGTGCCCCAGTACGTGACTTCGGCCTCGTCGATCACGAAGCCCTGGTCGTCGGATGCCGTGAGGCAGGGTGTCGCGGACACCGCACAGTCCACGTCGGCGATCGCCCCGCAGGTGCGACAGACCACGTGGTGGTGGTTGTCCCCGACCCGGGCCTCGTACCGGGCCACCGAGCCGGCGGGCTGGATGCGGCGGAGCAGGCCCGCGCTGGTGAGGGCGCGCAGCACGTCGTAGACGGCCTGGTGCGACACCACGCCGAGCTCGTCACGGACGGCATCGATGACGGCATCCGTGCTCGCGTGCGGCGAGGAGTGGACTGCACCGAGGACGGCCAGTCGAGGGCGGGTGACCCGAAGGTTGTGCTCGCGCAGCAGCTGCTCGAGCTCAGGTGTGGTGGGCACGTCTCGAGTGTGCCCTCTTTCTGGAGTAAGTCAAGAGTTTGCCGGAAACAGGATACCCATGGGGGTATGCTGGTCCCATGACACGAACCATCGACATCACCACCCTGCGGACCCGGCACGCGGACGGGGCGATCGTCCTCGATGTCCGGGAGCCCGCCGAGTACGTGGGGGGTCACGTCCCCGGCGCGATCCTGGCTCCGATGAGCCGCATCACGGCCTCGCTCGGCGGGGTGCCCGAGGGCCAGACCGTGCACGTCATCTGCCAGAGCGGCAACCGCAGCCGCTCGATGGCCGACCTGCTCACCGCCATGGGCTACGACGCAGTCTCCGTCGACGGCGGCACGGCGGGCTGGATCGCCGCGGGCCTGCCCATCGTCCGGGGCCCGCAGGCAGCGTGACGCCGGACGTGGGGCGGTGGAGCCTGTCATGCCCGGATCCGACTGGTCCCGGGTGCTCGTCGTCGTCGCCCACCCCGACGACGAGTCGTTCGCCCTCGGTGCGCTCATCGACCGCTTCGTCCGGCTCGGCGCGGAGGTGAGCGTGCTGTGCCTCACGCGCGGTGAGGCGTCCACCCTCGGGGCCGGGGCGGGTGACCTCGCGGCCCAGCGGGCAGCCGAGCTGTCGGATGCCGCGCGAGTGCTGGGGTGTGCGCGCACGACCCTGCTCGCCCACCCGGACGGTGCCCTGGCGGATCTCGAGGGGTGGGTGCTGGAGGCCGACGTCGAGGCCGAGGTCCGCGTGACGCGACCGGTCGGCATCCTCGTGTTCGATCCCCTCGGCGGTGTCACCGGGCACTCCGACCACCGGGCTGCGTCCGAGGCGGCGATTGCCGTGGCTGCTCGGCACGGCGTCCCGGTGCTGGGCTGGGCCCTGCCGCAGCAGGTGAGCCGGGTGCTGAACGACAGCCACGGGGCGGCCTTCGAGGGTCACCCGCCCCAGGATCTCACGGCCATCACCGTGGATCGGTGTCCGGTCACGAGTCCCTGCGGCAGACGGTTGATCAGGCAACGGATTCCGTAGTTTCGGCGCCCCCCGGGCGCGGATAGTATCGGCCGCATGATCGAGCAGAAGCGCATCCTCGCGACGTCCATCCCTGGCCCCGCCAGCCAGGCGCTGCAGCAGCGCAAGGTCGCCGCCGTCGCGGCCGGCGTGAGCACCGGCCTGCCCGTCTACGTCACCGAGGCGTCGGGTGGCATCCTGCGGGATGCGGACGGCAACCAGCTCATCGACTTCGGCTCCGGCATCGCCGTGACCACCGTCGGCAATGGCAACCAGCGCATCATCGACGCCGTCACCGAGCAGATCACCGCGTTCACCCACACCTGCTTCATGGTGACGCCCTACGACAGCTACGTGCAGGTCTGCGAGAAGCTCAACGAGCTGACCCCGGGCGACCACGAGAAGCGGTCGGCCCTGTTCAACTCCGGCGCCGAGGCCGTCGAGAACGCGGTCAAGATCGCCCGCCACGCCACGGGTCGTCAGGCGGTCGTCGCCTTCGACCACGGCTACCACGGCCGCACCAACCTCACGATGGGCCTGACCGCCAAGAACATGCCCTACAAGCACGGCTTCGGCCCGTTCGCCAGCGAGCTGTACCGGGTGCCGATGGCCTACCCCTACCGCTGGCCGGGCGGCGCCGAGCACTGTGCCGAGCAGGCACTGCGCACGGTCACCGACCAGATCCACGCCCAGGTCGGCGAGAGCAACACGGCTGCCGTGATCATCGAACCGATCCAGGGCGAGGGTGGCTTCATCGTGCCCCCCGAGGGGTTCCTGCCGGGGCTCGCCGACTGGTGCCGCGAGCACGGCATCCTGCTCATCGCCGACGAGGTGCAGTCCGGCTTCTGCCGCACCGGCGACTGGTTCGCCTGTGACCACGAGGGCGTCGTCCCCGACCTCATCACCGCCGCCAAGGGAATCGCCGGTGGCATGCCGCTGGCCGCGGTCACGGGGCGCGCGGAGCTGATGGATGCCGTGCACCCGGGTGGTCTGGGCGGCACCTACGGCGGCAACCCGGTGGCCTGCGCCGCCGCGCTCGCGGCCATCGAGTCCATGGAGGCCGACAACCTGGCTGCGCGGGCTCGAGAGATCGGCGACATCCTCACCGACCGTCTCGGCCGCCTCGCGGAGAAGTACGACGAGGTCGGCGAGGTCCGCGGTCGCGGCGCGATGATCGCGATGGAACTCGTCACCGACGCCGGGAGCAAGGAGCCGGCTGCCGCACTGACCAGCGCCGTCAACAAGGGGTGCCACGAGCGGGGTCTGGTCACCCTGACCTGCGGCACCTACGGCAACGTCTTCCGCTTCCTGCCGCCGCTGTCGATCTCCGACGACCTGCTCCACGAGGGCATGGACGTCCTCGAGGAGTCCTTCACCGCAGCCGTCGGCTGACGGTGACAGCGACCCTTCCGGCCGCCTTCGACCTGGGCGGCCGCACCGCGGTCGTGACGGGCGCTGGGTCGCCGAGCGGGATCGGGATGGCCTGCGCCAGCCTGCTCATGGCCTGTGGTGCCTCGGTCGTCGTCTGCGCGACGACCGATCGGGTGCACGAGCGGGTCGCCGAGCTTCGGGATGCCGGGCACGTCACCTCCGGGGCGTCCGGGGCCCCCGGCGCGTCCAGCCCGCCCGGTGTCGCCGGCGTCATCGCGGACCTCACGACCCCAGAGGGTGCGGATGCAGTCGTCGATGCCGCTCTCGCGCTCGGGGGTTCACTCGACGTGCTGGTCAACAACGCCGGCATGGTCTCGGTGGCCGGTGGCGGCGACTACCTCGAGGGCGACCTGCTCGGCACACCGCCCGAGCGGTGGTCGGCGTCGCTCGCGCGCAACCTCGACACGGCCTACCTCATGACCCGGGCCGCCCTGCCGCACCTGCGGGCGAGCGGGTCCGGACGGGTGGTCATGGTGACGTCGGTGACCGGGCCGGTCATGGCGATGCGCTCGGACGTCGCGTACGCCGCGGCGAAGGCGGGACTGGCCGGGCTCACCCGGGCCCTGGCGATCGACGAGGGGGTCCACGGGGTGACGGTCAACGCCGTCGCACCCGGGTGGATCGCGACAGGTTCGCAGACGGCATCCGAAGCGCGTGAGGGACTGAGCACCCCGCTGGGTCGCTCGGGGACCGCGGAGGAGGTCGCGGCATCCGTGCTCTTCCTCGCCTCGCCCGGTGCCGGGTACGTCACCGGCCAGGTGCTCGTCGTCGACGGCGGAAACAGCGTGGCCGAGGAACGACTGCCCCACTGAACGCCTGCCCCACTGGCGAGGCGGGGGCCCGGGAACGACAGGACCGGGCCAACTCATACTTGGCCCGGTCAGGACGAGTCTGGGCGAGGCGAGCGCGCGATCAGGCGACCGACACGCGGCATCCGCGTGAACATCGCACGAGCAGGTGCCGTGAGGGGTCAGGGGCGCGGGTCCTCGGGGCGTGAGATGCCGGGGAGCAGGGTCTCACCCGAGCGCAGCGCGTCGAGTGCGGCGGGGTGCACCTCCTCGAGGTGGCGCAGGCTCTTGCGGCGGTACCGCACGAGCTGGATGACGCCGACGCCCCAGAACAGGAACTGCACCGACATCGCGATGCGGAAGTGCTCGAGGGTGTAGGTCGAGGGCCCACCCGGAGCCAGCTGGTCGAGGACGATGCCGATCAGCGCGATCGTCGCGAGCGAGGCGACGAAGCCGCCGATGTTGACGACGCCGGTGGCGCGCCCCAGGTGCGAGGAGGGGTGGAAGGTGCGCGCGAGGTCGAAGCCGACCATCGACCCGGGGCCGCCGAGGGCGGTCACGACGACGAGCACGACGAGCAGCCACAAGGGCGCCGGCCCCGGCCACAGCAGCACGACCGCCCAGACGGCGATGATCCACCCGACGATGCCGAGCACCAGCTGCGAGCGACGGTAGGGGATGCGCGCGGTGAAGGCCGCCACGGCCGGGCCGGCGGCCATGCCGGTGACGGTCATGACGATGAGCAGCCACGACGCGACGTCCTCGTCGACCCCCTCACCGCTGACCAGGAACGGGAACCCCCACAGCATGACGAACACGGTGGCGCCGAACTGCGAGGTGAAGTGCACCCACAGCCCGAGCTGGGTACCGGGGTTGCCCCACACCTCGGCCAGCGTCCGGGCCAGGGCGCGGACCTTGATCCGCTCGACCGACTCGCCCCGGTACGGCGAGTCCTTGACGACGGCGAGGAGCAGCACGCCGAGGACGATGCCGATGCCGGCCGCGGTGGCGAACGAGCGGGTCCATCCCCAGGTGGCCAGGGCCGCGGCGAGGGGGGTCGCTGCGGCGATGGCTCCGAGCTGGCCAGCCATGCCGGTCAGCTGGGTGATGAACGGGGCCTGCTTGACCCGGAACCACACGGCGACCAGGCGCAGCAGCGAGGTGAAGATCATCGCGTCGCCCGCGCCGAGCAGGACGCGGGCGGCGATCCCGGCCTCGAAGGTCCCCGCAAAGGCGAACCACATCTGGCCGACGGTCATCAGGGTGAGACCGCAGACCATGAGGCGCTTGGAGCCGTACCGGTCGATGAGCACCCCGACGGGGATCTGCATCGCCGCGTAGACCGCGAGCTGGAGCACGGTGAACGTCGCGAGCTGGGCGGCCGTGATGCCGAAGCGGTCGGCCGCGAGCAGCCCCGCGACGCCGAGCGAGGTGCGGTGGAAGACGGCCAGGATGTAGACCGACAGCGCGACCAGCCAGATCACCCAGGCCCGGCGACGGCCGATGTTGTGCACCTGGCGCAGCACGGGTCGGGTCACCACCCGAGTGTAGGAGCCGCGCGAGGGTCAGCCGGTGACCGTGTAGCTGGCGTCCGGGGCGGCGCAGTACGTGAACGGGCCGCCGCGGGCGGAGTGGTACTGGAACAGGGCCTGCTCGACGCGCAGCATGAGCAGTTCACCGTCGACGAGCGCCTGCGTGTAGTCCATGCCCTTCTGCGGGCAGCCCAGCGAACCGTCGTTCCACGTGACCGGGGACCACGCCGCGACGAGCACCTGGTCGGGGTCGACCTGGGCGCGTTGGGCGGTGTCGGCGATGGCCGCCGCGACCTCGGGGCGGGTGCGGATGTCGGCGGGCAGGGTGCCACCGGCGCCGGGAGAAGGGCTCTCGGATGCCGTCGGGCCGGGTGTCGTGGATGCCGCGGGCGTCGTGCTCGCGGGGTTTGGCGAGGTCGTGGCGTCGGTGCCTTCCTGCGTCGACGCGGCGCACCCGCCCGTCGCCACGAGGGCGGTGACGAGTGCGGCAGCCAGTCGCAGGTTCATGGTGGACACGCGATCAGCGCAGGACGTGTCGGCTGATGACGAGGCGCTGGATCTGGTTGGTGCCCTCGAAGATCTGGGTGACCTTGGCCTCGCGCATGAATCGCTCCGCGGGGAAGTCCTGCGTGTACCCGGCCCCACCGAGAACCTGGACGGCATCCGTCGTGACCCGCATCGCGGCATCCGTCGCCGTCAGCTTCGCGACCGCAGCCTCCTTGGAGAACGGGCGGCCGGCGTCCTTGAGGCGAGCGGCGTGCAGGTAGGTCGCGCGGGCGCTGGTCACCGCGGCCTCCATGTCGGCGATGAGGAAGGCCAGGCCTTGGTTGGCACCGATGGCGCGGCCGAACTGCTGGCGCTCCTTCGCGTACGACGCCGCGAGGTCCAGGGCCGACTGGGCCAACCCGGTGGCGGCGGCAGCGATACCCAGGCGACCGGCATCCAACGCCGACAGGGCGATGGCCATGCCCTGCCCCTGCGCCCCGATGCGGCGGGAGGCGTCGACGCGCACGTCGTCGTACATCACCTCGCGCACGGTGTCGCAGTGCAGGCCCATCTTGCGTTCGGGGGTGCCGAAGGACAGGCCGGTGGCGTCGCCGGGGACGATGAGGCAGGACAGGCCCTTGCCGCCGTCATCGGAGGTGCGCGCGAAGGTCGTGTAGTAGTCGGCGTGCCCGGCGTGGCTGATCCAGGCCTTGCGACCGCGCAGCACGTACTCGCCGGAGGCGTCGTCGGTGGTGGCTCGGGTGGTCATCGAGCCGATGTCGCTGCCGGCCTGCTGCTCGGAGAGGCAGTAGGCGCCGAGCTGCTCGCCCGAGAGCATGTCGGGCAGGAGGGTGCTCTGCTGCTCGGGGGTGCCGAACGTCGTGACCGGGTAGGCGGTCAGGGAGTGCACCGAGACTCCGACGGCCACGCTCATCCACGCGGAGGCGATCTCCTCGACGACCTGGAGGTAGACCTCGTAGGGCTGCCCGTAGCCGCCGAACTCCTCGGGGTGGGGGAGGGAGAGCAGGCCGGCGGCGCCCAGCGTGCGGAAGGCCTCGGTGGGGAAGGACTCGTCGGTGGCCGCGGCCCGTTCGGCGTCGTCGACCTTGGGCCGCAGTTCCTTGTCGCAGATCTCGCGGGTCAGGTCGATGAGGTCCTGACCCTCTTCGGTGGGCATCAGCCGCGTCGCTGCCATGGCCCGACCATACCGGGGTCGTCCTGCGGTCAGGCCGGGTAGGCGATGGTCTCGGTCGCCTTCGCCGTCAACCACACCCGGGTGCCGCGTTCGAGGCCGAGGTCGGCCAGCGCCGCAGGCGTGATGTCGACCAGGCAGGACGGGGCGCCGGTCACCTCGACGCGAACGCGGTCACCGAGGAGCTCGATGCCGGTCACGGCGCCGGTCCACACGTTGCGCGCGCTGGTGTTCTCGACGGGCGTGGTGAACAGGCTGACCGCTGCCGGAGGCAGCGCCACGAGCAGGCGCCGCGCCTCGGCATCGGTGCCCGGTGTCGGGGACACCGTGAGGGTTCCGCCACCGTCGAGGTTCACCACCGCGGATGCCGTGTCACGCGTCCCCGCGTAGAGGTTGAGTCCGACGAGGCGGGCGACGTAGTCCGTCGCAGGGTGGCGGGCGACCTGCGCGGGGGTGCCTTCCTGCACGACCCGCCCCTGTTCGATGACGATGATCCGGTCGGCGATGACCATGGCGTCGATCGGGTCGTGGGTGACGACGACCACGGGGCCGGTGAACTGCTCGAGGTGGGCCCGCAACGCCGTGCGGACGTCGAGCCGCGTCCGGGCGTCGAGGGCCGCGAGCGGTTCGTCGAGCAGGAGCAGGCGGGGATCGGCGGCCAAGGACCGTGCCAGGGCGACCCGCTGGGCCTGCCCCCCGGACAGCTGCCCCGGCCGGTGCTGGGCGAGGTCGGTCAGGCCCAGCCGGCCCACCCACTCCCGGGCGGTGGCGCGAGATG
>Ga0209063_1001491_pt1 | contig 12015 bp, 10 predicted proteins | sample KloWWTmeKNB19Kit_FD_187177 | JGI IMG/M metagenome (GOLD analysis project Ga0209063, IMG submission 187177) | Active sludge microbial communities from Klosterneuburg, Austria, studying microevolution and ecology of nitrifiers - Klosterneuburg... | ecosystem: Engineered > WWTP > Aerobic digester >...
GCACCCGGCGACGACAGCACGCCCCCCTTGTTTGACAGCAACGCCCCGGGTGCCCGGCTGGCAGCATCGCTGAGCGACATTTCACGCACCCTGCAGCCTGGTGAGCAGGTGCAGATACGAAAAAGAGGCGCTGAGGACACGCACCCCATCATGCTCAAGGGACCGGAACTCCCGGCAGAACCCACAGCGCCCTGGCTGATTCGCCTGATCGGCTGGCTGCCCCTGACCTCGCCAGACACCCGCACCGCCGCACCAGAAGGTCTGGACCTGCTGGACACCTCCACCGGCAACTATGACGTGCGCTTTGTAGGTAACCTGCGTGGGGTAGAGGTGGGCCTGGCAACCGTGGCAACCCGCATGTCCTGGTACCTGGGGGCCATGCTGGCAGCCATCGCGCTGGCCTGGCTGCTGGTTGAAGTGGGGCTCCTGCGCCGCGTCACGGCCCTGACCCGCCGCGCCGCCGCCGTGTCGTACAACGTGCAGCCCGGCCACACCGGCCCGCGCCTGGGCGACCTGGACGTATCAGACCTGCGCGGCCCGGACGAGCTGGGCATTCTGGCCGGTGGCCTGGCCGACCTGCTGCAGCGCGTGAAGGACGACATCCAGCGCGAACAATTGCGCGCCCAGCAAGAGCGGGACATGTGGCACGCCGTGGGACACGAGATCATGTCGCCGCTGCAATCCTTGATGGTGTTGCACAGCGACCCGCAAGACCCCGGCAGGCGCTACGTGCAGCGCATGCAGCAGGCGGTGCATGTGCTCTACGGCACGGCCTCGCCCGCCGAGGCCCTGCAGGCGGCAGACTTGCCGCAGGGACGGCTCGACCTGGACGCCTTCCTGCGCCATGTGGCCGCCAATGCGCACTTTGCAGACATTGCCGATGTAGCGTACGAGGCCGTCACGGGCCCGGTCATCGTGCGGGCAGATGAATTCGCCCTGGAAGACGTGGTAACCCACATCCTGCGCAATGCCGATCGCTACCGCCCGGCGGGCACCTCGATCCGGCTCACACTCACTGCATCCGCATCGACCGCCAGCGCCACGCTGCACAACCAGGGCTCCACCATTGCCGACGACCTGCTGGAGCGAATTTTCGAGCTGGGCGTGTCGGACCCCGGTCTGCCTGCATTACCGGGCGATGGGGAACACCGAGGCCAGGGCCTGTTCGTGGCCCGAACCTATATGGCCAAGATGGGCGGCGCCATCAGCGCGCACAACACGGCCGATGGGGTCGCCTTTACGCTGACGTTCCAGCGCCTGGGATAAAAGCCCCTCAGACGGCCAACTGCGCACGCATGGCGTCAATCACGCCGCGGTAGTCGGTCTTGCCAAAAATGGCGCTGCCTGCCACGAACGTGTCGGCGCCCGCGTCGGCCACGCGGCGGATGTTGTCCTGCTTGATGCCGCCATCCACCTCCAGGCGAATGTCCTTGCCACTGGCGTCGATGCGCTTGCGCACGGCCTCGATCTTGCGCAGGGCCGAGTCGATGAAGCTCTGGCCGCCAAAACCGGGGTTGACGCTCATGATGAGAATGAGGTCGATGTCGTCGATCACCCAGTCCAGCACATCCAGCGGCTCGGCGGGGTTGAACACCAGCCCGGGTTTGACGCCCTTGGAACGGATCGCCTGGATGCTGCGGTGCACATGGCCCGAGGCGTCCGGGTGGAAACTGATGTAGTCGGCCCCCGCCTCGGCAAAGGCTGCTGCCAGGGCATCCACGGGCTGGACCATCAGGTGCACGTCGATGGGCACCGCAACACCCGCGGGCGTTTTGGCGTGTGGCTTGAGAGCCTGGCACACCATGGGACCAAAAGTGAGGTTGGGCACGTAATGGTTGTCCATCACGTCGAAATGGATCCAGTCGGCGCCAGCGGCGACGACGTTCTGCACCTCTTCGCCCAAACGGGCAAAGTCAGCAGAGAGGATCGAAGGGGCAATGCGATAGGTACGGCTCATGCGACGATTGTCGCAGTTACCATTCCGGGATGCTGAAACCTACCATCGACATTCACGTCCGCCCCGAATACCTGACGGAGCAGTCCGATCCCGATGCCTGCCTTTATAGCTTTGCGTACACCATTCAGATTGGTAATCCCGGGGACGCACCAGCCCAATTGATTGCACGGCACTGGATCATTACTGACGCACTGGGGCATGTCGAGGAAGTCAAAGGCCTGGGCGTGGTAGGTCAACAACCGCTGTTGCAGCCAGGGCAGGCCTTTGAATACACCAGTGGATGCCGCCTTCGCACCGCCACAGGAAGCATGCGCGGCAGCTTTCATTTTGTGACGGAAGAAGGCGCGCCCTTCGAGGTGCCCGTGGAGCGCTTCTACCTGGATGCCTCGGACAGCGCCAAGCCCCACGTATTGCACTGATTTCCACGTTTCCCATGGAATTCCTCCCTGTCTGGCCGCTACCGGTCAACACCCTGTTTTTTTTCGGTTTTTTGCTTTTTTGCGGCTCGCTGGGTGGATATGTGGCCCACCGCTGGCCCTGGCTGCCCAGTATCACGGGGTTCATGGTGGTGGGGCTGTTCGCTGGCCCCAACGTATTGGGACTGATCAGCCCCGAGGCGCTGGCGCAATCGCGCATCGTTGTGGATGTCGCGCTGGCGCTGATTCTGTACCGGCTGGGTCTTTCGTTGGACGTCAAGCGCTTCATCAACGACCGCTCTCTGGTGGTGATTTCTGTAGCGGAGAGCGCCCTCACCTTTGTGGCCGTCTACTTTTGCCTGGAATGGATCGGCATCTCGGGGCTGCCTGCAGCGGTGATTTCGACCATCGCGATTTCTTCCTCGCCTGCGGTTCTGATTCACGTCGCCCACGAGCTGGGTGCATCCGGGCCGGTGACGAATCGGTCCATGTCGCTGGTCGCCTTGAATAACGTCATCGCCTTCATGGCCTTCGCTGCGGTATTGCCAGCCTTGTACGGGCAGGCCGAAGCGCCCGTGTCCATCATGATCGGCGCGCCGCTCTACCAGGTACTGGGGTCGGCGGCGCTCGGTGCCATCATGGGGTGGGCACTGCACGTGGCGGCGCGCAAAACCAAAGCAGCGCACCAATACCAGCTCGCTCTCGTGATCGGCGCCGTGATGATGACAGTGGGGGCCGCCCTCGTGCTCAATTTGTCCCCCTTGTTCGCCCCCTTGATGCTCGGTATGGTCGTGCGCAGCCTGGAGCGCACCAACCTGGTGGCAGACATTGAGTTCGGCCCCTCGTTCGAACTGTTCTTTATTGTTCTCTTCGTCTATGCCGGCGCCAATATGCATGTGTCGGAGATGCTCCAGTACTGGCCCGCCGCATTGGCGTTTGTGTTTGCGCGCAGCGGCGCCAAGTGGCTGGGGGTCACGCTGGCCGCGTCTGCATGCCGTACGCCCCTGCGACAAGCGGCCACCAGCGGCCTCCTGCTGATGCCCATGGCCGGTCTCGCCATCGGTCTCGTCAATACCACCACGACGCTGTTCCCTAACGAGGGGCTGATTGTGGGCTCCACCGTGCTTGCGGCCGTGGCCATTCTGGAAACAATAGGGCCGCCCATCGCGGCCCGTGCACTGCGCTGGTCTGGAGATCGGCTCGACGCAAATGGCACTGCGGACAACACCCCTGCGCCGGACACGGGCGACGTCTGCGCACATGGAATCGCCAGCGCGCCCGACGTTCCTGCGCCTTGAGATCCGCTGACGGGCCCGCCCCATCCCCTGCGCGGCCCCGTTGAAAATATCCATGCCAGAGGCGCCCTGGTGGCACATGGGCGATGATCTCCGGCATGCGGCGATACTCCACAGCCTGCGCAAAGGCTTCTCCGGAGTTGATCCAGAGATCGCCACGGGGCCACGACCGCTTGTGTCACAGTCCTACAAGCGTCTTTAGTATCTAACGGTAAATTCGCTGGTGTCCGGCGATGTCGGCCGCAACACATGCCTTTGGCGAACGGCCCCACCATGGCAGCCGACTGACCGCCTGATCGAGAGGAATCCATGACATGAACGAGATTTTGAGCTTCTGGGCGCAATGGCTGCGCCCTTCGGCAGGGTTACCCACGGTGCAATGGTCGCTGCTGCTCGCCGTGGCGGCCATGACCGGCTATCTGCTGCAGCGCCACACCGGCCTGCCCAAGGTGGTGGGCTACTCGCTGGTGGGCGCGGTGGCCGGGCTGGCCGGTTTCAGCGGTGCGGTCTGGCCACTGCAGGGCATTGGCCTGTTCTTGCTGGAACTGGGCATCTCCATCGTGCTGTTTGAATGCGGTGGACGGATTCCGCTGCGCTGGTTCCGCCACAACCCCATGGTGTTGGTGCAAAGCGTGGCCGAATCTGCGCTGACCTATTTCGCGGTGTACTGGGTGCTGCTGTGGCTCGATGTGCCCGCCCGGGTCGCAGGCCCGCTGGCTCTGGTGGCCCTGGCGGCTTCGCCTGCCGTGCTGACCCGCGTGGTGGCCGACACCGGGGCCGCCGGCCCGGTGACAGAGCGCGCCATCGTTCTGGCCACACTCTCGACGCTGTATGCGCTGACACTGGGCAGCGCCCGGGCTGAGCTCATCAACCGCTCCAGCATCACCTTCATGGACACGGTTTACCCTGTCGTCGTGGTGCTGGGCGTCTCCATCATCGTGGCCGCCGTGCTGGCGCTGGTGCTGCGCATGGCACTACGCTTCATGAGCCCGACGAGCGAGAACACCTCCATGTTGCTGCTGGCCCTGATCGCCGCTGCGGCTGCCGTGGCCGCCCACATGGGCGGGTCCGCGCCCTTGGCCGCGCTACTGAGTGGCATGTTGCTCAAGCAGCTCAACCCACGCCCCTGGGCCTGGCCACGCCAGTTGGGCAATGCCTCGTCGCTGCTGACCATGCTGATGTTCGTGCTGGTGTCCACCGTGGCCGCACAAGCCGACTGGAGCGGCCCTGTGGTCGGTGCTGTACTGGCCCTGATCGTGGTGCGCCTGCTGGCCAAGGCGCTGGGTGTAGCCATGGGCAATGTGGGCAGCGGTTCGAGTTGGCTGCAGGCACTGTGGGTAGGCTGTGCGATGACACCCATGTCAGCCATCGCGCTGTTGATTGCTTCGCAGTTTGTGCTGGCTTCGCCTTCCACGGGCCACCTGATTGCGCGCGTGGCCCTGCCTGCCATTTTGCTGATGGAGGTGCTGGGCGCGGTGATTGCCACAGTGGCCATCTACCGTGCGGGAGAAAGTTCCAAGCCCTGGGCGCCTTTGGCCCGTGGCAACCGGGGAGACAACCGTGAGTCTTGAAGCCTTCAACCATTCCGAACCGCTGACGTTGGGTGTCGAGCTGGAACTGCAACTCGTCAATACGCACGACTACGACCTGGCACCCTATGCCGAGGACATGCTGCGGCTCATGCACAAGACGCCGCTGCCCGGCAGCGTGGTGCCCGAGATGACGAACAGCATGATCGAGATCTCCACCGGCATCTGCCACTCGTCGAGCGAGGTGCTGGGGCAGCTGAGCCAAATCCGCGATGCGCTGGTGAAAAGCGCCGACAAGCTCAACATCGCCGTGGTCGGCGGCGGCACACACCCGTTCCAGCAGTGGCACGAGCGGCGCATCTACGACAAGCCGCGCTTTCAGGAGCTCTCACAGCTCTACGGCTACCTGAGCAAGCAATTCACCATCTTCGGTCAGCATGTGCACATTGGCTGCCCCAACGCCGACGCCGCCCTGCTCATGCTGCACCGCATGTCGCGCTACATCCCGCACTTCATCGCGCTGTCGGCGTCCAGTCCGTACGTGCAGGGCCAGGACACAGCCTTCGATTCGGCCCGGCTCAATTCGGTGTTTGCCTTCCCGCTCTCGGGCCGCGCGCCCTGCGTGCTCACCTGGACCGAGTTCGAGCAGTATTTCGACAAGATGACACGCACCGGCGTGGTCAAGAGCATGAAGGATTTTTACTGGGACATCCGCCCCAAGCCCGAATTCGGCACCATCGAAATCCGCGTATTCGACACCCCGCTGACCATCGAACGCGCCGCCGCGCTATCGGGCTTCGTGCAGTCGCTGGGCGCCTGGTTCCTGGCCGACCAGCCGTTCCTGCCGCAGGAGGACGACTACCTTGTCTACACCTACAACCGCTTCCAGGCCTGCCGCTTCGGCATGGATGCGGTGTATGTCGACCCGGCCACGGGCGACCACATGCCGCTGCGTGAGCACATCCTCAAGACCATGGACCAGATCGCAGGACACGCCGCCGCCCATGGCGCAACCGGGGCGCTACACCTGCTGCGCAATGAAACCCAGGCGGGCCAGAACGACGCGCGCTGGCTGCGCGAGCGCCAGCGCGAAGAGCAACTGTTGGCCGAGGTCAGCCGCCAGGCAGCGCTGCGTTTTCGCGGGACAAATTGACTCCCCCTGAGTCGCTTCGCGCCTTCCCCCAGGGGACGCCGCCAGCGCGGCGGGGCGGCCCTTGCGCGGCGTCCACTGGCCTGGGCCGCGCCAATTGCAAGCCCCGTTGTCGACCTCCAGGCATTGCAGCCGATACACCGCACAATCCGGATCCATGGGTGAATTTGACCTGATCGCACGCTACTTCACGCGCCCTGCGCGCCCCGATGGTGCTGTGGCCCTGGGCGTGGGCGACGACTGCGCGCTGCTGGCGCCCGCGCCGGGCATGCAGTTGGCGGTGTCGAGCGACATGCTGGTCGAAGGCCGGCATTTTTTTGCCGGCACCGACCCCGAGCGCCTGGGCCACAAGGCACTGGCCGTCAATTTGTCCGATCTGGCGGCATGCGGCGCGCGGCCGCTGGCGTTCACGCTGGCGCTGGCTTTGCCGCAGGTTGATGCAGCCTGGCTGGAGGGGTTCTCGCGCGGCCTGCTGCAGCTGGCTGACACGCACGGCTGCGAGCTGGTGGGCGGCGACACCACGCAGGGGCCGCTCAATATCTGCATCACCATTTTTGGCGAAGTGCCGACCGGCCAGGCGCTGCTGCGCAGCGGCGCGCGGCCCAGCGACGACATCTACGTAAGCGGCACACTGGGCGATGCGCGCCTGGCGCTGGAGGCTTTGCAAGACCAGGCCGCAGCCGCCGCCCTGCCCGCCGAAACCCTCGCCGCCGCACGCCTGCGCCTGGAAGCGCCCACGCCGCGTGTGGCCCTGGGCTTGGCCCTGCGCGGCGTGGCCAGCGCAGCGCTGGATGTGAGTGACGGCCTGCTGGGCGACCTGGGCCACATCCTGCGTGCCTCGGGTGTCGGCGCTTGCGTAGACACATCGATTACTATAAATTTGATAGCTGCCAGCGCTTTACCAGAAAGCACTGGGTGCCATTTTGACTTGAATTTTTTACACCAGTGCACCTTGGCCGGTGGCGACGACTATGAGTTGCTTTTCACCGCACCTGCTGCTGCGCGCGCTGCGGTGGCCGCTGCGAGCCAAGCCAGCAGCACACCGGTCACGCGTATTGGTCGCATCGAGGCCGAACCCGGTGTGCGCCTGATCGATGGACAGGGCCAGGCGGTGGTCCACCGCTACGCCTCATTCGACCACTTTGCCTAACGCCTGCGCGTGTTGCATGTGGCAATGCCGTCAGGGCGTGCGCTCCATGATGCGCTGCACAACCCCCTCGGCCTTGAGCCGGTCGAAGGCCTGTTGCGTGCGCTGCACGACGTCCGGCGGGGTCTGTAGGCTGTAGGCCATGTAGAGCCCGGCGGACGCCTCGTCCAGCGTCAGCACCCGCTCCAGACCAGCACAGTCGAACGGGGCCTGCTGGCACAGCAGGCCTGCATCGCCCGTGGTCAGGGGCACCAGATCCACTTGGCCGCGCAGAAGTTTGCGAAAGTTGTCCAGGGGCTGGGCCGATACCACCAACCGCTCAAACCCCTTGGAGCGCAGGTACTGCTGGCGCACATCGTCGCGCATGACACCAATGGTGTAAGCCTTGGCGGATTCCAGGGTACTGATGTCGAGCTTTCTTGATTTGAGCCGGTACAGGTGGTACTGGATCTTCATGATCTCTCCCGCCCAACGGAACTGCTGCTCACGGGCCGGTGTGCGTGCTATCAGGAAGATGAGCACGCTGGGCTCCTTGAGCGCCATGTCATAGGCCCTCGCCCAGGGGTACAGGTGCACGCTGTAGTCCTTCAGGCCAGCCCGCTGCAAGGTCAACTCCACCACCTCGGTGGCCGTACCGACCACCTTGTCACCCTCGATGTAGGTGTAGGGAGTGGTCTCGGTCACCGCCCGGATGGGCTGCGCCTGCGACGACGCCGTACCCACCCAGAAAATCCAGAACAAAAACAATGCACGTTTCATGCTGTCTCTCCTTCATGACTGGCCGGAGCCGGGGCGTCGGGCCCGGCCACCTGGTTGCGCCCGGCCGCCTTGGCGCGGTAGAGCGCCTGGTCAGCTTCCTGGAACAGGGCTTCGAAATCACCCTCTGCCCCAGGATCCAGCACGGCCAGACCAATGCTGATGGTGACGACCCGGGCCGCCTGCGAGTACAGGTGTTCGATGGCACATGCTGCCACGGCAGCGCGCATGCGCTCAGCCATCTTGTAGGCAGCCGAGCGGCTGGTCGCAGGCAGCAGCACGCCAAATTCTTCGCCGCCGATGCGCGCCACCAAATCACCCGCCCGGCCCAGCTGCGTCTGCAGGGCATGGGCCACCGTAACGAGGCACTGGTCACCCATGGGATGGCCATAGTGGTCGTTGTAATCCTTGAAACAATCAATGTCACAGATCAGCAGGGCCAGGCTTTGTTGCTCGCGCCGGGCCCGGCGCATTTCGATGGTTCGGGCTTCATCAAAATGCCGCCGGTTGGGCAGGCTCGTTAACGGATCGGTGCGGGCAAGGCTTTGCAGGCGCTCATTGGCGGCCTGTAACTCAGCGGTGCGCTCATCGACCAGCTCAGCCAGCTCCTGCTCATAGCGATGCTGGCGCTCCAGGTGGCTTGCCAGACTGCTCTGCAACTGGTTGACCCCCGATACCAGTTGGGTCAATTCATCCTGGCTCTTGCTGTTGCGCTCCAGGCCCAGGCGCGTGCCCAGGTTGCCGGGGCGCACGCCCTCCAGGTGCGATGCAATACGCCGCACGTGCACCGTGACCATGCGGTTGAACATCAGCATGATGAGCCCCGCCAGCATCAGGGACTGCAACAGTTGTGCCACCACGATAGTGGCCAGCTGGCTGCGCAGGCGCTGCCACAGCATGTTTTCGTCGCCGTAGAGAGCCAGCTCACCAATTTCTTCACGGGCACCGGGAAACGGCGCATAGGCCAACCGCAGACGACGCGTCGGCGCCCAGCCGGGCCCAGCCCAGCCAGTGCGCGCGCTCTCAAATATTTCTGGGGGCCTGTTGGCCAGGGTGACGGTCAAGACGATTTTCCCCACCGACGGAACCCCCTCGGCACTTCGCACATGCGTCTGCAGCGCCTCCCGATCCAGTTCCCAGATGGCCTTGGACAGCGTGTCGCCGTAAATCTGCTCAATCTGCGCCAGGTCGGCATCCATCCGTGTCAAACCGTCATTCCACGCGGACCAGGTCAGCGCCATGACCGATGCCAGGATGAACAAGGCGCAAAACACCACCGTGGCCCATACCAGCCGCCAGCCCAGGGAGTGCTGGCGTGCCAGCGCTGCGGGTGGGCCAGCCTCCGGCGGCGAGATTACTGCCATTTGCGCTGCAGCCGGTCGAGACTGCCATTGCGTTGCAATGTCTCCAGCGCCTTGCGAAAAGGCTCCACCGTGGCATCCGGTGTCTGGGCACCAAACGCCATGTAGTAGCTTTGGGAACTCAGCTCTGGAATGGCCAGCGCCTTGTGCAGCGTCTTTTCCGGATCCTGACCCGCCTGCCGCACCAGATGGTAGGCGGTGAGCCGGTTCATGATCCACAGGTCAATGTGCCCCAGCCGCAGCTTTTCGTAGTTGAGTTCGTTCCGGGCGCTGGTTTGCACATTCTTGCCTTTGACGAAGCCTCGGGACAGCAGAAACTGCTCGCCCACACTCTGGTTTACGGTGCCGATCTGCAAGCCCTGTGCTTTGACGAGCGAGTCGATAGCGAGGCCCTTGTCGGTCAGAGAAAACAGGTAGTACTCGGACGGTGCAATCACACCCACCCATTTGAAGCGCTTATCGCGCTCCGGCGTGCGCACCATGGAATAGATCAGCACGCCGGGGACGTTGCTGGCCGTTTCATAGGCGCGCGCCCAGGGCAGCGACTGGAACTGTCCGTGCAAGCCCAGTTGCTGGAGCACCGCCTCGACCACCTCAGTGCCCAGGCCGGTGATCTTGCCGCCCTCTGTGTAGTTGTATGGTGGGAATTCTTCGGTAACGATGCGCACCGGCCCGTCGGCCGCACCCGCAAGGCGCCAGCCACTGCACAGCAAGCCCATCAGGCATGCCAGCTCGCGCCTGCGAACACCGGTGTGTGTGTACTGCTGTTCTGCCATGGTTTCTGGATGGTGGGTTCCTGCCGTGGAAGAAAACCAGGGGCCTCGCTGATCTCCCAGTTTTCAGTATCGGATTCATCGCCAGCGCGGTCAATGGCGAATATCCATGGCACCCGGGGCCCGCAGCCGGTTGTGGCGCCATGCACACGCGCGGGTCACATCAAAATACGGGCGCTCGCGGGCGCTGTTGCAGCAGCAGTTGCACCAATGGGTGGGCCACCTTGCGCTCGGTGCTGATGGCGTAGTAATGCTCTTCCACCCCATCGCAGGCGCCCACAAGCCGCACCTGGCAACGTTGCAGCAATTCGTCCTGGGCAGCCACCGCGCCGGGGAACACGCCCAGACCGGTGCCGCCAAACGCCTCCAGCAGCGCGTTGTCCTCGAACTCGCCCACAACCCGGGGGCGCAGACCTTTCTGGGCCAGCCACTGGTCGATGGGGTTGCGCACGATGGAATGCGTAGTGGGCAGCAGCACAGGCAACGACTGCAGTGATGCGGGGAACCCCTCTACGGCCTGCGCCCACCACTGCGGTGCGGCATACCAGCCCATGGCCGAAGTGCCCAGCGGGTGGTTGTGCACCTTGAGCCGCGGATTGAACGGTGCCGGGTGGTCAGAGAGCACCACGTCGAGCTTGTGTACCGACAGCTCGGCCAGCAGGTCGGGCATTTCGCCCTCCAAGCACACCAGCCGCAGCCCCTCTACGTGGAGCACGGGGCGCAACAGGCGCTGCACCTCCAGCTTGGGCAAGCCATCGGCAATGCCCACCACCAACCGCACCGAAGGGTTCTGGGCGGCCGCACGCACCAGTTCGGGCAAGGCCTCGCCCAGCTGGAAAATCTGTTCGGCCTGCCGCAAGGCCACCACACCGGCCTCGGTCAGCGCAAGGCCCCGCCCCGCTGGACGCAACAACTGGCAACCCAGGTCGCGCTCTAGCTCACGCACCTGGGTGCTCACCGTCTGGACCGCCATATCCAGGCGTGCCGCAGCGTGCGACATGCTGCCTTCTTTGGCCACCATCCAGAAATAGTAGAGGTGGCGGTAATTGAAAATTGCAGTCATTGTTCAATTTTACAGAAGTGAATGTCAATTTTTATCTGCTTTTTCAGAACTAAAAAATCCTCTATCTTCCGTTTTCATTTTGTCTTTGGAGACCCTCATGACCCATCCTGCCACCTACCAAGGGACCGCCGTCGGCGGATCCCTGGGCAGCACCCTGGCCACGCACCGGGTGCTGCGCAACACCTATGCCCTGCTGTCCTTGACGCTACTGTTCAGCGCTGCGGTGGCGGCCACCGCCGTGGCCCTGCGTTTGCCCGCACCGGGCCTTATCCTCACGCTGGCAGGCTATTTCGGACTGTTGTTCCTGGTGCACAAGGTACAAAACAGCGGCTGGGCCGTGGGCGCCGTGTTTGCGCTCACCGGCTTCATGGGCTACACCCTTGGACCCGTGCTGTCGGCGCACCTGGCCTTGCCGGGCGGCGGCCAGACCATTGCCCTGGCCCTGGGCGCCACAGGCGCGACCTTCCTGGCTCTGTCGGGCTGGGTGCTGGCGACGCGGCGTGATTTCAGCTTCATGGGCGGTTTTTTGTTCGCCGGCATGGTGATCGCCATCCTGGCGGGGCTGGCA
>Ga0209063_1001495_pt1 | contig 12004 bp, 8 predicted proteins | sample KloWWTmeKNB19Kit_FD_187177 | JGI IMG/M metagenome (GOLD analysis project Ga0209063, IMG submission 187177) | Active sludge microbial communities from Klosterneuburg, Austria, studying microevolution and ecology of nitrifiers - Klosterneuburg... | ecosystem: Engineered > WWTP > Aerobic digester >...
AAGGCGATGTGATCACCGAGTTGGACGGAAAAGCAGTAAAACGGTCCGATGAGTTCGTTGAACTGATACGCGCACATCAACCCGGCGACAAGGTGAAGTTGACATGGTACCGCGATGGCAAAAAGCAGAATGCCTCCGTGGAATTGGGTGAACGAAAGACGGAGTCGTATTCATACGCCTTCGGCCCAGAACACTGCAGCGCAGGTGCAGACTGGGAGAGCTATTATGGTGACGGCGAATGGAACGAAGCACCGCGTGCATTCCTCGGTGTTACCCCGGGTGAAAGGGAAGGTGCCGGGGCAGTCATCGGTTCGGTGGAGGAAGGAACCGCCGCAGCGAAAATGGGCCTGCAAGAAGGTGATCGCATCACGCGGATCAACGATGAACCCATCGATGACTTCGACGACCTTTCCACTACCGTGAAGTCCAAGGATCCTGGCGACGAAGTAGCGGTTACCGTGCAGCGTGCTGGTGAGGAATTAGTGCTCTCTGGCACGCTTGGAGAACGCAGTTCAAATCGTTCGTACAGGTTCAACTACGATACCGACGAGGGCGATGGTCCCCGAACGTTCGAGTTCCATGGAATGGCTCCCGAAGACCGCGATGTGTTGCGCAGCGAAATGGACCAGCTACGCAAGGAAATGAATGAATTGCGTCGCGAACGCGGCAGTGACCGTCGTGTGGAGACCCACATAACGATCGAGGCCATGCCGCTCAACGCCGAAGAGAAAGCATTGCTGAAGAGCAAGGGCGTGAACAACTTGGATGCGCTCCTCAAGCTGGGCGATCTGCGCGTGTACCCCAATCCGAGCAACGGTTTCTTCCGCCTACAATTCGATGTTCCAGAGGCGGGAGATCTTTTCGTGAACGTGCATGACGGAACGGGAACCTGGGCGATCTGCGCGTGTACCCCAATCCGAGCAACGGTTTCTTCCGCCTACAATTCGATGTTCCAGAGGCGGGAGATCTTTTCGTGAACGTGCATGACGGAACGGGAACCAAGGTCTACGAAGAACGGATCACCGGTTTCAAAGGCCGCTACGAGCGCACCTTGGACCTCTCGGACAAAGCCACCGGCAACTATTTCCTGGTGATCGAACAGAACGGAAAGAGCGCCGCGCAAAAACTTGTGAAGCAATAGTTCGGTTTTAGGTGAAGGGAGTGTCGGGGGTGCATCGCATCCCTTGCACTCCTTTTCTCTTTCGCATCTTTACCGGACCATGAAGATCCTGATCCGCCTCATTATTTCAACGATCGCCGTACTGGTTGCAGACCTGCTGCTGAGCGGCGTAAGCCTTGGCGACATGAGCCAGACCAATGGCTTACTTACCGCCTTGCTCGTGGCTGCAGTATTGGGTCTTTTGAATGCTTTACTGAAGCCGATACTGGTGCTCTTGACATTGCCCGTTACGATCCTAACGTTGGGCCTTTTCCTCTTGGTGATCAATGCGGGGATCGTCCTGATCGCAGCCAAACTCATTGATGGCTTCCAAGTGGACAGCTTTTGGTGGGCGCTCGGCTTCAGCCTGCTCCTTTCCATGGTGACAAGCATCCTTAGTGCATTCGATGGTGGGTCGAAACCGCGGGAGGAATAAGAGCAGGAACACGGTCAGGGGCAAGAGCTAGAATTGCCACACTGCCCAGTTGCCCCCTGCTGATTGCGCACTCCCAACTGCGTAGTGCCCATTGCCTCGTGCGCTTGTTAGCTGCAAACTAACTCCCGTCAAGCATTCGTCCCAGCCCGCCTAGCACACTACCCTCTCCTTTGCTTTTACCACCCGAACTTGGTGCCGAGGCAATGATGTTATCCGCCAAGCGGCTGAATGGTAGGCTCTGGATCCATACGTGACCGGGGCCTCGCAAGTGCGCAAGAAATAGGCCTTCCCCACCGAACAAGGTGTTCTTGATGCCTCCGATGAATTTGATGTCGTAGTCCACGGTCTGCGTCAGTGCAACCAAGCATCCCGTATCCACCCGAAGTGTTTCGCCGGGAGCGAGTTCGCGTTGTATTGTTGTGCCCCCCGCGTGGATATAGACCTGACCATCTCCTTCCAACTTTTGCATGATGAAGCCTTCGCCTCCGAAGAAGCCCACACCCAATCTCTTCTGGAATTCGATGCCAATGCTCACGCCTTTCGCAGCACAGAGGAAACTGTCCTTCTGGCAGATCAACTTTCCTTGGTAGTCGAGCAGGTCCAAGGGCATTATCTTGCCCGGATAGGCTGCTGCGAACCACGCGGTGCGCCGGGTCAGTGACGTATTGGTGTAGGTGGTCATAAATAAACTTTCACCCGTAAGCACGCGTTTGCCCGCACCCCAAAGCTTGTCCATGAACCCCTGTTCCCTTCCATTGCCGTCACCGAAAATGGTCTTCATCTCGATACCGTCGTCCATCATCATCAGGGCACCGGCTTCGGCTAGGACGGTCTCTTGCGGATCAAGCGTTATCTCTACACATTGCATATCATCACCAACAATGCGGTGATCGAGTTCATGGGATTGGCGGGTCATCTGTTGGGCAGTTTGGAAGGGGAAAATTACATGCATTCCACGACGAACTCCAAGGGATCACATGAACGGCTAGCGCACTGCATGGATGGTCCTTGTAGCCGAGTCCAGCTGAGCGCGCCTTGCACATCAGAAGATCCCGAACGCCCCATTGATCCGATCCCATACCTTCGCCTACTCTGCCCTAAGAACCTTGCATGTTCACGACGAAGAAGCTGACACCGATCGCGAAAGGAACCTCCGGACCATCGCAGGACATCCTGCTGAAGGCATGGGAATTAATGTGTACCGCCAAAGCGATGACCGAGCTGTACGAGGAGAACGCCAAGTTCACGGCCAAATACGTGCATGCAACAAGCCGCGGTCATGAAGCAATTCAACTCGCGCTCGGTCTGCAACTGAAGCCACAAGACTTCGTGGCACCCTACTACCGCGATGACAGCATATTGCTTGCCATCGGCATGGAACCATACGAGCTTATGTTGCAATTGATGGCCAAGCGTGACGACCCGTTCAGCGGTGGTCGCACCTACTATGGTCACCCCAGTCTTCGCCGCGACGACATGCCGAAGATCCCGCACCAGAGCAGTGCCACGGGCATGCAGGCCATCCCCACCACGGGAGTTGCATTGGGGCTTTGGTACAAGGAACGAGCCGGCATTGCAGAGGACCACACCGGTGAATTGCCCGTGGTGGTTTGTTCGCTCGGTGATGCATCCATCACCGAAGGGGAAGTGGCTGAAGCGTTCCAAATGGCCGTGCTCAAGAAGTTGCCGATCATCTACTTGGTGCAGGACAATGAGTGGGACATCAGCGCCAGTGCCGATGAGATCCGCGCCGGCGATGCCAGTGATTACGCAAAAGGATTCAAGGGATTGGAAGTACGTCAAGTGGATGGCTCCGATTTCAACGCCTCTTACAATACGTTGGAGGAAGTGATCGCGATCGTGCGCAAGGAACGGCGACCTTTTCTGGTGCATGCAAAGGTGCCTTTGTTGAACCACCATACCAGCGGAGTGCGCATGGAGTTCTATCGCACTCCGGAGAACATGGCGGAGCACCAGAAGCGCGACCCGTATCCGAAGTTCCTTCAGTTCTGTTTGGACAACCGCATTCAATTGGATGGTTTGAAACAGATCGAACAAAGAGCGATCGCTCGTGTGAAAGCTGATTTCGAACGCGCCAAAGCGGCCGAAGATCCCACTGCTCAGGACCTGCACACGCACATGTTCGCCCCTACCCCGATAACGGAAGAAACTGGCGAACGCGCACCGAAGGATCGTGAACCCACGGTGATGGTGGATAGCGCCCTCTTCGCGATCCGCGAGCTGATGCAGGAGGATCCGCGATGCCTGTTGTACGGTCAGGATGTCGGCGCAAGGTTGGGAGGTGTATTCCGCGAGGCGGCGACATTGGCCCGTGATTTCGGTGGACATCGCGTATTCAACACACCGATCCAAGAAGCGTTCATCATCGGTAGTACGGTGGGAATGAGTGCTGCCGGACTTAAGCCGATCGTGGAAGTTCAATTCGCGGATTACATCTGGCCCGGGTTGAACCAATTGTTCACCGAGGTGGCGCGCAGCTGTTACTTGAGCAATGGCAAGTGGCCGGTAAGCTGCATCCTTCGCGTACCGATCGGTGCGTATGGAAGTGGCGGCCCTTATCACAGCAGCAGCGTGGAAAGCGTTTTGTGCAACATCAAAGGGATCAAGATCGCCTACCCCAGTACCGGTGCCGACCTTAAAGGTTTGATGAAAGCCGCCTATCACGACCCCAATCCGGTGGTTATGCTCGAACACAAAGGACTCTACTGGAGCAAGATCAAGGGAACTGAAGATGCCAAGACCATAGAACCTTCGGCGGATTACATGATCCCGTTCGGCAAAGCGCGGATCGTGCAGGAAGCGGATCCTGCACGGATCGACAAAGGCGAAGCGGCCGTAGTGGTCACTTACGGAATGGGCGTGTATTGGGCGAAGGCCGCAGCCAAAGAGTTCGCTGGGCGCATCACGATCATTGACCTACGGACACTGGTGCCCTTGGATGAGGAAACAGTGATGAACGCCGTGAACAAGCACGGTAGATGTCTTGTGCTTACGGAAGAGCAATTGACAAACTCCTTCGCACAAGCACTGGCCGGCCGGATAAGTGATGTGTGCTTCAAACAACTGGATGCGCCTGTGCGCACGTATGGCTCCGTTGATATGCCAGCGGTCCCGTTGAACAGCACCTTGGAGGCGGCAATGATCCCGAACGCTGAAAAGGTTGCGACAGTGCTAGAAGAATTGCTCACTTTTTGAGCATGGAACAGCGCTTCATCCGCGTAACCCGAACAGCTCGATACCATGTGTTGGGAGATGCGCAGAAGGCGAAACGGATCTGGATCGTCTTACATGGTTACGGCCAACTTGCGCGGTATTTCCTCAATAAATTCGAAGGGCTTGGGACCGATCTCCTGATCGTGGCCCCAGAAGGTCTTTCCCGTTTCTACACCGATGTTTCCCATCAACGTGTGGGCGCAACTTGGATGACACGGGAGGATCGTGACCATGAGATCGTGGACCACGTGGAGTACCTCGACACCCTCGTCGCCGAGATCCAAAAAGAGGCGTTGCCGGATGCAACCTGGGGGGTACTTGGTTTCTCACAAGGCGTCGCCACCGCATGTAGATGGCTCATGCGGGGAAATACGAAAGTGGACAATGTCGTGCTTTGGGGTGGACAGCTTCCACCGGATATGGACCGAGCAAGGATCATGGAACGATTCACCGGAATGCATGTCCAGCTCGTTCACGGAACAGACGACAAGCTTGTTCCAGCAACAGTAACCGACCTTTCATTACAGACATTGAAAGCCGCTGGTGTAAGAGCCACGGTGGTGAAGTACGAAGGTGGCCACGACCTGGAACCAGTGACCCTGGCTCGCTGTCTTAACCCCTGATCGGATGGTGGGATACATGGAATACGGATGGTTCTGTTCTGCAACCCAGAAGCGGGAACATACTTTCGAACCAACAAACAACAACTGATCATGACAAAAGCACTACTCCTGTCTTTTATCGCTACGGCGCCATTGATGTTGACCGCGCAAACGGACAACTACGCGAATGGATCCACGGTTGCGGACTTCACCGTGACCGATACCCATGGCCAGGTCCACAACCTGAACGCTTATGCTGCGGCCGGCAAGTACGTGTTGCTCGACTTCTTCTTCTATGATTGTCCGCCTTGCCAAGCGAATGCCCCTTACTACAGTGAACTGTATGAGACCTATGGCTGTAATGGCGGAAACCTGATCTGTATTGAGGTCAACAATGGAACGGATACCGATGCCCGATCCGAAGCCTTCTCAGAAGATTTTGCACCGGGATATGCTCACCCACCCGTGGTCGGACAAGTTGATGGTGATGCGCTGACCAACACATTTGGCGTTTCGGCATTCCCAACCTTCGCACTTATTTCACCGGCCAAGATCATGTTGAACCGTGATATCTATCCGATCAGCAGTATGAACACTTTCGTGAACGCTTTTCCCGCGAACAGTGGCATCAATGTACAGTCATGTGCCGTTGGGATCGATGAGCAGGATCAAGTCCGGTTCGATGAGATCTATCCCGTCCCTAGCAACGGAACATTCAACTTGAAGATCGCTTCACGCAGTAATGCAAAATTGACCGTGCGTGTCCTTAACACACTGGGCCAAACAGTGCACACGGAGTTGCTAAGCGGATCTTTTGGAAATAGCGTTCGGCCCCTCGACCTGACTTCCTTGAGCGACGGTCAATACGTTTTGCAATTGAATGCAGGTGCGAACATCATGGATATGCAACGCATCGTTATCGCGCACTGATCTACACATCTTATCCCAATTGAAAAAGCCTCTGATCAAGAGGCTTTTTCAATTGAACGCGTTCACGGATCAGAAGTTCACGGGAGGTTGATCGTTCTTCCAGTCCAAAAGCTCATCGATCGTATGTACTGAAACTGAATGGTAATTGGGGCGCGCTTCCAAATAGATCGCTTGCGCCAGGATCTTCCCTTTGTCCGTTCCCTTGAGAGCAGTGTAAAGGGGGACCAAAAATTTTCTCCGACCAACAGTGTTGAGGAATTGATCCAATCGCACATAGCCCTCACTATGGTTGTTACGGATGCATTGCTCCAACCAGGCACTTAGGATCTCTGCATTGCCGCTTCTTGTGAAACTGAAGGACTTGTCCAACTCGTTCATTTGTTGTGGGCTCATTTCCTTAGGAAGGTGCCGAAGGAAATGCATCCATTCGAATGCGCTCCAGTTCTTGGTTTGCAGTTCTTTCGCCGGCTTGCCCGCCACCCATGCTGTCCGTTGTGCGTCCACTTTCGCGAACAGATCACTTACCGGAACAGGTGCATCCGGAGGAAGGCCAACACCATCCACCCATGCATTGATATTCAGCTTCACGTTATTGGGAGCCAACAGTTCCTTGTCCAAATAAACCAGGAACATGTCCGTGGTCATGCTCTGGAATGCGAAACGGTCGAAGTAATCGCGAACGAACGCATCGAATTTCTTGCGCCCGACCTTCGACTCCAGTAAGCGAAGGAATGCAGCACCTTTCTCGTAGGCGATGTCTGTCATCCCGTCATCGGGATCCCTTCCTTCCAGGTCCAATCGCAATTTGCTGTCCTCAGGGTGTTTGCTCTCCGCGATCTGCTTCAATGTGGCGTTCAGGTCATCACGACCCAACTGTTGCAACATGCCGGCGTACTCTTTTCCATACAACGCTTCGCTGATCCTCCCTTCAAAGTAGACCGTGAAACCCTCGTTCAGCCAGAAGTCGTTCCACGTGGCATTGGTCACCAAGTTGCCGCTCCAACTGTGGGCAAGTTCGTGTGCCACCAAGCTCGTGAGCGACCTATCGCCGGCAAGAATGGTGGGCGTGGCGAATGTGAGCCGTGGATTTTCCATACCACCGAACGGAAAGCTCGGCGGCAGAACAATGACATCATATCGTCCCCAACGGTAAGGTCCATAGAGCGCTTCAGCTGCCTCGAGCATCTTTCCTGTATCGGCAAACTCCCACGCGGCCTTGTCCACAACACCCCGTTCGGCATATACACCAGTGCGATCATCGATGGACTTGAACGCCAGATCACCGACCGCCAAAGCGATCAGGTAAGCTGGGATCGGCTTTGAACGCCAGATCACCGACCGCCAAAGCGATCAGGTAAGCTGGGATCGGCTCTTCCATTTGGAAGGTATAGACCCCATCATTCGACCGCTTCTGAGGATTGGAAGCACTCATCACCGCCATCAACTCCGTTGGCACCTTGACCTTAGCTGAATACGTGAACCTGATCCCTGGACTGTCCTGGACCGGGATCCAGCTACGCGTTAGGATCGCTTGACCTTGGGTGAATAGGAAGGGATGTTCCTTATCCATGGTCTGCTGGGGTACCAACCATTGCAATGCCTTCGCATTCTTGCCCGTGCTGTATTCGACCTTGATCCGTTCGATGCCTATTGGGAGATCAACTTTAAGCGCACGACCCAATAACGTACTGTCGCCGAGGGAATGGACCAGAGCGTTCCCAGTGCTATCCGTCACGGAAATAATGGTCAATCCATCCGTATCCAGAACGATCTGTTTTGTCGTGGCCTGAATATCGAATGCAGCGGTACCATGGATCTGTTGAGCCAACATGTCGACAGTGATGTCGAGGTCCATGTGCGTGATCACCGCCTCATTGGGAAGGGCATTGCTGTGCGTGTCCATTACGTATTTGGTTGTATCCAGGACGCTCTCGATCGTGTTGTCCGGATCTGTCGCTTCAGTGCCGCATGCGGTGAGAATTACAAGAGCACCTATGCGACCCATAGGGGAGAGAAATGCCATGGCGCGTTGATTAAGGTGGGCAAAAGTACACCACCTGCCGAACTACCGCCTGAACTCAACGGCGATACAAAATGCGGGGCAGGAGCGAAGTGATCACTTCTGCTGAAGTGCGGGATCGGTAGCAACCATTTGGCGGTTGTGCTCCACCAACAATCGACCGTTGCTCTTATGGAAATTGATCTTTCCAACGGGTTGTGCATAGTGCAAGGGCTGTACGGTATCCATGGGAGCCAGGACCACATCGAATTCCACCACGTGCTTCTTGTCTCCTACCTTCTTCTTCACATCCTTGGTGTCGATCATTACTGTTTTCGAAACACTACCCACTTGCTCGAAACGCAATTCGTACCGTTCGCCATCCTTTGCATGGATCTCGAACTTACCACGGCCAAAGAGGAGGACCTTATCACAAGAGTAAACACCTACATCCAGAGTAAGGTCAACCGCTGTGGTCACTTGGTCGGATACAATGACCTGACCCTTTATCAGGACCATATCGGATGTTTGTGACCAAGCTTTGAAAGGCAGTGTTGCCAAGAAGCCCAGGACGATCGCAGTGGCTATTGGGGCTAAAGGACGTGCGAAGGTTTTCATTGCAATACCAAGGTTTAGTGGCTTCCTTGTTGAGGGCAAAACTATCGTGACCGGGAACGGACCACAATACCCACTTATTGGTATCCGATGCACCTATTTCTAACCTGTTCAATTACATCCGTTGGATCATGGTTTGGAGCTTTGGCCGAACGGCCTCCTTTTCTTTCCAGTCGGTGTGACTGGTCCCGCAGTCCTTCTCTATTGTATGCGGGACGAACCAGCGACCCTCCCGCCACCACGGCGGGATGCGCTACCGTGCTCAGTTGAATAGAATGAAGAAAGCCGCCTCTGTTGGGACGGCTTTCAAACCAGTCGGGGTGACTGGTCCCGCAGTCCTTGTCTACTGTATGCGGGACGAACCAGCGACACTCCCGCCACCACGGCGGGATGCGCTACCGTCCACAGTTGAATAGAATGAAGAAAGCCGCCTCTGTTGAGACGGCTTTCAAACCAGTCGGGGTGACTGGTCCCGCAGTCCTTCTCTATTGTATGCGGGACGAACCAGCGACCCTCCCGCCACCACGGCGGGATGCGCTACCGTGCACAGTTGAATAGAATGAAGAAAGCCGCCTCTGTTGAGACGGCTTTCAAACCAGTCGGGGTGACTGGACTCGAACCAGCGACCCCTTGCACCCCATGCAAGTGCGCTACCGGGCTGCGCTACACCCCGAAACTCCCTTTCCCGCATTTCGACCAGCGACCCTCCCACACCATGGCGGGACGCGCTACCGGGCTGCGCTACACCCTGAAGGGCCGCAAATCTAAGAAAGTATTGATCCCTCTTGTTCAACAAACAAGTACTGATCCCACTTCCTTTGGCTCCCGGACCGAAAACACAGTATGCCCAGAACATGTTGATGGAGTTCGTTGTTCCTGAGAACATCCGCGGTTCAACACTGTTCCTTACAAAGGGTAACTCGAAGTACCTCGAACGGATGGCACAAGCGCTTATCGTTCTGGACAGACAAGGCGCGACGAAAGGAAGTTACCTATTGGTAACTGACTGAGAAGCAACGCCGGATGACCGAACGAGAAGTGCCTGCCCGAAGGGTCGGCCTGTGGGCCGATGCCGCCGGAGTGAGGTACTTCGAGGTACCCTAAAGTCAAACCACACTCCGGGCTACTTCTACCGTTCATCAGGTTTTGGGATCGATCAGAGGTGTACCATCTACTTTTGCCGACCTTCCAAAAGCAACTATGCGGATCGCACTTTTCCTTTTCTATTGTTCTTCGCTTTTCATATTCACCTCCGCAGCGGCCCAGAAGGGCTTTACGGTTAGCGGCTATGTGAAGGATGCCACCACGGGCGAGACCTTGGTCGGTGCCAACGTATATGTGCGCGAAACCATGAAAGGCACTGCTACCAACAATTTCGGGTATTACGTACTGAACCTTCCACTGGGCACGCACACGCTTGTTATGCAATATGTGGGGTATGAAGATGATGAGCGGACTGTTACGCTAACCGCAGACCAGAAAGTCAATATCGAAGCTCGCCCAAAGGCGATCCAAGCTAAGGAATTTGAAGTGGTAGGCGAGCGAGGTGCGGACAACACCGAAGACACGCGGATGGGAACGATCGAGCTGGATGTGCAGAAGCTGAGCACCCTGCCTGCCCTTTTTGGCGAAGTGGATATTCTCAAAACGATCCAATTCCTACCCGGTGTGGCCAGTAATGGCGAAGGGAACAGCGGTTTCTATGTGCGCGGCGGAGGGCCCGACCAGAACTTGATCCTGCTGGACAATGCAACCGTGTACAACGCAAGCCACCTATTCGGTTTCTTCAGTGTGTTCAATGCGGATGCGATCAAGAACATCGAATTGATCAAAGGCGGCATGCCTGCGAACTATGGTGGTCGCATTTCCTCTGTTCTGGACATCACCATGAAGGAGGGAAATGAAAAGAAGATCCACGCGCAAGGCGGTATCGGACTGATCGCATCACGCCTAACGATCGAAGGTCCGATCCTGAAGGACAAGGCATCCTTTATCGTAAGTGGCAGGCGTACCTATATCGATGTGCTTACCAAACCGTTCGTTCCAAAAGGCGGACAGTTCTCCGGCAGCGGTTACTATTTCTACGACCTCAATGCAAAGGCGAACTACACCATCAGCGACAAGGACCGTATTTTCCTGAGCGGTTATTTCGGTCGTGATGTATTCACTTTCGCCGGTGCAGACCCCGGAGACCCGGCATTCAAAATACCATGGGGCAACGCCACACTGGCGGCACGATGGAACCATGTGTTCGGACCCAAGTTGTTCATGAACACCACGGCCACGTTCAGTGATTATTCCTTCGAATTCGCGGCCGAGCAGGAACAGTTCAACTTCCGTTTGTTCAGCGGTATTAAGGATTATGGTATGAAGGTGGACCTGAGCCACTACCCCACCGCACGCCACAGCCTGAAGTATGGCGGCCAATACATCTACCACATTTACACTACAAGCACTGTGGACGTTTCAAGTGGCGATACCAATTTCAACATCGACACGCCGCCAAAGTTGCACGCCCACGAAGGAGCGATCTACGTGATGGATGATTTCGATCTAACCGATCAATTGAGGATCAATGCAGGTCTCCGGTTCACCACCTTTTCGCACGTGGGGCCTTACGTGAACAATAACTTGGACGAAAATGGAGAACGGACCGGTCAGGATATCATCGCTCCAGGGAAGAAAATTTCCACCTACTCGGCATTGGAACCGCGGTTCTCTCTTCGTTATAGGGTGAACAACAAGAGCAGCTTCAAAGCCTCCTGGACCAGAGGGCAGCAGTACGTCCACTTGGCCACATTCAGTTCCCAAGCCCTGCCTACCGATGTCTGGATACCCAGCAGCACCAAGGTGAAGCCGCAGATCGGGACCCAATATTCCGTAGGCTACTTCCGAGACCTGAAGGACCATCAGTTCGAAGCTTCTGTTGAAGGCTACTACAAGGATTTCAAGAACCTGATCGAATACGCCGCAGGTGCACTTCCACAGAACAATGCGAATGCGAATTACGACACGCAACTCGTCTTCGG
>Ga0209063_1001507_pt1 | contig 11936 bp, 8 predicted proteins | sample KloWWTmeKNB19Kit_FD_187177 | JGI IMG/M metagenome (GOLD analysis project Ga0209063, IMG submission 187177) | Active sludge microbial communities from Klosterneuburg, Austria, studying microevolution and ecology of nitrifiers - Klosterneuburg... | ecosystem: Engineered > WWTP > Aerobic digester >...
CACGGGGATGTGGAGAAGGTTCGATCTTGGTTGGATCGGAACGCTGAGAACGCAGATGACGCAGATAAGGGACGATAGGAAGAAGGAACGGAATGCACTTGCATTCCTTCAGCCCGGCGTACTGCATAACTGCAGGTGCTGTATCGCTACCTTCGTTCCGCTCCTACCAACGATCGCAATGTCGGCCCCGGCTGTTCTTCGCGCTGTCATTTACGATCCGGTCATGAGTTAACCCCATTTGCCCGATCAACCGATCTCCCTGCAGAACATGAACCGACTTCTACCCCTCCTCTTTCTTACGATAGGCTGCCTGCCGAGCTATTCGCAAACCACCATCACCGTTATGGATGGCGTCATCTTCCACGATGGCTATGCGGGCCTGGTTCCGGACGTAGCACCGCAGCCGGGTATCATCAAGCTTCGGAACGACTTGTTCACCAGAAAGCTTACGACGGACGAATTGGCCTCCATCGGCACCACCTTGCAAATGCGTGTGGTGATCGGTGCATTGTGCGACAATTATGATCGCATCGGTGGCGTGAACATGGCACTGGTGCCTGCTGGTGAGGAAACCTACGATCCTGCGCTGGTGGAACACATCGAACTGGGACGCTTCATCACGCCCTTCATGAACAAGAACATCCAGCCAGATTCCGTGCCTTACGTTTTCAACGTGGACAATGTGGCGATGCTGCTGAAGGATGTCGAATTGACAAACACGTACGATATCTGGATCGAACTGGCGGTGTTCGGCGTGCCCTATGCTGCAAATACACAGGTGGCGGGTTGCTCCAACCGGAACGATGTGTTCTCCGGAAAGCTGACCTTCCAGACCAATGACCCAGTAGCAGCAGCGGACACGAATGTGCTGCTCCCGCTCTTCTTCAATACCAACATGAACAACTACCAAGCGGGTGCGACGGACACGCTTGGCCAGACCACCAGGAGCATCACCTTCCAAGTGGAGGAAGACCTGACCGACGCGTCGTTCTTCCTGATCACCTCAAACCACGGTGCCAACACCGACGGCGAGGAGTACAACAGAAGGTTCCACTATGCCTACTACAACGGTGCGTTGCGGCTCACCTACAAACCGGGGCGCCTCACGTGCGAGCCCTTCCGCCAGTTCAACACGCAAGGCAATGGGATCTATGGCTCTTCGCCCAGGACACCTGCCCAATGGCAATCCTTCAGCAACTGGTGCCCGGGGGATGTGATCGACATTCGCCGCATCGACCTCGGACCCGTTACTGCTGGCGAACACAGTTTCATGCTGCGCGTACCGACCGCAGTGTTCGCAAATGGGGAAGGGTATTTCCCGCTCTCGCTTTATTTCCAAGGCACGACATCGGGGTCCATTACCGGTATTGAGTTCGCGGATCAGGGCGGATCGGATCCTTCCCTTGCCATCTACCCGAATCCGACGAACGGTTCTTTCACGATCGAACTGCCTTCGAAGAAAGCGCAGATCACGGTAACGAACGTACTTGGTGAGATCGTGTATCAACAGAATTCCACCACTTCACGAACTCAATTGCAACTGGAGAATTCCGGCCTGTATATGGTACACGTGAGAACGGAACAAGGGACAAGTACACGGAAGGTGGTGGTTGATAAGTAGTGGTATCAAGACCGGCTTTCATTGCACCATCACGATCTTCTCAACTTCTTATATTGTTCTGATCCAGCTAGATCTCCATCAAGGATCTGGCTATATTGCAGCATGCGCCTTTCCTCCTTTCTACTTCTCTTCCTTACGTTCTGCACTCTCCATGCCCAACGTGTGCTGCATTTCACGGCCACCTCCGGGTATGATCACGGAACACGCACTGTGTCATTGGCCATGTTCAATTCCATTGCAGTGGATCTCGGTATTGAAGTCGTTGATGATCCCAGCGGAACGAACTTCTCCGACCCAGTTGCCTTGGCACAGTTCGATGCGATCATCTTCAGCAACACCAGCGGAAACGCGATACTGAATGCCGATCAACGCGCGAACTTCGAGCAGTGGGTCGCCGATGGTGGACATGTGTTGGGGATCCACGCTGCCAGCGATACCTACCGGCACAGTACCGCCAATGGGAACAATACCGGCACGTGGGATTTCTATCCGGAACTGATCGGCGCCAGTGTGCAGGAGAACCCGAACCATGTGAACGGAACACCGACCTATACCGTGCAACGGGTTGGTGCGCACCCCAGCACCTACAATGTCCCTGACCAATGGGAAAAGGCCGAAGAGTACTACTACTGGGAGAATGGCTATTTCGCAGAACTGAATACCGCCACGCTCATCGTGGAAGAAACCGTTGGACCCAATGGCCAAGTGAACAGCTACGATGCCCCGCGCCCCATGAGCTGGTACCGCACCACCGGCTACTCACGCATATTCTACACCGCCTTGGGGCACGCCACCGAGAACTATACCACCGACCTCCTTTTCCGGGCACATGTGCGCGATGCGCTCGGTTGGTTGTTGGAGAATTCCACCGGCCTGCGATCCACAACCACACGACCAACCCTACACCTCTTTCCCAATCCGGCCACGAACACGTTGACCCTGACAAGCACATCACCAATGAACGGCCTGCTGGAACTGCTCGATCCTACAGGCCGCGTGGTGCTTACTGAATTGGTGAACGGAGTGACGCATCGGTTGGATCTTTCCGGGTTTGCTGTTGGGAGTTATTTGGTACGTGTGGGTGCATCGGTGAGGGAGCGCGTGATGGTTGTGAAGTGAGGTGACTTGTTCTGAAATTGGATCATCGCAAGAACGTCAACCCAAAAAGGCTGGCGTTCTTGTGCTTCTATTCAAATACCTCACTGCAGTCATTCTACCCCTACGGCTTAACTTGAGGGTCTTGAGCAACCGACCCCTCCAGAACCTATTGCACGAGGACAACCTGCGCGCACTAAGGATCAATACTTTTGGAAACGTGCGGATCGCGATCCTTCGTGCGAATGTACCCGTGCGATGTACATACCGGCCGGTAGGGAGGCCGCATCCACAAGGAACCCTTCCGGCATGTACCAGTATGGCAACATGAGTTGCCGCCCGGTCATATCAAGGATCTCCAGTTTGGTGGTTGGGGTGAATGGCACACTGCTGGCGATGGTGAACGAGGTGGTGACCGGGCATGGGAGCACCGTGAGGAGATCGCCTTGTTGTGGCATCCCTGATACAAGTACACCGCTATCCTGCCAGAAACGTGCGAGCAGTAGATCGGGGACCTCACCGGTGATGTGCGATTGGCCGGCCACCACCAATTTACCTTCACTCGTGGCAGCAATGGCAAGGCCGCTTTCCTTTTCGGGCAAGGCAAGAATGGAATAGCCAGCATCGCCGAAATCCGGGTCCAACACACCATCGGCGGTATAGCGGCTCATGAAAAGCTCGCGGGCGGCGCTACTACCTCCCGCTGTGGCCCCGGTAACCACCAGTTTTCCATCGGCCTGCACGATGAACGACGTGGGCACATAGGTGCTTGTTGCCGAGTTCAACGGTAAGATGCCATCGGTGCCGAAAGTGAGGTCCAGGGTACCATCGGTGTTCACCCGTGCCAATGAACCGGAGTGGAAACTCGAGGCACTGCTTGCCGTTGCCAGCAAAATAGCACGCCCTTGTGCGTCCAACTCCACCTGCACGACCTCGTCGTTATTGGGCCCGAAGTCCAAGTAGAGCATTCCAGTTCCGTTGTAGGTGTTGTCGACTGCTCCGGTGGCGGTGAACCGTGCAACGAAGTCATCGTCGGCCTGCGCGCTATGGAAGCCGGAGAACACAATGGCGCCATCTTGCTGCACGGCCGCGTCGTACGCCTTGAAATCGTCACCCGCTTCGGGTACCCATTGCACTTGTCCACTCGTGCCGAATGTATCATCGGGCGTACCATCGGGGTTCAGCATCACCAGAAGCGCGGGGGAGTCCGCAATGTTCCATGTTCCCGTGACCAGCACCCGGCCGTCATCGAGCAAGGTCATGCCGTTGAAGTAGTCGAAATTCGGGAGTGCCACCTGAGCGATACCATCGGTCCCGAACGAAGCATCCGGCGTTCCATCCTCCGCGTAGCGCGCTACTGCGATGTCCACGCCACCGGCGTTGATAAGACCACCTGCGAGGATCCGGCCATCGGGCTGAATGAGCACTTTCCCGGCCGAGATGCCGAGGGAAGCGAGTACACCCCCAGTGCCGAAACCCGCGGCCAGTGTGCCATCGGGCATGTACATATACAACGATGGCCCGCTACTGGCGACGATGCGCCCATCAGGGTATACAGCTACCGAGACGGCCGGACTTAGGGTGGGATCGACCACATAGCCACCGGTACCGAAGGTGGGGTCAAGAGCTCCAGGTTGCGCCAGAAATGGCATTGCGGCCAATAGTGCGGGGAACAAGAGGGTAAAGCGTGTGTTCATGATCGGGAGATCGGGTGGGAATTGAAAGGGTTTGTTCCTGTTCATCGTGATCCCCCCTCTGATGTGAACGATCGGGGTCCGGTGGGATATCCGGACCACGCCGTCATTGGGCTCTCCAGCTTCGGAGATCTACCTCCTCGATACTTCAAGCCTGACCAATGAACAGGCATAGTGGATCATGTATTACTGCTCCGTCGACGACACAAGAACGCCGACCTATTGGTCGGTGTACTCAATCGTTCTTCCGAGCGAATTCACTGTTCCATCACCACCTTTCCGGCCTTCTTCCGGTCGTTCTCGTCCAACAGGATCTTGCGCATGCCTAGGTTCTCCGGGGTAACCTCGAGGTTCTCATCCACGACGATGTACTCCATCCATTCCTCCAAAATGAACTTCACGGCCGATGCGTTGTTTTCTTTGCTGTCGGTACCGCTATTGAGCATATTGGTGAACTGTTTGCCCTTGATCTTGTGTAGGGTCCTCCGCCTTCGGAGCTCCTGCATCCATGAAAAGGGTACGCATTGGTAGTTTCAGATCTGAAGTTGGCTGCATACCTGAATGGAAAGCATGGAGAACGGTTCGTATGAGCGGGCGGCGGCTTCGGCACAAGATCGCGGAAGTTGGTCGTTGATCAGAAGTAAGAACTTCGCGCACCTGATCCGGGAGAGCTTACCTGGTGACCATGCAAAACGCGATGGCACCTTGACCTGTCGAACGATCAAGGAGTTACGCATGAATGCACCTTCAATGACAAAAAGAAGCACCAATAAAAGGAAAAGGAGAGATACGGTTCCACGCCTCTTGCTCCTTGTTGCGCTTCTGTTGACATCAGGCACATTGCTCGTTGGGCAAGCCACGGTCCAAGGTACTGTGTTGGATTCCCGCACGCGCGCCCCCCTGCCCTTCGTGAACGTGCTCTTGGAAGGCACCACCAATGGCGCCACGACCGACCTGGAGGGTAAGTTCATCATAAGCAATGTGGCGCCCGGCCTGTACAATGTGATCGTGAGCAGTGTCGGCTACGAGCGGAAGACCGTGTTCGAGGTACAGGTGGGCACCGCGCGTCCGGTGGTATTGAACATCGAATTGGTACCAACGACCACTGAATTGAAGGAGGTCGTGATCACACAGCAACCCTTCCAACGCACAGTGGAAAGCCCCTTGTCGGTGCGTACCATCGGCAGCGCCGAGATCATGCGCAATCCCGGAGGGAACCGTGACATCAGCCGGGTGATACGATCCTTGCCCGGTGTGGCCAGCACGGCGAGTTTCCGCAACGACATCATTATCCGCGGCGGTGCACCCAATGAGAACCGATTCTATTTGGACGGCATCGAAGTGCCAACTATCAACCACTTCAGCACGCAAGGGTCCAGCGGCGGCCCAGTAGGTATGATCAATGTCAACTTCATCCGCGAGGTGGATGTGATCACGGGTGCCTTTCCTGCGGCGCGGGGCAACACGCTCAGCTCCGTCTTCGAATTCAAGCAGCCCGACGGCAGCTCCGAACGCCGAGCATTCACCTTCATGTTGGGCAGTAGCGATGCAGGCTTCACCTACGACGGGCCCACAGGTCCCAAGGCCACCACCATCATTTCCGTGCGGCGTTCCTATCTGCAATTCCTCTTCCAAGCGCTCAAGCTTCCGTTCCTGCCCATCTACAACGATGCCCAGTTCAAGCACCGCATCCAACTCAATGACAAGAGCAGACTTACGTTCATCGGCCTAGGGGCCTACGACGACCTCAAACTGAATTCGGCCGCCAACAACGGGGTTACCGATGAGGAGACCTTCGAGCGCAACCAATATATCCTGGGCAACATACCTGTCAACAAGCAGTGGAACTACACCGTTGGGGCGCGCTTCGATCGTTTCGTGAAGAAGGGGCTGCACACCCTCGTGGCCAGCCGCAGCATGCTCTCCAATTCCTCGAAGAAATACCGGTACAACGACGATACGGATCCCGCAGGTCTGTTGTTGGACTACCAGAGCCAAGAGTCCGAGAACAAGGTCCGCTACGAAGCCACGATGACATTTGGTGGGTGGCGCTTTGTGGGAGGTGTGAACTACGAACGGGCGAGATATACTACCGATACCTATTCGCAGCGCATCTTGAACGGGCAGGCAACGATCATCGACTATTCCAGTGCGTTGTCCTTCAATAAGTTCGGCGGGTTCGCGCAAGCAAGCCGAACCTTCGGTAAGTTTTCCGGCAGCGTTGGCGTTCGAACCGACTTTACCGGGTTGGGTGCTGCCACTGGCGATCCGATCGACCAGCTTTCACCACGCCTTTCGTTGTCCTATGCCGTCAACGGTTCCATCAACATCAACGCCAACGTGGGCCGCTTCTTCCAATTGCCACCCTACACGGTGTTGGGCTACCGTGAACAGGGTGCCCTGGTGAACCTGAACAACGGCATCGGTTACATCCAAGCCGATCACGTGGTTGCAGGGTTCGAGTATTTCACGAAGGTGAACACCAAGTTCTCCGTGGAGGGGTTCCACAAGTGGTACGACCGCTACCCCATGCTCCTACAAAAGGGTGTCAGTCTGGCCAATCTGGGTGGTGACTTCGGTGTCATCGGCAACGAGCCAGCAGCACCAGTGTCAAAAGGAAGGGCGTATGGTGTGGAATTCCTGGCCCAACAAAAGCTGTTCAAGGGTTTCTATGGGATCGTGGCCTACACCTTCGTACGGAGCGAGTTCACCAATGCCGATGGTGGCTATGCGCCCAGCAGCTGGGACTATGGCCATATCATCAACCTTACAGCCGGCAAACGCTTGCCCAGGAATTGGGAGGTTGGCGTTAATTGGCGTTACCAAGGAGGTGGGCCCTATACGCCCTTCGATATAGCGACATCCTCCCTCATTACCGCATGGGATGCCACCCAACAGGGCACGCCCGACTGGGGGCTGATCAATACCCAACGGCTGCCTTCGTTCAACCAATTGAATGCGCGCGTGGACAAACGGTGGTACTTCAAAAAATGGTCGCTGAACCTCTATTTGGACATAGAGAACCTCCTTGGCAGTGCGGTCACTGGCCCTGATTTCGTAGATGTGGTGCGCGATGCCAATGGCTTGCCTGTGTTTGACCCCAACGATGCCACACGGTATCAGACCAAGGTCGTAAGCAACGCATCCACCACCCGGGTCCCCAGCATCGGGATCATGGTGGAGTTCTGATGTCCAATACTTGAAAAAGCCCAGCGTTCGCAGGGCTTTTGTGGGTCGTACTGGATCCGGAACAGTGACCTTCCCGCCTGAGCCGCGGGACGTTCTACACCTCCCGCTGCACAGCGGGATGAGCTATGCCTCCATTACCTGAACCCCTCACAAGGTCTTCGCTTCGAAACCCTATGAATAAATAGGCGATCGAGAGAGCTTGGCAGGAAATCTTCCGTGGCTTGTTTCACCCCAACGCAGAACGCCGACCCAAAAGGTCGGCGTTCCATTTCAAAAGCCGTAGTTCTAGCTGTACGCTTCGATGGACTTACCGGCCTTCTTACGGTCGTTCTCGTCCAACAGGATCTTGCGCATGCGCAGGCTCTTGGGCGTTACTTCCAGGTACTCATCGTGCGCGATGTATTCCATGCACTCTTCCAAGCTGAACTTCACCGCAGGGGCGATGTTCTCTTTGTTATCGGTACCACTTGCGCGCATGTTGGTGAGCTGCTTTCCCTTGAGCACGTTCACCACGAGGTCGTCGGTCTTGGGGTTCTCGCCGATCACTTGGCCACCGTAGATCTCTTCTCCTGGATCCACGAAGAACTTGCCGCGGTCCTGCAGCTTGTTGATGCTGAAGGCGACCGCGGTTCCTGTTCCTTGGCTGATGATGCTTGCTGCACGACGCACGCCCAATTCACCCTTGTATGGCTCGTATGCCTTGAAACGGTGTGCGATGATCGCCTCCCCTTCCGTTGCGGTAAGGAGCGGGTTGCGCAGGCCGATGATGCCACGGGCCGGGATGCTGAACTCAACATGTACACGGTCGTTCTTCAATTCCATGCTGAGCATTTCGCCTTTGCGACGGCTCACCAGATCGATCACTTTGCTGCTGAATTCTTCCGGAACCTGCACCGTTAATACTTCGACCGGTTCGCAACGCTCGCCGTCGATCTCCTTCATGATCACCTGCGGCTGCCCAAGTTGGAACTCGTAGCCTTCGCGACGCATGGTCTCCACCAGAATGCCGATGTGCAGGATACCCCGACCGTAGACAAGTAGTTTGTCCGGGCTGTTGGTCTCTTCCACACGCATCGCGAGGTTCTTCTCGATCTCCTTGAATAGGCGATCACGCAAGTGACGGCTGGTCACGAAATCGCCTTCTCTGCCGAAGAATGGTGAGGTATTGATCGTGAAGAGCATGCTCATGGTGGGCTCGTCCACCTTGAAGCCTGGCAAACCTTCCGGATTCTCGAAGTCGGCCACGGTATCGCCGATGTCGAAGCCTTCCAAGCCCATGATCGCACAGAGCTCACCACTGTACAATTCGCGGTCCTTCACCTTCTCTTTTCCGAGGCCTTCGAAGACCATCAGTTCGGCCACTTTGCCTTTGGTGATCCGACCATCGTTCTTCACCATGCTCACGTTCTGACCGGGCTTGATGGAACCCCGACGCACACGGCCCACGGCGATACGGCCTTGGAAGCTGCTATAGTCCAAGCTGGTGATGCGCATTTGCAAGCTGCCATCTACCTTCTTCGGTGCAGGGATGTGCTCCAGGATCATGTCCAACAGGTAGCTCACATCTTCGGTCGGGTTCTTCCAATCGGGACCCATCCAACCTTGCTTGCTGCTTCCATAGACAACCGGAAAATCCAGCTGATCTTCGTTCGCTTCCAAGGTGAACATCAGGTCGAATACCTGTTCGTGAACCTCTTCAGGTGTGCAGTTCGGCTTGTCCACTTTGTTGATCACCACGATGGGCTTCAAACCCAACTCCAAGGCCTTGCCCAATACGAAACGCGTTTGCGGCATGGCTCCTTCAAACGCATCCACCAGTAGGATCACGCCGTCGGCCATATTGAGCACGCGCTCCACTTCGCCGCCAAAGTCACTGTGGCCGGGGGTATCGATCACGTTGATCTTGACACCCTTGTACCGTACGCTCACATTCTTGGAAAGAATTGTGATGCCGCGCTCGCGCTCCAGGTCGTTGTTGTCCAACAAGAGATCAGTGGTGGCTTGGTTCTCCCGGAACAGCTGGCACTGGTGAAGGATCTTGTCCACCAAGGTGGTCTTTCCGTGGTCGACGTGGGCGATAATGGCAATGTTGCGTAGCTCGGTCATGTATAGGGCCGTAAAAAGGCCCGCAAAGGTAGCCTTTCTCCTCGGATATTCAGGACAACACTATCTTCGCCGCCGCTTAGCCGCGAGGCAAGGCAACTGGCCCCGTAGTTCAACTGGATAGAATGGCAGATTCCGGTTCTGTTGGTTAGAGGTTCGAATCCTCTCGGGGTCACAAAAGGAAGCGTCCGAAAGGGCGCTTTTCTTGTTGAAGATGTCGCCTGGATGCCGCCGGACGGATCAGCGATGGTTCTTGCGGAAGTAGACCTTCATGTCGTCCCAAGCGGGAAGCGCGGCCAGGACGATGAGCAGCAAGGCCAAGGGAATGGTAGTTGAATAGCCGAAGAACCTGAACCCGAAGGCTCCGCTAACGCCACCCACGAAAAAGCAACTGAGCAAAGTGGCGAGCATGCGCAATCGGCCCGCATCAGCGCCCACCTTTGGAAGACCGACCCGCGAAGGTGCATTCCAATACGCCATGCGTCCAAGTTGGATCCCCATATCCGTAATGATGCCGGTAACATGCGTCGTCCGAATAACCGCGTTGGACAATTTGGTGACCACCGCGTTCTGCAGCCCCATCAAGAAGCTGAGCACAAGAACGAGCGCCGTGATCGCCCACGCGCCTTGATGGCCCACCCTCGCCCCGGCAACGCCGAAGATCAAAAGCAAAAATGCTTCCAGCAAAAGCGGCAACGCATACTCGCTGTGCATACGGCGACGACGCGAAAAATTGATCAGAATGGCACAACAAGCCGCACCGGATAGGAACGCCAACACCGCACCCACCCCCGTCAAGATCGTTCCCGGATCGCCCAAGGCAATACTGTCCGCCATGGAAGAAACGATCCCGGTCATGTGCGAGGTGTAACGCCGAACGGCCAAGAAGCCCCCTGCATTGATAGCGCCTGCAATAAAGGCAAGTACATACCCTAGCTGCCGGTCGGCTTCTTGGGTGCGCTTGCGCCCTGTAAGCCTACGGGAGATCTTCCGCAGCATGGTGGTTGGTGGCCATTCCAGCGCAAAGGAAGGAATGTTCACGTAAGCGTGACCCGTACGTTCGATCGGACCCGACCAACATCGCGTCACATCAGGGTTGAATGGATCGACCCAATATGGTTTGTGGTATGCTGTTGGCTGAACGTTCCGCACCTTCGCATCATGCGCATCGACAAATTCCTCTGGTGCATCCGCCTCTTCAAGACGCGCAGCCTGGCCACGGATGCCATCAAGCGAGAACAAGTGCGCATCAACGACCGGGTCGTGAAGCCTTCCGCTGAAGTAAAGGTCGGCAACATGATCGCATTGCGCGAACCACCGATCTGGCGGAGTTGGGAGATAATTGCCATCCCCTCTTCCCGCGTGGGCGCCAAACTGGTGCCCGACCTGATCCGCGAAACCACCTCCTTCGGAGACCTGGAGAAACGGGAGTTGGCAAGGCTGGCACGCACCGAACACCGAGATCCCGGCGATGGCCGACCCACAAAAAGGGATCGGCGGGACATGGAACGGTTCACCCAAGATTGAACCAGCCGTCACAGGCTTAACACTTCTTCGCACTCGCTTTTGTCCTTTTCGCGTCCGGTGGAATAGCTTCGAACTTCAAATCAAATGACCATGTTGAAGACCTTCCTCCTGATGCCCCTGGCCGCCGTGTTCCAAGGTGGTGCCGCGCAAGAAGCGATCGCACCACAAGAACCAACGGAACGCAAAGTGCGGATCGAGATCGTGACCACCGAGAACGGCGACACCAAACGCGTGACCAAGGAATTCGATGCAGCGAACGATCAGGAAATGCAAGAGGCATTGAAGGAACTGGGCGTTCTGGACCACATCAATTTTAATGGCGATGGAGAAAATGTCACCATCGATATCCGCCGCTCTGGTGGTGATGCGGAGGACGATGTGTTCCTGCATATGGCACCTATGCCGCCCCTACCTCCTATGCCTTTAGGGAGCGGCACCTGCGACCCAACAGCCTACCTCGGCGTGGCCACGCGGGCCATAAATGCCGAAATTGCAAAGGAGATGAAGCTGCCTGTACAGTCGGGTGTGCTGGTGAATGAAGTGGTGGAAGGATCTGCGGCGGCCAAAGCAGGATTGGAAGAAGGCGATGTGATCACCGAGTTGGACGGAAAAGCAGTAAAACGGTCCGATGAGTTCGTTGAACTGATACGCGCACATCAACCCGGCGACAAGGTGAAGTTGACATGGTACCGCGATGGCAAAAAGCA
>Ga0209063_1001511_pt1 | contig 11896 bp, 13 predicted proteins | sample KloWWTmeKNB19Kit_FD_187177 | JGI IMG/M metagenome (GOLD analysis project Ga0209063, IMG submission 187177) | Active sludge microbial communities from Klosterneuburg, Austria, studying microevolution and ecology of nitrifiers - Klosterneuburg... | ecosystem: Engineered > WWTP > Aerobic digester >...
CGAAATGGCAAGATTTGCCAATAGATTGGACAATTTAGCACATTCAGATACTAGAAAGTTAGATAACGAAAAAGTATTCATGATGCGTAAGATTGATGAAGTACAAAACGATATTTTCCAGTTAGAGAACAATATTCAATTCTTTTCAAATGCCAAATCGGACAATCCATTTGTGAAAGAAGTTTTGAAAAACATCGAAAGACAAAAAGAAGAATTAGCAACATGGAAAGAAAAGCTAAAACAACTTAGAAATCTGAAAACAGAATAACTAAAAAGTCTCAAGAAATTGAGACTTTTTTTATTGTTGTATTTTAGATGCTAAAAGATAAATAACCGCCATTCTAATGGCAACACCATTTTCAACTTGGTCTAATATTACCGATTGCTGCGAGTCAGCAACATCCGAAGTTATTTCAACTCCACGATTAATTGGTCCAGGATGCATGATTATAATTTCCTTATTGAGAGAGTTTAATAACGCTTTGTCAACACCATATTGTTGTGCATATTCACGAGTTGAAGGAAAATAGTTCACATCCATTCGTTCGTTTTGTACACGAAGCATATTAGCTACATCGCACCATTCTAGAGCTTTTCTAAGATTTGGTTCAACCGATACGCCAAGACTTTCAATATATTTTGGAAGTAATGTTTTTGGACCACAAACTTTAACTTCTGCACCTTGCATTTGTAGTGCATAAATATTAGATAAAGCCACACGAGAATGCAAAATATCACCAACAATAACCACTTTTTTACCTGCAACTTCACCTAATCTTTCTCTTATGGAAAAACTATCTAACAAAGCTTGTGTTGGATGTTCATGAGCACCATCGCCAGCATTAATTATACTCGCTTTTACATTTTGAGATAAAAAATAAGCAGCACCAGGATTAGCATGTCGCATCACAACCATGTCCACTTTCATTGATAAAATATTATTTACAGTATCAATCAATGTCTCGCCTTTTTTTACAGAAGATTGAGCAGCAGAAAAGCTAATTACATCAGCCGAAAGCCGTTTTTGAGCTAATTCAAAAGAGAGTTTTGTTCTGGTACTATTTTCAAAAAAAATATTGGCAATAGTAATATCTCGAAGTGATGGCACTTTTTTTATTGGACGATTAATAACTTCTTTGAAATGATCGGCGGTTTCAAAAATCAAGTTAATATCTTCTTTTTTGAGATACTTTATTCCTAATAAATGGTTAACTGATAGTTCGGACATTTTAGTTGTATATTCTAGTTGTGTGTTGTTGTCTCTATTAAAATTTTTAATTCTAAATTAAATAAACGGCATCTTCTCCATCCTTTTCATTCCATGAAACAATTACTTTTTCATTATTGATAACATCAACTTGACGACCACGATAATCAGGTTGAATTGGCAAATGGCGACTAAATCTTCTATCAATCAGCACTAAAAGCTCTACTTCAGATGGTCTTCCAAAAGATTGAATGGCTGTCAATGCTGCATTTATACTTCTTCCTGTAAAAAGAACATCGTCAATAAAAACTACTTTTTTATCTTCAACCAAAAAATTAATTTGTGTTTTGTTGGCTTCTAATTGTTTTTCGCTTCTACGAAAATCATCACGGAAAAAAGTAATATCTAAAAAACCAAGTTTTATATCGTTGATTTTATATTCGTTTTCTAGCAAAGATTTGACACGATTGGCTAAATAAATTCCTCGCGGTTGAATTCCGATTAAAACAGTATTGGAAAAATCTAAATGGTTTTCGATTAACTGACAAGCCAAACGATGGAGTATGATATTGACTTCTTTGGAAGTGAGCAATACTTTTTGACTCATAGTAGTGTTGTTTGGGTTGTAAAAGTAGTATTTTTTATTGAGTGTGTCAACAGCTTTTAGAAATTTATTGGTAATTGAAATATTCAAATTGTTTGCCTATAAATTACCAATCGTTTTGCTATGAATTGTTAACAACTTTGAAAATTTGTATTTAAAAAATAATTACATTTGTAGTTACGCATTGACTTTAATGTGTTTTAAGTTATTAACAAAAAAGTTTTAGTATGCAACAAATTCCAAGTGTTGACTTACGTGATTTCCTGTCGGATGATCCGGCACGTAAACAAAAGTTTGTAAATGAAATCGGAAAAGCTTACGAAGAAATAGGTTTCGTAGCATTAAAAGGTCATTTTTTAGATGACAAATTGGTTAGTGATTTATATAGTGAAGTGCGCAACTTTTTTTCGCTTCCAGTTGAAACTAAAACCAACTATGAAATTCCAGGAATTGGTGGACAAAGAGGTTATGTTTCTTTTGGTAAAGAACATGCAAAAGGTCGTTCGGCTGGTGATTTGAAAGAATTTTGGCATTTTGGGCAATATGTTTCTGAAGGTTCAAAATATGCTGGCGAATATCCTGAAAACGTTACTGTTACGGAATTACCTCATTTCAACCAAGTAGGAAAAGAAGCGTATCAAATGCTTGAAAAAACTGGAATTTATGTTTTAAGAGCTTTGGCTATCCATATTGGTTTGGACGAATTCTACTTTGACAATTACATCAAAGACGGAAACAGTATATTAAGACCAATTCATTATCCACCAATAACAGATGAGCCAAAAGATGGTGCTGTTCGAGCTGCTGCTCATGGTGATATTAACCTAATCACACTTTTAATGGGTGCGCAAGGTAAAGGTTTGCAAGTTCAAAACCACGATGGACAATGGATTGATGCCATGGCTGAACCAGATGAATTGATGATAAATGTTGGCGATATGCTATCAAGACATACAAACAATAAATTAAAATCTACTATTCATCAAGTGGTAAATCCACCGAGAGAACTTTGGGGAACATCGCGTTTTTCTATTCCGTTTTTCATGCATCCAGTTAGTGATATGAAATTAAACTGTTTAGAACAATGTATCGACGCCGAAAATCCAAAAGGATTTGAAGATATCACAGCTGGAGAATTCCTTGACGAGCGTTTGGTGGAATTAGGATTAAAGAAAAAATAAAGTTTAGACTATTCATTTTAAAATTCCAAATTCCAATAATTTTTCATTGGAATTTGGAATTTGATTTTTTGGAATTTACATTTTATGGACATACAAGACCAACTAAAAAAACTATTTCCCGACCACGAAGTTTCCAATGAACCCGAAAACATTGAAGAAACTCCACACGAATTATTCGTTCAAAAAGAACCAATACTTTGTAAATACGAAAAGCGAAAAGGAAAACCAACAACAATAATCTCAGGTTATGAAGGAGAAGACGAGGACTTCAAAATTTTAGCCAAAGAAATCAAAAGCAAACTCGCTGTTGGAGGAAGTTTCAAAGATGGAGAAATAATCCTTCAAGGCGATTATCGTGATAAAATCATGAAAATTCTGCAAGACAAAGGATTTAAAACAAAACGCGTTGGCGGCTGATTCAATTAAAAATTAAGAATTAATAATTAAAAATTAAAATGATACAATCATCCGAATTAATATTAAACCCAGACGGAAGTGTTTACCACTTAAATCTAAAACCCGAACATATTGCTAACGATATTATTTTCGTAGGCGATCAAAACCGAGTGGAAAAAATCACACAATTTTTTGAAAAAATTGAATTTTCAACTCAAAAACGTGAATTCAAAACCCAAACCGGTTTCTACAAAGGAAAAAGAATGACCGTAATGTCAACCGGAATTGGACCTGACAACATTGACATCGTGATGAACGAACTCGATGCCTTGGTCAATATTGACCTTGAAACTCGTCAACCAAAAGAAAACTTAACTTCGCTAAACATCATCCGAATTGGAACTTCAGGTTCGTTACAAGCCAATATTCCTGTCGATAGTTTCGTGATGAGCAAATATGCCGTTGGATTAGACAACATGCTTCGCTCCTATTTAATTGACGAAATTTCAGAAAAAAACCTCGAAGAAGCATTCATAAATCAAACCAATTGGGATTTACGAAAAGGACAACCTTATGTAATTTCCTGCTCAGAAACTTTGGAACAAAAAATCGAAAGCGTGCGTTTTCACAAAGGTTTCACCGGAACAGCTGGAGGATTTTATGGACCACAAGGTCGCGTTTTACGACTTGAAATTCAGGACAGCGAACTCAACAGCAAAATGGACGCATTCGAATTTGAAGGCACAAAAATGACCAATCTCGAAATGGAAACCGCAGCCATTTATGGACTAGGAAAACTGCTTGGACACAATTGCTTGTCGTTGAATGCTATTATCGCCAATCGTGCCAATGGAACATTTAGCGCCGATCCATACAAAGCTGTAGATGAACTAATTACTTATACTTTACAAAAACTTTCTGAATAATTTTTTCAGAAGCTATTTCCCGCTATCCGTTGCAATCTTTTTATTGTTTTGTCACACTGAGCTTGTCGAAGTGCGTTTTTCTTCAAAACAATAAAAAGGATTTCCACTTCTATCGGGGCTAAAAACCGTAAACCATGAACCTAATTCTCGAAACAGAACGATTACTACTTCGTCCATTAGAACTTTCTGATGCCGACCAAATGTTTGCTATGGATAATCAAGCCGAAGTACACCAATATCTTTGGCAAAATCCAACACAAAACATTGAAGAAACCATCAAAATAATTGAAATGGTTCAAAAACAGTATGAAACCAATAAAATTGGTCGATTTGCAACCATTTTAAAAGAAACCAACGAGTTCATTGGTTGGACAGGAATAAAATTTGTAAACGACCATGTTGAAAATGGAAATACCAATTTCTATGATTATGGTTATCGATTAAACCCAAAATTTTGGGGAAAAGGATTTGCAACCGAAGCTTCAATCGCTTGGCTTGATTATGGTTTCAACCAAATGAATATCCAAGAAATGAACGCTTATACACATGCTGAAAACGCTGCATCCAATCGTGTTTTAGAAAAAGTGGGAATGAATTTCATGGAAAATTATCCCGATGAAAATGGCGTAACTTGGAAATGGTGGCAAATGAAAAAAAGTGTTCAGTAATCAGTTGTCAGTATTCAAAAACTCTCCGAACAATCTTAATACTTAATACTCGAATCTTAATACCAATAAATGAAAACAATAAAAATAGCTGGCGTTCCAGAACATTTCAATCTTCCGTGGCAACTTTGTATAGAAAATGGCGAATTTGAAAGCGAAGGCATCGATTTACAATGGACAGACATTCCAGAAGGAACTGGAAAAATGTGTCAAATGCTTCGCGACGGCGAAACCGATATTGCTGTCATTCTTTCGGAAGGAATTGTAAAAGACATCGTTGGCGGAAATCCAAGTTCGATTGTTCAAGTTTATGTAGAAAGTCCTTTGATTTGGGGAATTCACGTAGCAGCAAATTCAAATTTTGAAAAACTTTCCGATTTGGAAAATACCAAAGCGGCGATTTCTCGTTTGGGTTCAGGTTCACATTTGATGGCTTTTGTGAATGCACAAAATGAAAATTGGAACACAGAAAAACTTGAATTTGAAATTGTAAACACGATTGATGGCGCAGTTGAAGCATTAACTTCTGGAAAAGCCGATTATTTTATGTGGGAACGATTTATGACAAAACCATTGGTTGACAAAGGAATTTTCCGTCGAATAGCTGATTGTCCAACGCCTTGGCCATGTTTTGTAATTGCGGTTAGAAATGAAGTTTTAGAAAAACATCCGCAAACCATCAACAGAATTTTGGAAATCATTAACGCTACAACTTCCGAATTTAAAGAAATTCCAAGTATTGATAGAACTTTGGCTTCTAAATTTGACCAAAAAATCGAAGATATAAACGAATGGTTATCGCTTACAAAATGGTCGCAAAAACCTTTATCAGAAAAAGTGTTAAACAAAATTCAAAATCAACTCTTTGACCTCAAAATTATAGATAAAAAAGGTACTTTTGCTGAAATCGTAAAAGCTGTATAGCTTTTTGCTTTAGCACTATGATAAAATTTGGAAATCTTTCTTATCAGCAACTCAAAGATAAAATTAGGATAGACAGTCCGTGGGATAGTATTATCATTTTTATTCTGAGTTTGCTTTTCACTATTCCAATTTTTATCATTTGTCATCAAAATCTAATTGATATCAAATGGTCACTTCAATTGGATAGAATTTTTCTTTTTTTATTAATTATATTTCTAATTCATTTCATTTTAAAAAAATTACGAAAACTTACTTTGATTAGTGTTGTTCTCTATTTTTTATTTTTAATAATTGGCTCACTATTTGGTGGTTATGGCTTCAATAGTGTTTTTGAAGACTATCGTTCGATGGTTTATGCAATGTCTGACAATCCGTATCCACAAGACATTATAGTGTCAAAATTATTACCTTTTCCAAATAAATATAAAATCCTAAATGCCATTGAATATGACAATCCAAAAGTTAGAAACTTTTCGATAATGGCTACAAATAAGCATTTCAAAGATGTAAAAGAATTTAATAATGAGTATTTTACCATTATTCAATGTTTTGCTGTTTTCAAAGAAATAAATAGTCGATGGCATTATGTTAGTGATCCAAAAGGAAGCGATTATATAGCCAAAGCAACAGAATCGCTAGCTTATCTTTCTGGTGATTGTGATGATCATTCTATTTTGATGGCTGCTTGTATTCGTTCCATCGGCGGAACACCAAGATTAATTCACACCAAAGGACATATTTATCCTGAAATTTATATTGGTAACAAAACTGATTTAGAGGCAATTAATTATTTGATTAAAAAAATCCTTTTTCCAAAAGAAACAAAAAACAATACACTTCATTATCACATTGATGAACGTGGTGATATTTGGTTAAACCTAGATTATACAGCAAAATTTCCTGGTGGACCATTTATGAGTGAAGAAATTCTTGGAGCGTTAACCTTAGAATAATTGATAATTCGCAATTATTTAATTATATTCGCCTATTCATAAAAACGATTTGAATGAAAAAAATACTTATTGCTTTACTATTAATTACTAGTTTGGCAAATGCTCAAGAAGAAAGTGCAATTTCTAGCAAAAAAAACGAATTTAGAATTGACGTATTATCTGCGGTTTTATCGTCAAAAGCTAGTATTAGCTATGAACGATTTTTAGCTAACGATTTTTCAGTTGGTATCAATGTAAATTATTCTGATAGTAAAAAACTAACCGAAGATTTTGAAGATGGTTATACAAATAATTTACCAAAATACGAATTCAATCCTTATGTGAGATATGCTTTGTCAAAAAGTAAAACTCGCTATTATTTTGCCGAAGTATTTGGTTCATATAACGGTGGAGATTTTAAGGAAATTGTTAGAGAAGAAAATGGCGGAACAGCAACATATACTACAAAAATATCTGATTATACAGATTTTGGTGCTGGTGCAGGTTTAGGTTATAAAATGTATTTCAATGATAGTTTTGCCCTAGAATTACTTGTTGGTTTTGGATATAATTTTGCTAATACGGACAAAAGTCCAGATAAAATATCGAGAGTTGGAATTAATTTAGGATACCGATTTTAATTAATTTGTTATGAAAAAAACACAATACATAATAGTACTTTTAGTATCATTTTTATTTTCAAATTGTGATATAAACGATGATGGTTTTTATAACAATAAAACTATTGATGTTACAACAAACTTGGTGACTTTTAGCCCAATTGTCAACTATAATGTTGGTGATTATCTCTATATTGATGCTGATTTTTCTAGATTTCAAGCTGAAGTTGGACAAACTGGCTTGCTCGATTTATTTGCTACGACAGGAAATGCTGAAAATTATGCTTTTTCGTATGTCATTGAAAAAAGAATAAATGGAACCGAATGGGAAACAGTTTTTGTAAACGATTCTCAACTTCAAATTAATAAAGGAAGTGCGCAAAATGGTGCTTACGTTTATGGTTTATGCGAATATAATTCTGCTGACCAAACCTATGAATATAATGTTGGTTTCCCGCTTCTTGCTTCAGGAAATTATCGTATGAGTTTTGGTTATAATAGCGATTCTGACAATTCCGTAGAATTACGTTCAATTAATAACACAAAAGAAATAACGTTAAACATTAATAGTCCGTTAGCAAACTTAGACAATAATGGTTATTTTATTTTTAATGTAAATTAGGAAATCACCAATCAATTTGAGTTTTTCCAATTGTTGTCAAATAATCATTTGTTTGACTAAAATGTTTATTTCCAAACCATTTTCCTTGATTTGCGCTCATCGGTGATGGATGTCCCGATTTTAGAATTTTATGCTTTGTAGAATCAATTAATTTCTCCTTTTGAATTGCAAAATTTCCCCAAAGTAAAAAAACTACATTTTCCTTTTTATCAGAAATTATCTTAATCACAGCATCCGTGAATACATTCCATTTCAAATGTTTATGACTATTTGGAATATCTTTTCTGACGGTTAAACTTGCGTTCAAAAGTAAAATTCCTTGTTTTGCCCAACGTTCTAAATTGCCCGAAGTTGGTAAAAAAATAGTGCCAAAATCAGAATTTATTTCTTTAAAAATATTTACTAAAGATGGTGGGATTTTTATTGAATCGTTGACCGAAAAACACAAACCATTAGCTTCACCTTCACCATGATATGGATCTTGACCAATGATTATCACTTTGAGATTTTCAAAATCAAATTGATTAAAAGCACTAAAAATTAATTCCTTTGATGGAAAACAAATATGATTTTTATATTCATCATCAACAGCCATAATTAACTCCTTGAAATAGTCCTTTTCAAACTCATCCGAAAGTAAATTTTGCCAAGAAGAATTAATTTTTATAAACATCTCATAAATTTTTACCAAAAATAACATTTTCTGTTGCAATATGGTTGCTATACTTTGTAACTTTGATGAACTAAAGAATATTCATTGAATGATTTCAATTACAGACAAAACACTTCAAGATTTAGAATTCACAACTGTTTTACAAACCATTTCAGAACGATGTAACACGGAAATTGGAAGGCAAAAAGCATTGGAAATTGTTCCTTTTAAAGAAAAAGAAACTTTACTAGATGCTTTGCTTCAAACTTCGGAATACTTATCCTCTTTTACCAATAATAACGCTATTCCAAATCACGGATTTGATACTATCACTAATGACATCAAATTTTTGAGCATTGAAGATAGTTTCTTAGAGGTTGGAAGTTTTAGAAAAATTGCAACACTATCAGAAACCGTAAATGTTTTATTGCTTTTTCTAAAAAAATTCAATGACTATTATCCCAAGCTAAATGAAAAAGCAGTCCAAGTTGACTATACAAAATATATAATCCAAAAAATTGATGAAGTTGTTGATAAATATGGTGAAATAAAAGACAATGCTTCGCCTGATTTAATCAATATTCGCAGAGACATGAGTGTTGTTCGAGGTAAAGTGAACCAAAGTTTTGGTCAGGCAATGTCTCAATACAATTCTCTTGGATATTTAGATGACATTAAAGAAAGTTTTGTTGAAAACCGTAGAGTGTTGGCCGTTTTGGCGATGTATCGTAGAAAAGTAAAAGGTTCCATTTTAGGTAGTTCAAAAACTGGAAGCATTGCCTATATTGAACCCGAAACTACCTTAAAATATTCAAGAGAATTGAATAATTTAGAATATGAAGAACGAGAAGAAATTACCCGAATTCTTAAAAAATTATCAAATGAAATTCGTCCACATGTTGCACTTTTAAAACAGTACCAAGAATTTCTTAGTGATATTGATGTTATTGCTGCCAAAGCAAAGTATGCAAGAAAAATAAATGGTATTTTACCAACAATTATTGAAGAAAAACGTCTTTTTTTCAGAGATGCTTTCCATCCTATTCTATTCTTAAATAATTTAGAAAAGAAAGAAAAAACATTTCCTCAAACCATTGAATTAAATAATGAAAGTAGAATTATAGTCATTTCTGGTCCAAATGCTGGTGGAAAAACCATTTCATTAAAAACCGTTGGATTATTGCAGTTAATGCTTCAATGTGGCATTTTAATTCCGGTTCACGAACGTAGTGAAACGTTTTTATTCGATAGAATTCTTACCGATATTGGAGATAATCAATCTATTGAAAATCATTTAAGTACGTATAGTTATCGATTGAAAAACATGAATTATTTCTTAAAAAAATGTAATTCTAAAACGCTTTTCTTAATTGATGAATTTGGAACTGGTTCTGATCCAGAACTTGGTGGTGCTTTGGCTGAAACTTTCTTGGAAGAATTTTATCATAGAGAAGCATTTGGAATTATAACGACACACTACTCCAACCTAAAAATTTTAGCTAATGAATTGCCTTTTGCGTCCAATGCTAATATGCTTTTTGATGAAAAATCCTTGGAACCAATGTATAAATTGATTTTGGGTCAAGCCGGAAGTTCATTCACCTTTGAAGTAGCACAAAAAAATGGAATTCCATACGGATTAATAAATCGTGCAAAAAAGAAAATCGAAGGTGGAAAAGTTCGCTTTGATAAAACCATTGCAACACTTCAAAAAGAACGTTCAAAAATGGAAAAAACGTCACTAAATCTTAAAGAAGAAGAAACTAAAGCTCGTGAAGAAAGCAAAAAAATGGAAACTATTAATGCTAAAATTCAAGATAAATTAGAACGTTATCAAGAACTTTATGATTCTAATCAACGATTGATTTATATTGGGCAAAAGCTAGATGACATTGCCGAGAAATATTTTAATACTAAAGACAAAAAAGTATTGATTGGCGAATTTTTAAAAATAGTAGAAATCGAAAATTCCAAAAGAAAAAAAGCAACTGTTAAGGAAAAAAAGGAAAAAGAAATTATTCAAAAAATTGTCATTGAAGAAGTGAAAATTAAAGTTGAAGAAATAAGAGAAAAGAAAATAGAAATTAAAAAAAAGAAGAAAGAAATAGAATTAATTAAACCAAAAGTTGTTCTAAAAATTGGCGATAGAGTTCGAATGATAGATGGAAAATCCGTTGGAACTATTGATAAAATTGAGAAAAATAAAGTTGTAGTTAACTATGGAATTTTCACTTCAAAAGTAAGTATGGAGGAATTAGAATTTGTACAACCAATACTTAAATAAATTCAGCATGACAAAAATGGAAATAACAGATTTACCCATTGATAAAAAAATAATTCTTTTTGACGGCGTATGCAATCTTTGCGACAACTCTGTTCAATTCATCATTAAACATGATAAAAATGACATATTCCGATTTGTAGCATTACAATCCGAATTAGGGCAAAAAATAATAAAACATCTTGGAATTCAAGATAGAAATATTGATAGTATCATTCTCTACGAACCAAACATCGCTTATTACTATAAAGCCGAAGCAATAAAAAAAATCGTTAGTGAACTTGACACTTGGCACAAAATACTTTCGTTTTTTATACCAAATGGTGCTATTGGAAATTACTTTTATGATTTTGTTGCCAAAAACAGGTATAAATGGTATGGCAAAAAAGAGAGTTGCATGATACCAACATCAGCAATATTAAACAAGTTTTTATAAAAATAATTCCTTTCATTTTATACTTTTACAATTCAAAATATAAAAATTATGCAATTAAAAAATTTATTTTCATTAACCATTTTTATTACAACTTCAATAGTTTTTGGTCAAGAAAAAAATCTTCGAAACATAAAAAAATTAACCTTTGGTGGCGATAATGCTGAAGCGTATTTTAGTCCAGATAGTAAATCGTTAACATTACAAGTTACTAACAATGATAAAGGAATTCCATGTGACCAAATTTATACATTAGATGTAACAAAACCAGACGTTGACTTCAACAGTTTAAAACTTATTTCTACTGGAAAAGGAAGAACAACTTGCTCTTATTTTATGCCAGATGGAAAACATATTTTATATGCTTCAACACACGAAGCTAGCCATGTTTGTCCTACTCCACCAAAATCTCCTGATGGAAAATATCTTTGGGCAGTTTATCCCGAATTTGAT
>Ga0209063_1001518_pt1 | contig 11879 bp, 11 predicted proteins | sample KloWWTmeKNB19Kit_FD_187177 | JGI IMG/M metagenome (GOLD analysis project Ga0209063, IMG submission 187177) | Active sludge microbial communities from Klosterneuburg, Austria, studying microevolution and ecology of nitrifiers - Klosterneuburg... | ecosystem: Engineered > WWTP > Aerobic digester >...
CGTATTCTCTGACCAATTGAAAGATGTTGACCCTGCTGTGGTTACTTTCTTCAATGCGCCCAAGTATCGTTTTAACATTGGCTTACGCAATGAGAATGTATTTAACAATATCGGTTTCAATGTGGTATTCAAATGGCAGGATAATAACTACTACGAAGGAACTTTCGTAAGTGGTACATTGCCTTACTTTGGTTGGTGGGATGCACAGGTTACTTATCGTCCTCCAACAACGAAGAGTACATTCAGGATAGGTGGTACTAACCTGGGAAATCAATACCAGAGAACTGGTTTCGGCAGCCCTGCTGTTGGTGGTTTATATTACATCAGTTATGGTTACAACCTGTTCTGATAAAAGAATTGAAATTGGGTTCTAAGTATAAAGGCCTCCTTCGGGAGGCCTTATTTTTTTAATTTATTTAATCACAATTTTAGAAATACTATCCGGGGATCTATTGGAGAAAGTGTAAGCTTCGGGATACATGAAGAAGTTAATCTCTGCCTTAAACGGTCTTCAGGTATTATATATCTGACTTTTTTTAATTAAAATAGTCGTCAGTATCAATCAATTCAATGTCTTCACAACCTGTCCTATCATATGTCCATTATGATATAGTTGTAAAGTGTACCGGCCCTGCTGGTAATCATCAGCATTAAGAGAAAATGTCAATTGCTTTGATTCACCTTTCTGGTATTCAAATTTTATTTTCCGGGTGTAGCTTTTTTTGTCACCACTTTGCGTGGTCATTTGTGTAGCTGACTCCCAAACATCCGGTGTTAATACTTTGCCATCCGGTTGCGTAATAATAATATAGACTTCGGTATTAGTATAATCATTCACGTTATTCTGCACCGCAAAAGAAACGATTAGTTTACTTACCTTTTTAGCAATATTGGTTTCCTGTTCCTTGTCATTTTTCAGAGTAACCGGGGAAAGTCTGATCTCTGAAGCCACAAATACAGATGCACGGTCTACTTTTTCTGCAAGCAACTTATTTTCATCGCCCAGCTTTTTCATCGTTTGCTGCAGATCTGTAATTTCCCCGTTCAATTGTGTCATTACATCACTTAATCTTTTTTTCTCTTCTTCAATACTGGTCTTTTCTCCTTTCAGTTCTTCAACCAGTACCTGGAGCTCTGCTATTTTCTTCCGGGCCAGTGTCATATCAGACTGGCTGGCGCCACTATTTTTTAGAATGGAATTAATTTCGGTTCTCAGTTTATTGATTTCCCCTAGTTTTTTATTCAGTTGTTTTTTGAGAGAATCAGCTCCGGAGCGGGTTGAATCCAGCTTCAGGTCAAGGCTATTGAGTGAGGCGGTATAAATTTTTTGTAAAGAATCCTGTACAGCTTCTGCCACCGCAATAGAATCTTTAATAAAAATCTCTTTTCTATTGGTAGTGTATTGGGTTTTGTCATACAGGTGGTAAACCCAGGTACCCACCAATCCAACAGAAAGCATTACTAATAAAAAGCCTTTAATATCTTTCATAGGTGGAAGCTGATTTATTAATTACTTTACTGTAAATTAATTAGAGATTGTTTCATCTACATATGCAGATACCCAACCTACCTGTCCATTCTTAACCAGGTAAAATTGTTTGGTTTCAAAAGCTGATTCAAACTGGCGCATTATTTTCCACAAAAGACCGGCACCGGACATCAGTGATTTCTGATCAAAGACTTTATGTACTCTTTTAATCTCTTCCATTACCTGCTTTTTTTGTTCAGGATTTTTAATAGTAGAAGTGAGAAAATCTGCTGAAAGAGCCGGGAAGTTTTTCAAAAGCTTTTCATTGAATTTTACCAACTCATCAAAAGTGATGGAGATAACAGGATTGTCAATCAATTCAGGATGCATCAACGTAGCAGTTGCCCAGGCTATACCACCACTTACGGCAATATTGTCACTAAGAGGGTATGCGCCACTGGCGTTAACGGCGTAAATAATATCTGCATTTTCAGCATTCATCAATACTCTGGAAAGATTTTTAGAGAAATTGGGCATACTCATATCTCCATCGCATCTCTTCTCCGTTTCGTTATAAGTACTTTTAGTCCCCCAGTTAAGCTGGAATAATTTAAAGTTTTCAGTATTCATGCCATCCGGGAAAAAGCCTCCTTTGGTGTTGCCACTTCCAATATCGATCAGAAAAGTAGTAAAGCGTCTTTTGTCAGGTACTATACCAAGGTGCGAAAGCCGGGCTTCCTGCATAACATCAACGACTTCCACAATTCTTTCCGGTTCACCAATTCTGAGCCGGAAGGAATCAATCAATGCTTTTACATTTCTTGTTTTTTTATCTTTCTCTGCCTGCATCTTTACTCCGCTGCTGATGACGGTAAATATTCTTTTCCTGGGTATCTTATACTCATTGGTAGCCTTTGTGTACAAGCCATACAGTCCATCCAGTGTGGCGGTAAAAGTTGGGTCTGAGAAACTGATGAAATCAGTATTGACCGAAGTGTCTTTAAGAATATTAAATGCTCCGGTGCTTTGTGCATTTTTACCAATTTCAATGATGCTCATTTTGACGCCTTTAGAGCCAACTTCAATACCCGTGTAAACTGAAGAATTATTATACTTAGGCTGCACAGTATTTTGAGCAACAACAACTAAAGTGTTTGAAAAAAGCAGGAAAGCTAATACCGCATAACGGTAATTTGTGTGCAGCATATTTTTGAATTTACTTCCTGATAAAAATACTACAATACCACGCAGTTTTACTTTATTCTATTTTGGCGCATCAATAATGTGTAAAAAATGTGGCTAAATGTTATTCCTGTTAAATATCATTAATCATAAAAAAGCCGCCTCGTTAAATACGAAGCGGCTTTTTGTAGCAGGAGTTATCTGCTTTAACCGAATATACCACCTTTTTTAAGGCTTCTTACACCTTCACCAATTTTAAATCCATTATGATATATTTCTACTTTATAATTTCCTGTCTTGAAATCTTCCTGTTTGATCGGGAACTGAACAGGCTTACGGGTTCCCTGCTCATAATTAACAGGTATCCTTGCCGTGAATGTTTTTTCACCATCCTGGCGGGTATTCAAAATGCTTCCGGCATCAGAGATTACTTTTCCATCAGGAGCTGTTACAATCAGGTACATATCTGCAGGTCCTGATTTTGCAATGCGGTTCTCCACATCAAAAGAAACTACCAGTTTGTCTACTCTTTTAGCAGTAGAAGTACTTTTCTCTTTTCCACTTTTCTTCTCGTCAACCGGTGTTACTTGTATATTCGAAGCGCTGAATGTAGAACCCACATCAACTGTTTTTTCAAGGGTTTCTTTCTCTGATTTGGTAGTTGTCAGGTTTGTTTCCAACGCAGTCTTTTCATCTTTTAGCGTTGTATTGGCTGCAGTCAGCTCCTGGTTTTCACCGGTGAGGCGGGTTACTTCAGCTTCCAGACCTGTTATCTTATCGTTTAGATCTGCAATCATTGTCCTTGCTTTGGCTAACTGAGCCTGTGTTGCATTCTTATCATTCAGGATCTTCCGGATCTCAGATTTCTTAGCATCAATTTCTTTTTGCCTGTCCGTTAACTGACCCTGCAAATTGTTATTAGCACCGGTAACTGAATCCAGTCTTGCCAATGCATTGTCAAATTCCATCTGGATATCCGTCTTGGCAGAGTCCAAAACGGCAATTTGAGCTTGTTGCTTAGAGATAGTTTCTCCGGATTTATTTTTGTCCCAGAGAAGATAACCCCATGTGCCAAGGAGACCTGCTGCAAGCAAGCCAATTATTAAATTTTTGCTGTTCCTGTTTTTATTCGGCTGAGTTTCAGGGGTGGTGGTAGCCGAAGGATAATTCGTGTTTGTCATACAAAAAGGGATTTTAGTAATTAAAATTTTAGATTAGTAGCTTTTTTAAAATTTGATCCGCTGCAAATTAGTCAGGTGGTTGCAAGCGAACCGGATAAATCGTGTTAAAATCTTCCGGGACCTATTTTCCGAAAACCGTGCCAGAATGAATCCGGCTGTTTCTAAATAATTGTCTTTTTTGAACCCCAGGCATCCTGAAAGCCTGTATCTTAGCAGCTTATGAGTGTGGAAAAGATAATTTCCGACTGGAAAAAGAAAATATTTAAGCCGGTTTACTGGCTTGAAGGAGAGGAGGAATATTTTATTGATAAGGCCGTAGATTATGCTGAACACCACATTTTGAATGAAAGTGAGGCCTCGTTTAATTTATCCGTTTTTTACGGCAAAGATGCTAATTGGGCAGATGTATTGAATGCTTGCCGCCGTTACCCGATGTTTGCCGAAAGACAGGTGGTGCTGTTAAAAGAGGCTCAGCAAATGAAGGATGTCGAAAAACTGGAACCCTATATTGAAACTCCGCTAAGTTCGACGGTTTTTGTAGTCTCTTATAAAGAGAAAAAACTGGATGCCCGTAAAAAATTTGCCAAACTGGTTAAGGAAAATGGTGTATTGGTTACTACCAAAAAAATGTATGATAAAGATGTACCGGCCTGGACCCAGGAATTGGTGCATTCCAAAGGATTGACCATCTCACCCAGGGGATTGGCTTTACTGGTAGATCATATTGGGAATGACCTGACAAGGATAGAAAATGAGATTGACAAACTTTCTGTTAATCTTGGTAAGGGGACCAACATTACTGAAGATGATATTGAAAAATATATTGGAGTCAGTAAAGATTACAACGTATTTGAGCTGCAAGCAGCACTGGCTGCCAAAGACCTTGCCCGTACTATCCGTATCATTCAATACTTTGAAGCGAACCCCAAGGCAGGCCCGATACAACTGATACTCCCATCTCTTTATAGTTTTTTCAGCAAAGTATTTATGATTTTCGGGGCAGGTACCAACGATGAAAAGACTATAGCCAGCAGTATAGGGGTCAATCCTTATTTTATGAAGGATTATATGCAGGCAGCCCGGCTTTACTCTTATCCCGGTGTTGAAAAAGTATTACTATTGCTCCATCAATACAACCTGAAGAGTATCGGTGTAGGAAGTACAGCCACGGAAGACGCTTCCTTGATGAAGGAAATGGTGGTAAAAATGCTTAGCTGAACAGCAACTCTGTCATTAGTTTAATTTCCCTTTCTTTGTGCAACTTTTTAAAATTGGTTTTCATCCTCCTGAACAATTAAATAGAATTATGAAAAAAACAGTATTGTCATTATTTGTTTCCAGCACCTTATTTCTTACCGGTTGTCTCGAGACCACACAGGAAATTACCCTGAATGAGGATGGCAGCGGAACTATCAGCAATACAAATGACATGAGTGCTCTTATTGGTATGGCTAAGCAAATGGGCGGCGCTGATATGGAAGGCGCAAACCAGGTAGTTGATTCAACTATTTCCATGAATGCAGGTGCTGATAGTATCCCAAACCTTACAGCCGAAGAAAAGGAGATGGTTAAAAAAGGTACTCTCCGGATTAATATGGATATGAAAAATGAAAAATTCCTGACCAAACTTTCTTTTCCTTTTACCTCTCCTGCAGAAGTAGCGGTCTATAATAAACTTTCCGGGAAGATAATGTCTGAAACATTAAAGGAACAAATGGGAGAAGGTATGCCGATGGGAGGCGAAATGCCGGAGCCAAGTTCTTTTGATGATTACTATACCATTAATTTTGCCAACGGATTGCTCACAAAAACTTTGGACAAAGAGAAATTTACCAGGGCTGCTGATGATGAATACCTGAAAAGTATGAAAGAGACGGCTGCGATGGGCTTGTCAATGAAAGCAAATTATGTGATTAACCTGCCCCGGCCGGCAAAAACGGTGGAAGGTAAAGGTATCAAGCTCTCAGAAGACAAAAAAACAATTACTATCTCGTCTGATTTAGATGATTTCTTTGATGATCCCTCCAAACTGGAATATAGAATAGAGTATTAAGGCAACAGCGTATAAACTATTTTTTAAAGGTAAATGTTTAAGAGTCTTTACCATTTTGATTTTACTGATCATTGCTTATAACACTTTCAAACTATTGATTTTGTCCTGGTCCATCTGTTGTACCAGTTCTTCCAGTCCGTTGAATTTTATTTCTTCCCGCAGGTATTTTTTGACAAACACTTTTAAGGTCTGGCCATAGATCTCTGTGTCGAAATCAAAAATGTTTACTTCTACTACCCGTTTCTTTCCGTCCACCGTGGGTCTGAAACCGATGCTCATCATACCTTTAAGTCTTTCTGTATATCCTTCAGGTTGGGCATATACAGCATAGATCCCATTCCCGGGAATTATTTTCTCATCATCGTTTATTTTCAGGTTGGCGGTGGGATAGCCCAATTTTCTCCCGATCTTATCTCCATGTACTACAACTCCGGAAAAGAAAAATTCATAACCAAGAAGGGTGTCCGCAGTGGCAATATCATTGTGTAAAATCGCCTGCCGTATATTCGTGGAGCTGATCGCTATATTTTCCAATACATGTTTTGGTATCTCCTTTAACTGGTAATTATATTCCGTTGCTTTCTTTTCCAATAAGCGGTAATCACCCAGCCTGTCACGACCGAACCGGTGGTCATATCCAATGATAATCGTATGGGGATGAAATTTATCTACCAGGAAATTCTTGATATAATCTTCTGCCGGCTGGTTGGCAAAAACCTCTGTAAAAGGGACTACTACCAGGTGGTTGATACCCAATCGGGTAAGGATCTCAATTCTTTCACTCAGGGTATTGATCAGCCGGATACCCAGGATGGCAGAAGAGACCACTTTACGGGGATGTGGGTGAAAGGTGATGATGACAGTTTCTCCATCATTGGCTTTTGCCTCTGCTTTTAGTTTGTCAATTATCTGGCGGTGACCCATGTGCACTCCGTCAAAAGTGCCAATGGTGATGATGGCATTCCTGAATTCGGGTAATTGTTCAATGTCGTAATGTACTTTCATAAAGAGCTGCGAAGATAAATATTAGTCATTAGTCAGGAGCTGCGGGTCTTTAGCCCGGAATAGTTAGTTTTGCGGCTCAAATCTCACTATGAGCCTGTATTCAAAAAGAGGAGTTTCTGCCCAAAAAGAAGAAGTGCATGCAGCTACCAAAAACCTGGACAAGGGTCTTTATGCCAATGCTTTTTGCAAAATATACCCCGATGTATTGTGTGGAGACGATGCCTGGGTGAATGTGATGCATGCAGATGGTGCCGGCACTAAAAGTATACTGGCTTATTTATACTGGAAAGAAACCGGTGATGTTTCTGTATGGAAAGGTATAGCACAGGATGCCATCGTCATGAATCTGGATGATCTGTTATGCATAGGAATTTATGATAACCTGCTTTTTTCTTCCACGATTGACCGGAACAAGAATGTGATTCCTGCTGAGGTACTCGAAGCAGTGATTACCGGAACCCAGGAATTTTTTGATACCATGAAGAGCTTTGGCGTTAATATCAGTTTCATGGGGGGTGAAACGGCTGATGTGGGCGATGTGGTAAGAACGATTGCAGTGAACGGAACAATGACTGCCCGCTGGCCTAAATCAAAACTGGTTACCAACGAAAAAATAAAAGCAGGTGATGTGATTGTGGGATTAGCCGGTTACGGACAGTCTGATTATGAAACGCAATACAACAGCGGGCTGGCCAGCAACGGTCTTACCAGTGCCAGGCATGATGTGTTGCATAAGACGTATGGGGCAAGATTCCCGGAGAGTTATGATACTTCGTTGGATGAATCGGTTGTTTACATTGGCCCGCACAGAATGACTGATGAAGTGAGGGAAGGAGCTATAAAGTATGAAGTTGGAAAATTATTACTCTCGCCAACAAGGACATTTGCACCAGTGATGAAAGAATTGCTGGAGAATCATTTTGAGTTCATACACGGACTCATCCATTGCAGTGGCGGCGGGCAAACCAAATGCCTGAAATATGTACCGGAAAATGTCCGGATTGTAAAGGACAATTTGTTTGAACCTCCCATTATTTTCAAATTGATAGAGGAAGCAAGCAAATCTGACGACAGGGAAATGTACCAGGTGTTTAATATGGGTACCAGGTTAGAGATTTATACCAACGAGAAAGAGGCCGATGCTATTATCGCTGTTTCAAAAAGATTTGGTGTGGAGGCACAGGTTATAGGCAGGGTGGAGAAAAGTGTAAAGAAGGAGTTGGTAATTTTGAATGCTGGGAAGGAGATAGTTTTCTGATTTTATTAACCCATATTGCTTTATTTTGCAACAAACCCATAAATGATGTCCGAACCAATCATTGAATTAAAGAATGTAAATATTTACCAGGGTGATAACCTTATTTTACAGGATGTAAACCTGACCGTGAACAAGGGAGAGTTTGTTTACCTGGTAGGAAAGACCGGAACCGGTAAGTCAAGTCTTTTAAAGACATTATATGGTGAACTGGAATTAAAGGAAGGAGAGGGCACAGTGGCCGGGTTTAACCTGCGGGGCCTTGACTGGAAAAAAGTTCCTTACCTGCGCCGCAATCTAGGAGTGGTGTTCCAGGATTTTCAACTGCTGACAGACCGTAATGTGAATGACAACATGAAATTCGTTCTGAGAGCTACCGGCTGGACAGATGAAAAACTGATGAATGAAAAGATAGCAGATGTGCTGGATAAAGTAGGGCTACGTTCAAAAGGGTTTAAGATGCCTTTTGAGCTGAGTGGCGGAGAGCAGCAACGTATTGATATCGCAAGGGCCTTATTAAATTCTCCGAAACTTATACTGGCAGATGAGCCTACCGGAAATCTAGATCCTGAAACTTCAGATGAAATTATGAACCTGCTATTCCAGATTTCAAGGGATTACAACACTACTGTAGTAATGGCTACACATGATTATATTGTGGTACAAAAATTCCCTGCCCGTATGATTCGGACTGAGCGGGGAAGAGTGGCAGACAATGCTACCATAAGTATTGAATAAGCTGTTTTGTATTCAACGCATTGTTATAAGTATTGCCCAGCAAATTTTCTCTCAACCTGATTTCTTCTGTTGTAAAAGGCTGATGATGTAGTTGCATGATAATAGCTGCAATGGCATTGGCATTGGTACCAATATGGCAAGCCGCTTCAAGACCAGTGCCATTAACCATTGCTTCATTGGTAACACAGTGCCGGCCTTCAAACAGGGCATGCAGCAGTTTTATCTTGATGCCCGTATTGCTGAAAGAGGGTAGAATATTAATGTGGGCTTTTTTTACGAGGTCATTTATTTCGGTATCTGTCGGGTTTGCCACCAGGCAGGTATGCTGGTACAGATGAGACAGTTTATCTACCCGTTTTGAAGGATTTTTTCCTGCAATGACAAAGGGCACTTTTATTTTAGAAAAAACCTTGGTCAGTAACCAGGTGGCTGCTTTTTCATTTTCAGGTACTGAAAGATTGCCATGATAAAGGCAAAAATTACCAATACCTTCTGAAGAGTTTATCTTTTCATACGGAGTATAGGCGGGAAGAAAGAAACTATTTTTCAATCCATGCTGTTCCCTGAAATGAGCTTCATCTTTTGTTGTAATACAGGCATAGAGGTACTGCGGTGGCAGTGAATGTTCATACTTACTCAGCAAGTGGCTCTCGTAACGGAAATATATTTTTTTAAATATATTTTTTTCAACGGATGATAATTGTTTGTAATAATCGGCTTCATCATTATGTAAACGTACTATCACTTTTCTATTACCGGTATTGAGCTGCGGTAGTATACCTGTACAATGCACCCCTTCCAATAAGATGGGGTGATTGTCTTTATTCAGTTTTGTGATCAATTCTTGATTTATCCTGGAAGAAACGATATAGGGTTTTGAGAATGAAAAGCCTTTATGTCCTGTTTTTCTTTCGTACACATGTATTGACTCACAATACTGGTTAAGCTCATTGGGATTGCCACGGTGATTATAAGAGAAATAATGGAGATGAATCTTAATTCCGGCATTATACAGCGACTCGATTCTGTAAAGCATATCAATGGCACCGCCGTAATCGGCAGGTGAGGGTACATCAAGGCATACTATATGTAAATGTCTGTTCAATTTGTAAAAACTGATTGATAAAAGGAGAGCAGTTTTCTTTCTTCCTGCTGCCAGTTTAATTCCTGTCTTGCTATCAGGCAGTTTTCTTTCAGTCTCCTATGTAAAACGTCGTCGACCAGTAAATTGTTGATAGCAGCAGCAATTCTTTTAGGGGCAAGGTTATCAATTAAAACGGCAACTTCAAATTGTTTGTTCATTTTCCGGTATTCAGGGTAGTCCACTGTTACCTGTGGCAATCCAGCATGTATGTAATCAAAAAATTTATTAGGCAAAGCAAGGTATTGGTTCAGGCCTTCTTTTTCGGGTACAGCCACTCCTATATACGCCAGTTGAGCGATTTTTCCTAAAGCGGACGGTGCTAACATACCTTTCAGTTCAATTTTATCTTGCAGCTGATAGTCACTGATCAGTTTCTTTAACTGGGGCATAAAATTACCATCGCCACAGATTACCAGCCTGGCATTGATCCATTGCATGGCCGGAATAAGGTATTCAAATCCCCGGGCCTGGTTCACTGCTCCCTGGTAAAGGATGAATTTTTCTGTAGTTACCATGTTATCCAGTTCCTGCAATAAAGGCACATTACGGATAGTCTTGTAGTTTACTCCATATCTTCGGTGAAATTCTTCTGCAATACTTTCACTTACGGTATATCCCCATTTGAATTTTGGCACTGCTTTCTTTTCTATACGCTGCCATATTTTTTGTATGCCCGGCCGGCTGATCACTTCCTTTAATTCAGAAAAAAATTCGTGGGCATCATAGATACGGGTAATTTTCTTACACCTGGAAATATACAGGCAGGGAATTATCGTGTCCAGGTCTATAGCACAAATGGCATCCATCTTCTTGAATAGCAAAAAAAAGAACAAGCGGATATTATATTCAGCATAAAAAAATTTTCCTTTTATCCAAAAGCAGCGGATACGTTCCTGTTTAAATTTTTTTTCTGTCAGTGGGAGAGAGGAAGGCAGTTTTCTTCCAACCAGGGTTATGTCATAGCCGTTTTCTGCCAGCGACGTGCAGATACGATGCATTCGCTGGTCATAAATAAGGTCGTTGGTAACAGTAAAATAGATCCGTTTCAAATAAAGACTTAATAATTGTTGCCAGAAAAGAAAAGGTTTTGCAAATATGCAAAACCTTACACTCTTAATCTATAAATTTTCTATTGTGGTCTCATGTTCATGCCATCCATCCCGTTTTGATCTTCCTGGCCTTTATTACTCTTTCTTTTGAAGAGAGATGCATCAAACTTTCCAAAGCGCCAATTGAAATTTATACGCAATATCTGCGGGTCACGGCGACGGAACACATCCTGTATGAAAAAAGGAGATTCAGAGTGAATATCCGATACCCTAGTCCTGAAGATATCACTCATGTTGACAGATAAGGAGGCCCTGTTATCTTTTAAGAAATTATAACGGATGGCGGCATCAACGTAATAAACTGGTTTAACATACCCCTGTGCGGAAGTACTTTGTCCAAACATTCCACCACCACGTCCACCGCCTCCACCACTTCCACCGGGAGGCAGAATAGATTTTGACTGGTAGCTTCCAGATAACTGAAAGCTCAGGTTCTTGGATGCCTTAAAATTATTATTGATCTTAACAAACCAGCTGGCAAACTGGTCCTGTTCTGGTATGGAAGGGATATCGATGTCGATCTTTGATGTAAACAGGTTAAAATTGCTGGTAAGCTCCCACCATTTGGTGATATTATTTTTTAAGGTCATTTCCAAGCCTGTTACGTAACTGGAATTAGCGTTGATAAACGTATTAATGATCACGTCTTTTCCTGTTCCTGGCTCTGTTTGAATTTCCTGGTAACGGGTAATCAGGTCATTGGTATTTTTATAATATACAGAAAGCAATAAATTATCCCTGTTC
>Ga0209063_1001519_pt1 | contig 11871 bp, 8 predicted proteins | sample KloWWTmeKNB19Kit_FD_187177 | JGI IMG/M metagenome (GOLD analysis project Ga0209063, IMG submission 187177) | Active sludge microbial communities from Klosterneuburg, Austria, studying microevolution and ecology of nitrifiers - Klosterneuburg... | ecosystem: Engineered > WWTP > Aerobic digester >...
TGATTGCCAGCATTCCCAGCATAAAACCTGTAAGAATCGATCTTTTAAATAAAAACCTGAACGCTATGTCAGGTTTTGGCATCAGGCTTCATCCTGTACACAAGGTAGACAGGATGCATGCCGGTATTGACTTTACAGCGCCACAAGGAACACCAATTCAAGCCACCGGGAACGGAAAGGTGGTCAAGGCAGAGCACGAACGCTATGGCTATGGAAACCATGTCATTATAGATCACGGATGGGGTTATAGCTCATTATATGGCCATATGTCAAGTTTTAATGTAAAGGTTGGTGACATCGTCCAGAAAGGACAGACCATCGGCAAGGTAGGTGACACCGGGACTTCTACTGCCCCTCACCTGCATTATGAAGTTCGCTCGAAAGGCAATCCTGTGGATCCTATTACCTATTGTATGGATGACCTTACTCCTCAGGAATACCAGCAACTCGTTGCATTAGCCGCTCTTGAAAATCAGTCTTTCGACTAGGGGCAGAGAGCATAGTGCATAGAGCATAGAGCAGCTCTGATCCGGACGAAAATTTCTACTCAGGCAAAGCTTTTAACCATTGTTGGGGCCAATACCTTAATTCTCCTGTGACTCTTGCTTCCCACACGGAGCAGGCTCTATCTTCCCACTCATTTTCATATTCCTGGATTACACGCTATGCCCCTTGCTCTATGCTCTATGCTCTATGCCCTATGCCCTATGCTCAGCACTTCCCAAAAGTTTGCAAACAGATTGATGGAAAACCCTTATTTTGAGCTAGTAAGGTGTGACTTATAGAGATTTATCATTATATTTCACTTTTTAATATTGCTTGGTATTTAACTAAAACATTAAAAAACGGTAAGTACTGGTATGAAAAAGAATCATCCGGCTATCAAACCGTCAACGGAGAATGAAATCGATTGATACCCAAAACCTGGACAAACTTTACTATAGTATTGGCGAAGTTTCCGAGATGTTTGACGTCTCACGGTCCCTCTTAAGGTATTGGGAGAATGAGTTTTCCTTTCTGACCCCCAGGAAAAACAGAAAAGGTGATCGGTTATTTACAAAGGAAAATATCCAACAAATACAAATCATCTACAATCTGGTCAAAGAGCGGGGTTTTACGCTTGATGGGGCCAAACAGGAACTTAAAAAAGAAAAAGGCCCATTGTCTGAACAGGCAGATCTTGTAGCCCGTCTAAAAATCATTCAATCCCGCCTTAAGGACCTGGATGACAAACTTTCATCGTAGCGTTGATCTAATATGCATTGCCTACACTTACAGATGAAGTGCAATACGCTATTTCTGCGGATTCATTTGAAGCAATGATAAGGGTCTGTGCAGTATTCAACTGATCAAGCAGATGATACAACCATGCTTTGCCTTGCAAATCAAGATTGGAACCGGGTTCATCCAACATGATCAATGGTCTGTCATCCAATAAGGCTAGACCCAGTTTGATCCGTTGCTTCATACCCGAAGAAAACGTTTTTATCTGGCGTTCCGGATCGAACGGATATTCAAGCCTTGCTTGCCAATCTGCATAACGCTTAAAAGCTTTCAATAGTCCAAGCTGATGATGTAAACGGAATAACTCCGGTAAACTTAATTCCTCAATGACCGTATTATAAGGAGCGACAAAATGTACAAACCGATAGAGTATATCCTCTGATACGGCTTGGCCATTTAGTGAATAATGAATTCGTCCACCGGAAGGCAACAAGCCGCCGGAAATTATCTTCAACAGCGTTGACTTGCCTGAACCATTGGGACCAGTAATGGCAAACCGCGAGCCTGACTCTATATCAAAAGTCAACTCTTTAAAGACTGTTCTTTGATTAAAAGCTTTACTCAGCCTTTGTATAGACAGATCCATTGACCGGATTATGTGCCCTGAAACCACGCATGATGCCCCTCTCTGCCTGATCGACAAACTCGAGGATGAGGTCTTTCTCCGGTCTGTCAGGAATTGTTTCCTTGATGACAGAAACGGCCTGGGAAATATTATAACCCCTGACAAATAATACCCTGTAAATATCCTGGATCGCATGTATCTGATCCTGGGCAAATCCTCTTCGCTTCAAGCCAGTCACGTTTACACCAACAAAAGAAAGTGGTTCACGGGCAGCTTTCACAAAAGGTGGAATATCCTTGCGAACAAGGGAGCCACCACCCACCATTACATGATCTCCGATCTTTACAAACTGGTGCACTGCCACTAAGCCACCGATGACAACATGGTGTCCGACGTGAATGTGTCCTGCCAGGTTCACATTGTTGGCCAGTATGGAATGAGGGCCAACGATACAATCATGAGCTACGTGTACGTAGGCCATTAGCAAGCAATGGTCGCCAATATAAGTTTTGAAACTAGCTTTTGTTCCCCGATTTATGGTGCAGTATTCTCGGATCGTAACATTATTTCCTATCTCGAGGGTTGAACTTTCACCTTCAAATTTTAAATCCTGAGGTGAGGCTCCAACGACAGCTCCCGGAAAAATATTACAGTTGCTACCCATGCGGGTTCCGTTCAGGATACTTGCATTCGCACCGATGCGACAACCATCTCCGATGACAACATCTTCTTCAATGGTCGTAAAGGGTCCCACCTGGACATTACGTCCTATTTTTGCGTTTCGATGAATATTATTCATTAGGAGGTTGATTGCGCACGATCTGTGCTGTTAACTCGCTTTCGGAAACCAATTTACTACCAACGTATGCCGTACCATACATCAGGCAAATTCCTCTCCTGACTGCAGATAACAATTCCATCTTGAGGATCAGCTGATCTCCCGGGCTGACTTTATATTTAAACTTAGTATTATCTATTTTAAGCAATAAGGTTCCCCAGTTCTCCGGATCTTCAACTTTGGATAAGACAAAAACCCCGCCAACCTGCGCTAGTGCCTCAATCTGAAGAACACCAGGAAATATGGAATTACCAGGAAAGTGCCCTTGAAAGAAAGGCTCATTAAATGTAATATTCTTGACACCCACAATGTAATTGTCAGTCATCTCCACAATCTTGTCTACCAGGAGAAAAGGATACCTGTGGGGAAGCAGCTTGCGGATGGACTCTATATCAAACAATGGTGGCTGATCCGGATCTATACGAGGCCTACCTTTCAACTTACGCTGCTCCATCATTTTCCGCTTGAGCAGTTTGGTAAACTCTATGTTGGCCGTATGACCTGGTTTACGCGCCACAATCTTGCCTTTGATCGGCTTCCCAAGCAAGGTTAAATCACCAAGCACATCAAGCAATTTATGCCTGGCGGGTTCATTTTCAAATTTAAGGGAAGTAGTATTCAGTATACCAGTCTTTTCAACTTTGATGCTTTGCTTTCCAAGCTTTTTAGCAAGCCTATCAAGTTCATCCTGATCCATAAGACGGTCAGCGATAACCACAGCATTATCCAGATCCCCACCCTTGATAAGGTTCTGATCAAAAAGCTGTTCTAACTCCCTGACGAAAACGAACGTTCTGCAGGGTGCTATCTGGGTCGCATAATCATCTATATTCTGAAGACTTGCGTATTGATGTCCAAGAATTTGTGAATTAAAGTCAATCATTGCTGTGACTTCAAATTTATCACCAGGCAGCGCAAGAAGCTCTGTGCCTGTAACTTCATCCCTAAAGGAAATGGGTTCTTCAATTTCAAAATACTCGCGGTCCGTACCTTGCTCTAAAAGACCGGCACCTAGAATACCATCTACGAAATCCATGGCACTGCCATCCATAATAGGTATTTCCGGACCATTCACCTTGATCAGTACGTTATCGACACCTGTGCCAGTCAATGCGGACAAAACATGCTCAACTGTACTGATCTGTGCCTCCCCGTTACGAATGGTTGTACCCCGGTTTGTCGAAACAACCTGATTAACATCCGCAGTGAGGACCGGCTGATCTTGCATATCCACCCGCATGAATCTGATTCCATGATTTACTTCTGCAGGTTCAAATTCGATAATCACTGTTTTACCGGTATGGAGCCCTACCCCTTCCAAACTGAATGATTTGGCTAATGTCTGCTGTTTCATTGGCTATCCGCTTTTAAGGCAGCAATTTGTTTTTCCAATTCCTCAATTCTCTTCATGTAAGCGGGCAATTGCTTAAACACCGCATACGATTTTAAATAATCATTATACTGGATGGCCGGATAACCGAAAAGCCTTGTCCCTTCAGGATACTTGCCTGAATGGACCCCACTCTGCGCTTGTATCTCTATACGATCGGCAATATGAATATGTCCTGCGATACCAACCTGTCCACCTATCCGGGCATGATCACCAACGCTAGAGCTGCCGGCAATGCCTGCCTGAGCAGCAATGACGGTATGCTTTCCTATCGTCACATTATGTGCTATCTGGACAAGGTTATCGATCTTACTTCCTTTACCGATTTTAGTAAAATTCAGTGTTCCTCTGTCTATGACTGTATTAGCTCCTATTTCCACATCTTCTTCAAGGATGACACGGCCTACATGGTTTATCTTGACATACTGTCCTTTTTCATCAGGCCTGTATCCAAACCCATCGCAGCCTATCACAGCATTTGCATGGATGATACACCTCTCTCCGATCATACAGTTGGGATAAATTCTTACCCCTGGATAAATCACCACATCTTCGCCAATCTGGGATCCATGTCCTATGAACACATGCGGATAAATGATGGACCTTGCTCCGATCACCACGTCTTTTTCAATGACCGCGAAGGCACCTATAGAAATATCCTGAGCCTGTGCAAAATCTGTGGGCAATTGCGCCAAATCAGATATGCCCGGTTTTGGAGTTCCGTTCTTACTGAATTTCTCCACCAGGAACATCATAGCACCATACACATCAGCCACCTTGATCATGGAAGCCTTCAAAGGGGATTTAGGCACAAAGTCCCTGGATACAATCAAAATGCTGGCATCCGTGGTATACGCATACTCTTCATATTTTGGGTTCGCCAAAAAAGTTACTGTACCCGGAATTCCTTTGTCAATCTGTGAAGGTCCGTAGATCTTCATGTCCCCATCACCTATCAGTTCACCCTGGAGCAGCTCGCACAATTGTGCAGCATTGATTATCATGGCGCAAAATTAACATTCGTGGGATATCTGCACCAGAGAAAGTCCGATATATTCACCTAAATATTGAAAATAGAATTACCTACACATGTGTCCGAAATCTGATATATCAGCTTCTCTGTATAATTTTGAGCTATGACCAGCAGTAAGAAACCAATAAAGAAGACCGCCCAAAGCGGCTCTAAAACCAAGAAGTCATTGATCCAAAGGCTTGATAGTCAGGACTGGAAGTGTATTGCCGGGGTATTAGCCCTCACTTTCATCGCTTTCATTCCGGCACTGAACAATGAATTTGTCAACTGGGATGACGACTACAATCTGGCCAATAATACCAATACCGCCCTACTCACCTGGGATAATATTGTTAAAATTTTCAGTGAACCGGTCATCGGGAACTACAATCCCTTACCGATTCTGACATTTGCTATCGAACGGTCGATATTTGGACTTGTTCCTACCGTCTACCACGTTAATAATGTCCTGCTCCACCTTGTTTGCGTTTTTTTCATCTTCAGGATTTTCAGGTCTTTAAACCTACACAGTATTGCTGCAGGTGCCGGAGCACTGCTCTTTGGAATACACCCAATGCGTGTGGAATCGGTAGCGTGGGTGACAGAACGAAAAGATGTTTTGTTTGGAGCCTTCTTCCTGGCGGCACTATGGTTTTACATCCAGTACGTGAAAACAGGCTTCGTTAAGAAGTATTTTTATGCAGCGCTTGGCCTCTTCATCTTTGCATTGTTTGCGAAGATTCAGGCAGTCAGCTTACCGCTGACAATGCTGCTGGTAGATTATTATTTCAAAAGACCGCTTAAAATTAAACTGGTAATTGAAAAATGGGCCTTTTTCGGACTGTCTCTGCTGATCGGTCTCGTGGGGATCTATTTCCTTAAAGATGAAGGTTCGATAAATGATACGACCACCTATACATTTATCCAAAGGCTATTAATTGGCGGATATTCGTTAGGGGTGTATGTGGCGAAATTTATATTTCCTTATAATATGTCCCCACTCTACCCGTATCCCGCCACGCTGCCGACTGATGTGTACATTATCGGACCTATTGCGGCTCTCAGTATTCTGTCATTTTCCTATATCGCTTTTAAGAAAGACTGGCGGCCCTACCTCTTCGGTGTTTTATTTTTTCTTTTCAATGTGATGTTCGTCCTACAGGTTGTCGGTGCCGGCCAAGGCTTCCTTGCCGATCGATTTACATACATACCATACGCAGGATTTATGTTTATGGTGGTATACGCAGGTCAGTGGTTGTGGAATGAGAAAAAACAAACCGGGAAAATTGCAGTGTATGGCTTCGGTGGTCTTTTATCCTTATATATGTTGATGACCTGGCAACAGAATAAAGTCTGGACCAATAGCGATACGCTCTGGACGCATGTATTGAAATATTCAGACAAGACACCACTTCCATACCGGAACAGGGCAAACTTCAGACGCGACCAGGGAAGAACAGAGGAAGCCTTGTCGGATTATAATGCTGCGTTAACACTTAAACCAGATGGTGCGCTATACAATTCAAGGGCAAAGCTTTATTTCAACCAAAAGCAATATGCCATTGCCCTTGAAGATTATAACAGAGCCATCGCCATGGATAGCACTGAAGGGGAGTATTTCATCAACCGTGGCGCTGTGTATGCCTTGACCAATAATTTACCCCGCGCTCTTGAAGATTTCAATAAAGGCCTGACGCTTAAACCTGATCATGCAAACGGTTATAAAAACCGATCGCTCATCTTCCAATCGTTTGGTCAATGGGACAACGCACTTGCGGATATATCAAAATACCTGAGCATGCACCCGGAAGATGCGGACCTCTGGTACGAGCAGGGGCGTATTAAAAATGCACTTAATAAGCCTACTGAAGGACTTGCAGACCTCGAGAGGGCCATTCAGCTCAACAATAAACAAGGACTGTATTATTATGAAAAGATGAAGAGCCTGCTGCTCCTTGGGCAAAAGGCCAATGCGCTTCAGGTATTACAAACTGTGAAACAATTCGGGATACCTATAGAGCCGGAAGTACAGGCGAAATTAAACCAGTAATAGATTTACTATATTTAACTCCACCAGGAAAACATTATGCTAAGCCGGCTGATCATTCGAAACTATGCTATTATACCCGAATTGGATATTGCCATCCAACCGGGATTAACCATTATCACCGGTGAAACAGGAGCCGGAAAGTCTATTCTCCTTGGGGCATTAGGCCTTGCCCTTGGTCGTCGGGCAGAGACCAAAGTACTGCCGGATGACGATTCAAAATGTATTGTCGAAGCGCATTTTCAACTTGAGGAAGAATCACTAAAGTCATTGTTTGCCGCGGAAGGTCTGGATTATGATTCATTACTCATCTGCAGACGTGAAATCAGTTCAGGTGGTAGAAGCCGTTCATTTATCAATGACACACCAGTCTCCCTTAAACTCCTGCAGGAAATCACCGGCCATCTGATCGAACTTCATCATCAGCATGATAATCTTGCTCTTCAATCTAAAGACTATCAGATCAACGTCCTTGATACCATCAGTGGATCCAACTCACAATACAAGGAATATACTGGTTTGTACACTCAACTTAATGTTGCCAGGAATGAACTGATCAAGACAAGAGAACTGGAACTCTCTTCTTCGCGCAAGAAGGAATTCCTTTCCTTTCAACTGGCAGAACTGGAAAATGCAAAACTGGTTCCGGGCGAAATAAATACGCTTGAAGAATCCCAGAACATGCTCGAGCATGCTGAGGCCATTGACCATGTGCTGTCGCATCTGCAATCAGTACTGAGTGATAGCTCACATTCGCTGACCGCCCAGCTCACAGGGTTGATTAAACAAATAGAAAGCGTTCGATCAGTATACCCACCCATCAGTGAAATCGGAGACAGGATTCAGGCTGTCAGAGTAGAGATCCAGGACTTGTCTCTTGAAGCAGGACGCCTGGAAGGGCCGGGACAAAACGATCCCGCAAAACTGGCAAAGGTGCATACCCGACTCAATCAACTATACAGCCTGATCAAAAAATATCAATGCAAAGATGATGCAGAGTTGATAGCGGCACAGCAATCACTACGAAACGAATGGTCAGCCCTCTCTTCTGTCAATGACCAGATCACTTCATTGGAAGAGACCATTGCAGGGATTAGCAGTAGCCTTCATGCAAAAGCAACGGAACTAACAAAAAAGCGGACCGTTGGAGCTAAAAAACTTATACCTAAAGTCATTGCCTTGCTCCATGAACTCGGAATGTCTAATGCGCAGTTTACAATTGAGATAAATCCATTGACCACACCTGGAGTGCATGGCTTGGATGAAATCAATTTTATGTTTTCAGCCAACAAAGGTACCTCGGTGCAACCTCTTCAGGCAGTAGCATCCGGAGGTGAACTCTCAAGACTTAGCCTGGCGCTAAAATCTATTTATGCCGCACAGGCACAACTTCCTACCATTATTTTTGACGAAATCGATACCGGCATCTCCGGCGAAGTTGCCTGGCGTATGGGTCAACTGATCAGGTCACTTGCAGGCGGCCATCAAATATTGATGATAACCCACTCACCACAAATCGCGGCACATGCGACCATCCAGTATCACGTTTCAAAAATAACAGAGCAGGATAAAGACAGATCCTCCATCCAATACCTCACGCCTCCCCAGCGTATCATCGAACTGGCCAAAATGCTGAGTGGGGATCCCCCATCCAAAGCAGCATTGTCGAATGCGGAAAGCTTGATTAAAGCTGTAAAGCATTAGCATACCCTTTTTCCTTTCAAAGGCTACCCCGTTGATGTACGAAATCACTTCATTCGGATATAAGCCAGGGCTTAATATCACCTGATACCTTAGGATCAGGCGCATTGTCTTCATGCATCGCATGACGTGGTAGTTCAATAAAAAAAGTTGTACCTACCCCTTTTTCCGTTTCAAAATAGATGCGCCCATCAAAGGATTGAATGATGTCTGAACAAATAGCTAATCCAAGTCCCATACCGGATGACTTTGTGGTAAAGTTGGGATAGAATACTTTTTCTCTCATGTGTTCATCAATGCCTACACCATTATCATGAATAGAAATCACCACCTGGTCATCCGTAAAATTGAGTTTAATATGGATCAGCCCTCTTCTTGACTTAGGAATAGATTGAATGGCATTCTTTACAATATTGTTGAGTACCCTGATGATCTGGCTCTTATCTGCAAATACAAACAGATCATTAATAGGCACCTGAAGCTGAATATCCATATCCTCCCTTTTGCGGAAAAGGTCATGAACAGAAGCAAGGACATCGTTAATAACAAAAACTTCATTCATCGCTGTTGGCATCTTCGCATAACTCGAAAACTCGGAAGCAATGTGCGTAAGGTTATCAATCTGTTCGATCAATGTTTTACTAACCCTCTTAATCATGGCCGGAAGATCAATGTCTTCATCCCTGGAGGCTGCATTCTGGAGGTACTGAATGCTGAGTTTCATCGGTGTCAGTGGGTTCTTAATTTCATGCGCCACCTGCTTCGCCATTTCTCTCCATGCAGTATCCCGTTCCGTTTGGGCCAGTAAGAGAGCGCTCTCATCTAGTTTAGTCACCATCCCATTATAGTCACGAATGAGCTCACCTACTTCGTCATCAATGGACCATTGAATAGTTTCATTCTTTTTGCCCAGACGGATTTTTTTAAGCTTTTCACTGAGCTGTGCTACCGGTCCGGTAATCGATCTGCTCATAAATACCGCAATGCCTATCGCAATGAGAAAAATGAAAACATAGGCATTGAGGAGCGTCATAAAAAAAGCTGAACCTGGATCACCACCTTCACTGCCTGATGAAAACAATTCTGTCAATTCTATATAACCTGATTGTGCACCCCCATTATGGATCGTGACAAATCCTACGTCATTTGTTCTCTTCGGATTTCCTTCTTCTACATGCATACCGGACAGGTAATAATCCCGTGAGCCCGCATCCAGGATCAACTTAGGAAGGAAGGCCATTTTCACGGTAATCTGGTGCTCATTGCTACCTGCATTATCCTGTTGCTGAATCATGTTCCCATCAGGATCATAGATTTTATTGGGAGCGCCGGTGGCCACTGCTATGCGTGAAGCTTTCTTCATATCATCCCGTCCTGTCTTGACTTCCGGGGTGAGGGATTGTCTTATCGATCCCGCAATATTCCGTAATCGTTCGTCATAACGCCTTAATTCATCGGCCCGGCTATTGGAGCGTATGTAATACACCGTCAGGAGCCCTACAATCACAAACGTGAGAATAATAATGATGACGACAGCGAGCTGAATTTTATTCCTTAGCGAAGGCCTGGGGGATATCGTGAGCTCCATGTTCTTTGGTAAAAAACCAAACATGGCATTAAGTCCGGCCAGTAGAAACAACAGGAAACTAAATACAGTAAATATCAGAGAGAAGAGTGAGACTACATGATTGACACCTTCCACTTTCTTGCCGATCAGGATGACACGGTCACTTGCATCACGCATGGCTATGTCCGTGCGGTCATTGCCGGTTGAGACTTCACGAAATTCACCCACCTTCCAACTAGTGAATCCAGGCAATACGAATGCGTAATCATATTGATAGCCGTAACTCAATTGCCCGTCTTGATAGACACCCAGGCTGTATTTCCTCGGCAGATGAACAAGTCGCCATTCGATGATTGCTTCTTCGGACCTTTCCTTCATCCCAAAATCCGCAGGTGCACTCAGTATGATATCTGTACGTGCTATCTTTTCAAAATCCTTTTGGTACTTGTATAGGACCAGCGCTGTCATGGAAGATATCGCCACCAGCCAGCTCATCACCCAGATCACTGATTTGTTTCCCTGCTCGATGTACAAATCAAGAAGGGTCATCAGGATAAATACACCAAGATAAAAACCAACAAAAGGAATATCTATTTGAATAAGATAGATTAAGGGCAAACTCAAAACGCCTGCAAACAACAGCGCAATCATCCGCTCATAAAAATTGGTTGTATAAAAAATAGCACGGGTTACAATCTGAAATGAAAACGTGAACACGCCCATGACAATGAGACCGCACGCGAGGATGGACAGAAAATGATGCACATCAAACAATGAAATCTCACCCAGATCCAGTCTGAAATTACTCTGTCCTACGACCTGCCTCAATATCCATGAGGTCAAGCCACAAAGCATAATGACGACAAGGTAATGTGCAGCCGTCATCATCCGGTCTGTCCATCTTTTTCCCGCTGATGAGAATGCAAAGGCAGAAGTGCCCATGGGTAAATCACGACTGTAAATCTTGCTGGCCAACGTGCAAAGCCAAAGAAAAACAGCACTATCCAGTAATAAATCTGCAGTCGAATATGGGAACTTGATATTCTGGATGATCGGGCTTAGCAATGACAGTTGATCAAAGAAATCATGATAAGGGATAAACAAAGTAGCCATGCGCAACCCAAGCACACCTGAGATCTGCAGTAGGATCTTGTTGATGCCTGACACCTTGTGATCTGACCTGCTGTTGATCCAGACGATCCATGCCATGCATAATGCCCAGAATATGACCATGCAAAGGATCAGGATGACCGATTGCATTAAAAATGAAAACTCTTTTGTCAGGAGTTGTATATGAGCGATAGGTGATCCGTCAATGCTTCGAATGAGTTCAGCATTATCAGGTGAAGGATGCCCGAATTTGTAGGGAGTCACACCAATGCTATAAGCCTGCTCCTGGACCGGCAAAATGGGGATCTTGAAATACACCTGTAGCAATTCCTGGCCATCGGCAATTTCAGTTTTCTT
>Ga0209063_1001521_pt1 | contig 11865 bp, 10 predicted proteins | sample KloWWTmeKNB19Kit_FD_187177 | JGI IMG/M metagenome (GOLD analysis project Ga0209063, IMG submission 187177) | Active sludge microbial communities from Klosterneuburg, Austria, studying microevolution and ecology of nitrifiers - Klosterneuburg... | ecosystem: Engineered > WWTP > Aerobic digester >...
AAAACCGGATCTGGATCATGACCCTCAAGTTGACACTACTACTCCTGTTGTTCCCGATCCTGGCATTTCAGCTACGGACAGCGGAAGGCGACCCGTGGAAAGCGCCGCCCGAGGCCGATGCGTTGGTAGATCCCTTGGCCCACGATCCGAAAGCGGCGCAGAAAGGGCAAAAGATCTTTACCTCATTGTGCTGGACATGCCATGGTATGATCGGTAAAGGCGATGGTCCGAACGCGGAAGCACTCAAAGTACATCCGGCTGATCTTGGCTCGCCATCTGTGCAAGCACAGACCAACGGCGCCATCTATTGGAAGATCACGCACGGTCGTGGTGAGATGGCCTCGTATGAACAAGTGATCTCTCGGGAACAGCGCTGGGCCGTGGTCCATTACCTGCGCACACTCAAACATCCTGTTGAATGAAACGAACATTCATCGCATTGCAACGCGCACTTCTGTGTCTGCTGTTTGCAGCAATTGGCGCTTCGTTATTCGCGCAAGAAGCAAGAGAATTGGTCACGAATACGTTCTCGTGGACACAAGTGATCAATGCGCAGACCGTGGAGGTCGTACCGCGCAAACGTTCATTCGGTTTCATGATCCAACACCGTTTCGGGGCAGTGCCACCGGATGAGCAATGGGTCACTTCATTCCTTGGTCTCGATCTGCCTGCCAATATCCGATTCGGATTCCAGTACGCGCTCACAGACCGGTTGCAGTTGGAGATCGGTCGTGGCAAGTATGGCAAGACCTACGATCTATCGGCCAAGACCAGGATACTTCGCCAAACGGTGGATAAAGGCATGCCCATTTCACTTACAGGTTATTTCAATGTGGCCGCTATGACCGATAAATTTCCGGCTGTTGGCGACAATAGATTCTTTGGAGACCGGGTTACTCCGTTCGTCTATAGAACGAAGCATCGCTTCTCGTACAACACGGAACTGATCGTTGCGCGGCGTTTCAGCAATGTCTTTTCCGCTCAACTGGCCGTTGCTGCGGTATACCGGAACTTGGTGCCCGAGGGCCAGAGCAACCTCACCATGGCCTTTCCAATAAGTGGTCGCATCAAGGTCACCACCAAGGGTTCCATTCTGTTCGAATACACTCCAGTATTGGTGGGACAGCAGGTGGATCAGTTGAACCCTGTGGCCTTGGCGTATGAGGTTGCTACACTTGGACACGTATTCCAGATCATAGTGGCCAGTAGCCCTCAGATCCTTGAACAGGACCTATTCACTACACCAGTAACGCCATATGACGAAGGCTATGTTCTGCTCGGCTTCAACATAGCGCGTACCCTCTACGTAAAACCTAAGAAACCGCGCTCATGAAATTGCGGAACGCATTGCATTGGCTAGTGTTAGCAGCATTGGTATTCACCGTTGGCTGTGCCAAGGACGAAGGGCCTGTCTTTGTTCCGGGACCACCGCCTGTTGTCGGCGAGCCTATCGATACCGCCTACTTCAATACGGAAGTGCTTCCCATATTCACTGAGCACTGTTGGAACTGCCACCCCACCATGGCCGAACTGGATCTGGGTGTCACAGAGGCTTACAATAATCTGGTGAATGTGCCCAGCGTTAATCACGCGCCAGCGATCCGTGTTGTTCCGGGAGATCCCGCAGCATCGGTAATGTGGCACAAGGTCTCCGGCTCACCTACATACGGATTGAACATGCCTCCCAATGGAACCACATTGAGTGCAGAGGAGCTACAACTTATCTACGATTGGATCGAACAGGGAGCGATGAATAACTGATCGATCAGTGATCATCTACACCTTCTCTATCACACGCTGCAGAGCATCCCGTACTTCGGTAGCAACTGGCTTTACTGCTGGGTTGTCCACGGCACCCATGGCAGCTGCCGGATCGATCGCGGCAATTTCGTGCTTACCGTTCGGTAATTGGCGGATGGTGACGTTACACGGCAACATGGTGCTGATCAACGGTTCCAAGGTGATCACTTGATCGGCGTAGCCCGGATTGCAAGCACCGAGGATCAGATGCGGTAGATGGTCCTTGTTCAATTTTGCTTTCAACGTGGCTTGTAGATCGATCTCAGTGAGCACGCCGAACCCTTCGCTCTTCAAGGCTTCTATGGTGCGCTCCTTCAGGGAGGCCATGTCGGTGTTGTCTATCGTGCGGGTTATGGCGTATTTCATGATAAAGTAAAGCGTTGAGTGATCATGCAAAGTTCCGAGTAACGATCAACATGGATCGTGATGTGTATCACGATCGATCACTCATGCACTACCATCGTGCGCGCTACCTGTTCTTCGTTGCGAAGCGTCAGGGAGTAGATCCCTTCTGGAAGCCCGCCGAGATCAATGGATCCGTTCTGCCCATAATTCCCGAAGCCAGTGTGTACGATACGCCCGAGGTTATCTCGGAGCTCTACAGTTCTCACAGGAAATGATGACCGGAAGTTCAACGTATTAGTTACCGGGTTCGGGAATGCAAGGATCGACAGGCCATCTTGCAATGCATCAACACTTAATGTTGGGTCCACCACGATGAACTGTTGCATCATCATGTTGTCCTCGTGCATCAAATTATGGCAATGGTACATGTAGGGCCAGCCTTCCGTAGTGTGGTTGAATTGCATGATGGTGCGAACGCTTTGTCCAACATCGACAAGTACAACATCCTTCGCACCTGTTTGTTCCGGAGTGGGTGGTTGTCCATCAACATCCAGCACGAAGAACGACGTGCCATGTACATGCATGGGGTGCGCCATGTTGGAGAAATTCTGGAAGGTCCAGATCTCAGTGGCACCCAACGTTACGGTGTCGTTCACCACATCCACGTTGAACATTTGGCCATTGATCGTGAACATGCCCATACCTACCATGCCGTTGCCCATAAGGTTCTTGATCCGCGTTTGCGATGCCTGAGACTCAGGGATCGGAATTGCGTTGCCAAGGCTCGCAGGTATAGCTGTTATAGGGTTTGCAGTAGGTGCCGTAACTCGAATGCGTAGTACATCGAAGTCGATACCATTCAACGCACTGCTCTCCCAAAGGATGTTCATTCCACCCGGAACGGTTGATGGTAGTTCGCTACCGAAACTCTTCAGCATAAGGCTATCGCCTTCCATTCCGCTTAGGTCCAAGAGGATCTCCCAGCGTTCACCGTTGCTCATTGAAATACGATCCAGTTCTACCGGTGCATTCAACAAACCGCCGTCGCCAGCGATCACTTGGAAAGTACGCCCATCCTCGAAACCAAGTTGATATACACGCGCGTTGGATCCGTTCAGGAAGCGTAAACGCACTACCTGCGCAGGACATTCCAAGTAGGCATGGGGTGTGCCGTTCACAAGTACCGAATCGCCATATGGGCCTATGGAGAAATTTCCGTTCGCAAGGAATCTACGATCCTGCACCACAACCGGGAAATCATCCACGCCATAGGTGCGGGGTAGGTTTAGTGCGGCTTCCTCGGCATCTTGCACGATGATCATACCGGCGATGCCCATGGTGGCCTGTGTTCCGGTGATCATGTGCGGATGTGGATGATACCAATAGGTACCCGCCGGATTCACCACCTTGTATTTCAGGTCCCAGAATTCTCCGGTAAGTATCTCTCGCGGTGGCCCGCCATCAACAACCCCAGGCACATGCATTCCATGCCAGTGCATGTTGGTTACCTGGGGTAAATTGTTGGTTACACGGAACCACGATGAATCACCTTGGTGCATGATCAGTGTTGGCCCCAAATAGGGTCCGTTCACACCGAACGTGGTGGTGGTTACACCAGCATAGAATTGATGTTGATGTTCGCCCACATCCAAATGAAAGGTGTCCGTTTCCAGTGCAGGTGGAATAGCCATTGGTAGCATGGCTTGGCCAAAGGCAATAGCAGGAATAAGACCAGCTACACCGAAAAGGGATCTTATCATATTAGGCGGTCGTCAATACGGTCTCTAGTTCCACTGCGCGGGGGAAGAGGATGTTGTTCTCCAGGTGGATATGCAAATGTAGATCGGATTGGAAGTCCTTTAGCATCATCATGGCCGTGCTATAAGTTGCACAACCATCCGGCGGATTCATGTATCCACCGCTCAATTCTTCGATCCGGCGGAAGCGTTCTCCTTCGGCGTCGTGATCCTCCATCATCATATGCACTGGGTTGTTCACCGTGCCGAAATGAGGTGCGGGAGCTACGGTTCCTTTACGTTGCGCTTTCTCCAATTGTTTGATGAACGGGAACAGCATGAGTTCCTCCTTTTTCATATGCTGTGCCATGGCACCAGCGCATTCGTTGAATTCACGCGCAATGTCGAACAGTTCCGGGTGGCGATCACCATGCACTTTACAGAGCTTGTTCAGATATTGCTGGATCACAGGTACGCGTAGTTCGATATAGCCGTGATGTACTTTTTCAATATGGTCCGCGAGGTCAGCTAGGGCCCATGTCTTGAAATCCGAGCCCTCCTTCGTATCGCGTGAAAGAAGTTCTTGGATCTCCTTTTCCAATAGCGCCGGGTCCAGGCCTTTTTTTTCGCAAACCTCAGCTACACTGCGTCCGCCTTTGCAGCAGAAGTCAATGCCTTTTGATGTAAGAACGGCGGCTGCACGGTAGTCTTCTGCTACAATGGAACCAATGGTACGGTCAAGTGTGATCTTCATGATCGGGGATGTTTTTTGTTTATCGGATCGATATTCACCTAGTGACATCGAATCATTAGGTTGCAAAATAAAGGATGAAAATGTCCGAAATAGGTGACGATCGTCAGGATACTCTATAAAATGTGGCTGAATAGGGCAGGCGTGTAGGGTGCGGACCGCTAGTATTGGGACTAATTATTCACGGCTCAGCAAACCGCCGCAGCGGTCTATCGATGTTCGTATAAAGTTTGGTCTGAAGCTTTGGCGCCTGGCAACAAGCGATCCCCAAGAACTGGAATGGCATCAAGAAATTAAACTGAAATAGGGCGGAATATTTCGTTCCGCTCATAAGACACGTTTGCTAATACATCATAGCGACGCACTTCCAACTACCAACCAACGCAGTTCATTTGGTTTCAACTTCCCTCGGATATCCTGCTTTGATCCAGTTCATGAAGGAGATGAGTACAAGGTCTTGATGAGGCTCTCCGTTTTCATCAGTATAGGAATGATCAAGGCCTTTCAATCGTAGATATTTCACTTTTCTAGTTTCGTTCCTGAGCAATTCCGCTGCAAGCAGATCATCACTGAGAATATTGACCTTTGCATCGTTCATCCCGTGCGCAATGAATACCGGGATGTTCAGGTCCCGCAGTTCATCCAAAGGCGTTGTGTCTATCGTAAAACTGGTCTGATACTTCACCGGGTCGCCATCAACAATGGAGTCTCCTGAATTCTTATGGCTCGTAAGCCAAAGGAGCTTGTCAAATTCCTTCTGTACAAGTTCAGCGGAATCTTTTACGCCCAGTATCCTTTCAAACGTTCGCGTGGGGCCACCGCTTGAAAGAAACGCCACAGCTTTTACGTGATGATCGTTCAGCTTTTTATCGCCTAATCGATGTGCAGCTCCGGACACGATATCCGCACCGTCCGAATGCCCCATTAGATAAATATCCCCGACCCGATCTAGTGAACTAAGTGAACCGATCACACTGATCAGATCATCAACTTTATCGCCTTTCTCAATTAGGCCATACGTATCCGAACACTCCTTTTCCAATATCGCTGGGGTAAAGGTCCCGAATGATCTGATGTTCCTCTTCTCTACCCCGATCACGTTCGCGTTGTACGTGGAGTCGATCAGCGTCTGATAGAACATCATGCTTGAAACGATCCTTTGCTTTTTTTCATGATACATGAATAAAGGAATGCATTTTGAACCACCCACAAGTAGGATGACAGGAATGCTCGGATCCTTCTTGATATTTATTCCATAGAGATCGAATGATGGTAATTCTCCATCCAACGTAGAGAATTTGGTAATAGCGGGATCAGTGGTTCCGGTCTCCACGATCTTCTTGAACGTTGAGCGCGTTGAACACGATACAAAAAGAGCGATCAGGAGAGCTAAGCGAGCTGGATGATTCATGTCGATACCATATTCGTCGGAGATCGCATCTACCCGTGGTCATGAACGGTCGTGAACCATCAAGCCCGGTTGCTTGATGCTTTTATTAGCAACTCGTTATCCTCTCCCTACTCCTTCACAAATCTTACTACCGCTTGCTTGTCGCCTGCATCTATCCGTAACAAATAGACTCCAGCAGGTTCATCCAAGTGTAGATACAACCGCTGACTTTCAGTGTACGTTCTCGAGCGAACAACTTTGCCTACCACATCCGTCATCGTGATGGCAACGTCACCAAAGACATCTCCCAGATCAATGGAGAGATCACCGTCCGTTGGATTCGGGTAGAACAACAACCCGCTGCCAAAGTCGTTCTCGATGATCCCCGTTACAACTACTGTAACACAGGCCGACGTATCCGTACATCCATTGGTGGTGACGATCACAGCGTAGTCTCCGCTTGCAGTAGCGTTGTAAACCTGACTTGTGGCTCCAGTGATCGGCGTAAGCGCCGGGCAATTCAACCACTGATAGGTTGCGCCAACTTCGTTCGCGGTCAGCGTAGCACCGGCTTGCGTTATGGAAACATCCACGGTGTTAATGGTCAGGTCGATCGTGATGATGGAATCGCAACTAGCCGCATTTGCTATGGTGTCCTGGTAGGTATTCGAGGTGGTCCATACATGACCACTTGGTGATGTATAGCTAGTACACGCTGTTTCGGTAATGGAAGAAGTTGTGGCGGTACAATAGACAGCTTCCAGATCATCCACCCAGAACGTGGTGGCTGTATTGGCGCTTCCTTGCGTATTACTGGCCGTGCAGATCAACAGAATATGGGTGGGAATTGCACTTCCGATAGCGCCCGAAGCATAATTGAACGGAACAGAAAATCGGGTCCAAGCTCCAGTACTTCCATTCGGAACGTTGAACAAGGCATCGGCGATCATGTGCGTAACAGAACCGCCTTGATCCGGTTCTTCAAAGTCATAACTATCATGCAGGAATGCACGGACCTGTCCTATATCACCTCCGGCTTGTTCGAACTTGAACCAACCCACCAAACTATCCGGACGACCCGTGAATGCTGAATTGAAGTTCGGGTCGGCTGTAAGTGTGTGAATGTATCCGTCAGCTGGACTGAATGTAGGCGCCTCTATCTTCCCTGTTGTGGCAGATCCGTTAACGGGTGTGCCAAAGGCCGCACCATTTTGCAAGCGAAGGCAGTAGTTACCCGTATGCGCCCCCGCCGTTTCCCTGAAACAGGTCTGTGGCCCAACCGGTGCCAAGCCTCCACCGGTCTTATTGGAATTCCAATTCGTTGGTTCTTCCGTAGCGGCACCCACATTCTCCCAGTTCTCAAAACCACCATTGGGAACCACCGTTTGGGCTGAACCGCTCCAACTGAATAGAATAGCGGCAATGGTTGGTACGAGGTAGTTTGTGTTCATGTTCTTGAGTTAGGAACTTAGGAGATCGGAGCCAAATATAACGTCCTTGAGGATGCCTGTTTTCGAGTGCGACCGGTTAGGCGGCTGGGTGCTACACTCGCTTGGTCATACACCTGTTGCGGTCGAGGTGTTTAGAAGCTCAGCTGATCCTAACGCAGTGTTAATTGCTAACGTTTGTGTTTCTGCAGTGGCGGGCATAGGAGGTCTTAGCAATGGAGCGAAGCGAAATGCTAAGGCCGACCAGTTGCGATCTGTCCCACGACACAATTTAAATAAAGAAACCGAAAGTAATGAGGACACCGAGCCCCGCCATTGCAGAAACATTTTGTTGGGCGCAGTTTATTCTTGGTGGTAACTATATTCGAAGACCTTTACATAAGGTGGTTCATTGGCGTAGGACACCTCTTCTCTGATAAGGTCTTTAAATTCATTATAATAATATTTTGTCACGGTGTCCTTGTACCTATTTCCAATCGTGCTCGCTTGTATTAGATTGTCGTTGTTGTCGTACTGATAGTTTGTAGTCATGACTCCATCCTTCACTGATGAAACTCTATCTCGGTCGTCATAAAACCACTCCATTACCTCGTTGTCCCCATGCATTAAATTTGAATTCATTTTAATCAACCTTCCTTTATTGTCGTAGTCCCATGTAGCCTTAAGTTTCATAGGTCCAATGCCTGGATGAATCTCTTCAACTAGCCGCTTGTTCTTGTCGTATTTGTAATTAACTGTCCACGAATTTTCTCCTCTGTCCGAGTGCTTGCTCCAAACAATGATTTTCTCCTCCTTCACGCTGTCAAATTCGGTGTAGGTGTATTGATGGATATTTTTTTCAGTTAACGTTGAGTCGCCAATTTTAGCTGACAGCCATTGTCCCTTTTCATATTTTTTGTCTTTTGTTTCAAAATTATATGTCAGTTCCCTTTTTTCAATTAGCCTTTTTTTGTTGTCAAACTTGTATTCATGAAAGTCTTTGTAACAAGGCAATGAGTCACATGACCAGAATACCCTTAAAATAAGCCTTTGGTCTTTGTACCGGAATTCCCTTTTTACGTCATAGAGTTTAAAAGGCTTATTATAGTGACAACAAATGGAGTCTTTACAGGCTTCAATTTCAGAAACGACTTGTCCGTCAAGGGAAAACTTTGTCGTCTTAACCAATTTCTTAAGAGTAGTCCCATTTTTTTGAGTCTCTAAATTATACTCTCTTTTCTCCTTCTTGATTTTATTGTCGGCCGGTCTTGTCCCGATGAGTAATGTCGTCAGTAGGATAACTAGGTACTTCATTGTCGTGAATAAATTGCGCCCAACGATCGTGTATGTCACAATGTGATATATACGGTTATGGCTTGGGTTTTAGTAATGGATTGGTTCCTAGTTGATTATGGCCTAAAATCGCATCAAGTGGGTTAATGATTTTTGCAAGGCTTTTCTGACTCACGTGGGTATAGATCTCCGTGGTGGCCAGATTACTGTGACCTAAAAGTTCCTGTATGTAGCGGATATCGGTTCCTCGTTCCATAAGGTGTGTTGCAAAACTATGCCGCAAAATATGAGGTGTTATCCGCGTAGTGATCCCAGCTACTTTACAACCCTTCTTTATGATCTCAGCTACACTATTAGCGCTGTACTGGCTGCGTTCAGGTCCTTCGAACATCCAGTAGTTGGGTGTGAATGTTATTAAGTAAGCACTTAGCGCAACGGCCAACTGAGCACTTAGAATGGTGTAGCGATCTTTTTTGCCCTTGCCGCCTTTTACCATTACCTGAAGTCTATCGAGGTTCACGTCGCTCTTGCGCAGATGCAAAAGTTCACTTCGTCGTATTCCTGTAGAATAAAGCAATGCAATGATCGCCTTGTGCTTAATGTTGGTTGTTGCTCCTATCAACCGAAGTACTTCTTCTTCGCTGGCTACGTGTGGAAGTTTCCTTTCCTTGCGAGGACGTTCCAACCAATACTCTTTCCGCTTCTGACCAAGTACCTTTTCATAATGGAATTTGATCGCGTTGATCACACCATTCTGCATGCTCTGGCTCACCTTCCTTTCGTTTACCAAATAGAGCAAGTAAGCATTGATCTCTTCCTCTGTGATCGCTTCGGGATCCCTTCCACCAAAATGGTCAAGGAACTTTGTGAAATGCGAGCAGTACTGCCGCACGGTGTTTTCACTGTACCGCCGCCGTTCAAGTGTTTCTAAGTAGCCCTTTGGAAGGTCTACTGCAGTGGTTATGGTTCGTACGGGTTCAGGTTTGGATGGCAGGGTAGGAGCACTTCTGCTGATGGATTCCGCTGGATGGGAGCGTTCGTGCGCATGTGGTGTATTAGAACGGTTCTGCGGTTTGCGCAACCCATCCATATCAACCCAAGCGGTGCCTTTGAATGATATGAATATTGCATTTAGTGCTGCTTCCGAATTCCGCACATACCAGCATTCATGGGTTTTGCTCCAAACTGCACCAGCAGCTTTAGCACATGCTATCAGTACCTGGTCGTTTTCAAAGCTCAACGCAATACACCGTGCACCATGATGGTATAAGTGCTCCAAACGCACATTCAATTTGGTATTGGTTGCAGGTTCCATAGATGAAGCAGGGTAAATATAGCGAACGTCGTGATCCCATGGCATGTTCGTAGGAAGTAATGGACTCGTCTGCTATGCGATGCTTCTCCGTATTTTCGCCGCCATGTTCCGTTATTTCATTACCGTTACCGCAGCGTTGGTCGCATTCGCTGCAACAGCCCAGGATTCACCCCGTTATGGCCGCGATAAGTTCCGCCAGTTGGATCAGGAGTTACCCACACCGAATGAGCAGCGCACGGCCAGCGGTGCACCCGGCCATGCGTATTGGCAGATGAAGGCCGATTACGATATCAAGGTGGAGATCGATGACGCAACACAGAAACTGACCGGTACCGAAACCATCACCTACCACAACCAAAGTCCGGATAAACTGGACTACCTCTGGTTGCAATTGGACGGGAATATTTTCGAGCCCGGTAGCGATGCGAACTTGATCAAGACCGGAACGATCGGTGATAGCGTTTCACTGAAGGAGATGGAGAATTGGGTGCAGCCCTTCGATGGTGGTTTCCGCATCACGAGTGTTACAGATGCCTCCGGAAGTAAGTTGACGCACACGATCAACAAGACCATGATGCGCATTGACCTGCCCAAAGCATTGGCTCCCGGTGCAGTGTTCAGTTTCAAGATCGGTTGGTGGTTCCCGATCAACGACCGTATGAAGGTTGGCGGCAGAAGCGGATACGAGTATTTCGCTGAGGAGGACAATTACCTGTACACCGTTGCGCAGTTCTACCCGCGTATGTGCGCCTACATGGATTACTCGGGTTGGATGCACAAGCAGTTCCTGGGTTCCGGTGAGTTCACACTCGACTTCGGAGATTATACCGTGAGCATTACCGTGCCCAGCGATCATATCGTTGGCGCGACCGGTTTGTTGCAGAATGAAAGTGCCGTGCTAACAGCTGAACAACGATCACGGTTGGCAAAGGCGCGCACGGCGGATATGCCGGTCATGATCGTTACGCCTGATGAAGCGTTGAAGGCCGAAAAGTCCAAGGCGAGCGGCAAGAAAACGTGGGTTTTCAAAGCGCAGAATGTGCGTGATGTTGCCTTCGCGAGTAGCCGCAAGTTCATCTGGGATGGACAGAACCAACCCGTTGGCAAGAACAACGTTCTATGCATGAGCTTCTATCCGAAAGAGGGTAACCCGTTGTGGGAACAGTACAGCACCAAAGTGGTGGCACACACCATCAAGACCTACAGCAAGTACACGTGTGATTACATCTACCCGGTTGCGATCAGCGTACACACCGATCGCATCGGCATGGAGTATCCGATGATCTGTTTCAATGGTGGTCGCCCGGAGGCAGATGGTACCTACAGCGAGCGCACGAAGTATGGCATGATCGGGGTGATCATTCACGAAGTAGGGCACAACTTCTTCCCCATGATCATCAATAGCGATGAGCGCCAATGGACATGGATGGATGAGGGGTTGAATACCTTCACGCAATACCTCACCGAGCAGGAGTGGGACCGGGATTATCCGAGCTGGCGTGGGAAACCACGGAACATCGTGGGGTATATGAAAGGCGATGTCAACGCTGCACCGGATAAGGTGAAAGCCCGCATCGAGCCGATCATGACCAACAGTGAAAGCATCACGCAGTTCGGTAACAACGCGTATGGCAAGCCGTGTACAGCGCTGAACATTCTGCGCGAAACCGTTATGGGGCGTGAGTTGTTCGATCATGCATTCAAGACCTACGCTAACCGATGGAAATTCAAGCACCCCACACCAGCTGATTTTTTCCGCACCATGGAAGATGCCAGCGGCGTGGACCTCGATTGGTTCTGGCGCGGTT
>Ga0209063_1001523_pt1 | contig 11858 bp, 14 predicted proteins | sample KloWWTmeKNB19Kit_FD_187177 | JGI IMG/M metagenome (GOLD analysis project Ga0209063, IMG submission 187177) | Active sludge microbial communities from Klosterneuburg, Austria, studying microevolution and ecology of nitrifiers - Klosterneuburg... | ecosystem: Engineered > WWTP > Aerobic digester >...
TTAGTGCAATAACTGAAATTGAAGGAATTGTTCACTATTTATTTGATGGTCACAATAACCCAGGATACTCTGGGGGGCCAATAATCTGCAAGAACCCTAATGCTAAACCTATTCCATATTATCAAAATCTACTTGCAGTTGTAAGTGGATTGTATACAGGTGATATGGAAATAAAAACAGATAAAGGGATACTAAAATTTACTGAGAACTCAGGCATTATGATAGGTGTATCCTCACAATATATCGAAGAAATATTTCAGCAAAATGGTTATATTAGTGTTTGGTGAGTTAGTAACGAATTGAAGTCTTACTATCGAAAACGACGAGGTATAACATCGGCTATAGGCAATGGCGGATAATTGTTTATCAACAGTTTATTATCTTGAAGCAGATGAAGGCTATACTGAAGTTACCAACATAGAGTCGCCAATGCCCATAGCCTTTATCGTTGTGTGCAATAATAGAACTGCATAAAAATGAATAAGAATAGAGTTGCTTTTACAATCATAATTGTTGTTTTTTGGAAGTGCGTGACCTTCTCGCAATGCGAACTCATTCCTGAAGTAATTAACAATTATCAAGATCAGGTCTCTATATTGGCGCTAGACGAAATGTTGCGTTCAGGATCTTCGGACACAAATTCCATTCGCATCCTCGATGAGTATACAACGCCGATTTTCGAAAGCTTAGGGTCTATTTTTAACTCAATCTACACACAGGAAGCAGATTCCGTATTCAATATTTATTGCATTAATAACTCCGGAGTTGATGAACAGGGAGGATATACAGCTAATGCAATATATGTTAAGTTAGATACAGCAATAGGGTGGGTCTCATCATGGCTAAATGAAATCCCCTATTCTGGAAACAGTTATATCGACAGTTTGCTCGAAGGACTCGAATATGAAGTACAACTATTCGTTCCATCTATACTTCATGGTGTTGTAAAAATAACTTTTGGTGAAATAGTAAACCTACCGAGTCTTGTCCGCTTTTTGAATGTGGAAAATGGTGTCATCTATGCAGAGCAAGTTCCTGCAATTGGCGATGGCAACCATATAACTTATGCAAAGGAAGGTGATATTCAGTATTTGGATTTCATTCTGGGGTGGGATGATTGTTGGAGTGGTTGCATTTCCAAAAGAAACTGGCAATTTGAGATTAACAGTCAAGATTGTTACGTTGAATATCTGGGAGCTTATGGACGGCCGGTTACTTTCTGGTATAATGCGCCACCAGCCGTCCTTAATTGTAACCTATCTATATCCACAGAACACACTTTCTTCTTGGGAAATGTTAAACTCAACCCTAATCCCGTCAATGAATTTTTAAACATTGAAGCCGATCATATCATCCACTTAATTGAGATTTACGATTTATTCGGAAGAACTGTTTTCTTTCAATCGCTCAATGATCAATCATTGCAGCTTGACATAAACTTCTTGATGCCTGGCATCTATTATGCAAAGGTCGACAAACATTTTGTTAAACCGTTTGTGAAGGAATAAATACAGAACACAACATAAGCAACCCACCAGCAGGGATAATTGCATAGAAATTGATAACTTTAACTTTGAAGTAAAGCACTCGGTCACAGATGATCAGCGGACTTCCTGCCGTCGTGTAACCTAATCGTTACCAAGAATCCTAAAATAAAAATGCAAACCGCCAGAAGATTAAAGGATTTGGATCCGCTTCGGAGATGGTTTCGAAGGCACTATTCAGCTAAAGGCTCTATTTAAACAAGATGTTTCTATTGAACTTTTCGACACAAAAGTTTTTGTAAAATTTATATTGAATCAGGTGAGGCTGAAATAAAGTCAAATTTTTTCATGGAGTTGTAAATATAGCAAATATGCTGTATATTTATAGCATAATTGCTGCCATATGAAGCACAAAGCACTGAAAACCAAGCCATTTTCCACAAAGGAGCGTATTGAAAGAGCCTCTGAATCCAGGGGAGATTCGTCTGTATGGGTGATAAAAGACGCAGAAGGAGGAGTATACCAATGGACTAACAACATGGAACGTGTGCATGTGATCAGACAAGGTATTCCATATGGCTATATTGAAAAGCTGAGCGAAAGGCTCAATCGACCTGTCAAAACTATTTTATCCCTTCTAGGCATTCCGCAAACAACCTACAACAAGAAGAAAGGTGAGCATTCATTGTTAGACAGCCGCGATAGTGAATTGATTGTATTACTGACGGAGCTTATCGACTATGGTATAATCGTTTTCAATCAGGAAGAAGAAAAGTTTCAGCGATGGTTGAAAAAACCAAATTTATCACTTGGAGGAAATTCACCAGAAAGTCTTCTGGACACCACCACGGGTATTGATGAGGTGAGGTATTGCCTGAATAGAATCGAGTATGGAAATTTCGCTTAATGATCGTTTATAGGATTGAGCGAGAAAAATATTTGCGTACGTCACTGTCAGGTATTGGCGCTTCCATGACTAAAGGTTATCGATGGAACAGTCTCCATACCAGATTAGTATACGCTGCTGAAAGTAGAGCATTAGCTATCCTGGAGGTCTCGGTCCATTTAGATCTGAGTGAAGATCTGCCTGTTGATCGCCATTATGTAGAAATAGAAATCCCAGATGATATGCTGATTCTGGAAGTCACTATTGAAGATCTTCCTGCTGATTGGGATGCAAAACCTCCGACTACGCTTACGCAAAGTATAGGCGATGATTTTGTTGGATACAATGAAGCCGCCGTTTTAAAAGTCCCGAGTAGTATCGTACCGCAGGAGTCTAATTATCTGATCAATCCGAATCATCCGGATGCCAAAAGAATCATTGTCAAGCGTACATCTCCTATGGTGTTTGATTCACGGTTCAGTTTCAAATTATAATCCGCGCGATGGTTACAAGTTGTGCTGAATCTCTACTAAACAGAGCCGGTCTGACTGGGAGCACCCTTTATGGCATCCAAACTGATTAAATCTATATGTAAAAGCATATAAAAAATGTATTATTTACTGAATTATATTCAAGTGCATATAATTTAGTATCTTTGTATTGTTTTATATTTAAAAGCATATAATGAAATCCTTACCAGAGTTTGTAAGAGTCCGGAGAAAGGAAGTAAACCTGACGCAGGAAGAGTTTGCTGAACGAGCAGGCGTGGCACTTACTGTAGTTCGTAAAATCGAACAGGGTAAAACAAATCTCAATTTGGATAAGGTTAACCAGGTTCTTCAAATGTTCGGACATGAATTGGCTCCTGTTAATCGTAAAGAGCTTAATGAATGAGACAGGGAAAGGTGTTTTATAAAGATGATTTGGCCGGTATAATTACAGAGACGGATGAGGGTGAATATGTATTTCAGTACGATGAGCAATATGTAAAAGATCATCTGAATGACTTTATAACGTTTACGATGCCTGTTACAAATAAGCCATTTACGGAGAATCGACTCTTTGCATTTTTTGAGGGATTGATCCCGGAAGGATGGTTATTGGATATTGCTTCTGAAAACTGGAAGATCAACAAAAATGATCGCATGGGATTACTACTGGCCTGTTGTCAGCATTGTATAGGCGCAGTGAGTGTAGTACCAATAACGGACAGAGATGAAGTCTAGATGTTTATATTGTTACCTGCCACTTGATGCCGAAATCGATTTTCACGAGAAGTGTTCAACTGCATTTTTTGGAACACCCATACCCCCGGCATTAGATTATACACTTGATCAATTGGATGAGTTGGCAAAAAATATTGTAGAGCGAAGTGTTTCTATTCCTGGTGTACAGCCGAAAATATCAATGTCATTAGTCAAAAAAACCAGGGAAAATTCAGATACACGGTTGACGGTAATGGGTGCGTTAGGGGGGCAGTATATTTTTAAACCCCCATCTGATAGATTTCCCGAAATGCCCGCAAACGAACATGTAACCATGCGTATGGCAGCATCTTTTGGAATTCGGGTTGTGCCATCATCATTAATTCGATTGTCCTCGGGAGAATTGTCCTATATCACCAGGAGAGTTGACCGAAATGATAGCGGAGAAAAGATACATATGATCGATATGTTTCAAATCACGGAAGCAGTTGACAAGTATAAGGGATCGATGGAGAAAGTGGGTAAAGCATTGAACAGCTATTCCAGTAATACCTTGCTCGATAAAACCTTTTATTTTGACATAGTACTTTTCTCCTTTCTTACCGGAAACAATGATATGCACCTGAAGAACTTTTCCATGATCGAAAGTCCTTCGGGTTGGGTGTTGGCACCTGCATACGATCTTTTAAATGTGGCCATCGTGTTTCCGGAAGATACAGAGGAATTGGCATTGTCATTAGCGGGAAAGAAGAAGAGGTTGAAGCTGGAACATTTTGAACTATTTGGAGAAGGATTGGGAATGTCTCCGAAACAGATCAAAGGAGCCTTCAACCGGATGATAAATCATAAATCAATTGCAATTGATTGGATAAATCGATCATTCCTATCAAATGAAATGAAATCGGCCTATCGTCACTTACTTGAAGGAAGATATAGTCAATTGTCATTAATGGAATAAACCAAAAAACCGAATCATGAAGCAACATCATCTTCGTTTTACGCTCCTTTTATTGCTGATAGGAATATGTAGCAATACCCATTCCCAGGATTCCATTCCAGCTCATGACAGTCTAAACCTAAACTCCGTGCTGGTAGGTGAGATCAGAACCATTAATGTCTGGACACCCCCGGGATATGCGCAATCCACAGATGCATATCCAGTCATGTATATGCCGGATGGAGGCATCAAGGAAGATTTTCCGCACATCGCCAATACGATGGCAGATCTCATCAATAATGGAAGTATCCCACCAATGATCCTCGTAGGTATTGAAAACACCCAGCGACGCAGAGACCTCACTGGCCCTACTGAAGTGAAAAAGGATAAGAAGATCGCTCCTGTGGTCGGTGGATCAGAAAAGTTCAGAGCTTTTATTAGCGAAGAACTCTTTCCTGAAATCAACAAGCGATACCGAACAACTGATGCAAAGGGAATCATTGGTGAATCTGTCGCCGGACTGTTTATCGTTGAAACATTCTTCGTCAACCCTGACATGTTTGACTATTACATCGCCATGGATCCATCCTTGTGGTGGAATGATCATGAGCTGGTGCGGAATGCAGAGGACTATTTGGCCAAAATGCAATCTTCCACAAAACGGTTGTGGTTTGCAGGCTCAAGCGAAAAGGGCATTTCAAAGCGCACCAAAGAGCTTTCAGCTATTTTGGAATCAGAGAAACCGGCGCATATCATTTGGAAATATTCGGATGAACCTGGAGAACAACACTCGACGATTTATAGGGCGACAAAGGAGAAGGCGTTGGTTTGGATGTTTAGTGGGAAGGAAAAATAATGGAGGAAGTAACATAATGTAGAAGAACTCAAATTTCAGCCACCTTTTTCACTATCTTTGGAAGCACACTCAATCATTCAAATCAAGCCCTCAATACTTAATAAAATTATGGATCCGAATAAAAACGAAAAACAGTTTGATGCCGTAAAAATGATGAGGGACATCAGAGATAAGATTAGTGCGGAGACTCAAAATATGACTTTTGATGAGTTGAAAGCATACATCAAACAGCAACTGACGGATAGCAAGTCCAAGTTGGTTGGACAAAAGTAGCGGCTTCAGATTTCAATACCTCAGAATTCTAATCGGGAAGCTCATTGTATACATCTATTCGAGAGAGACGAATTGATTAAGGCTTTTCAAGATTAAAGATGCCGAAATACCAGGTCTACGTCATAGAACTATCAAAACGCGTGTTTACCGAACACGCCAGATTCCGCGATGCCAACCCCCAGTTTATCGGCGTAGTCGAATGCCTGTATGTAGGCATGACCAGCAAGACACCCGAAGAACGGTTTAAGCAACATATGACCGGGTACGTCAGTAAGAGGGGATATAATATTTCTTCTGCACTCGTCATGAAGTATGGCCGTTACCTGCGCCCCAGCCTCTATGATCAAGTCAATATAAATCCAATGAATAAGAAGGAAGCGTTGGCCATGGAAGAAAAGCTGGCCCTTGACCTGAGACGAAAAGGTTATGCCGTTTGGTTTAACTAGTTGTTCACACGTGAACAGGGTAACCACCTTTAGCTTTGGGATCCATTGCGGATCCATCTTTTGTTAAAGTTGCTAATGATGGAATAGAACTATTGCAAATTATATGAAGTATACTCACGCTTATTTTTATGTTGTAACGATCACGGTCATGCTGATCTTTGGAACCTCCTGTCATGGACAAAGCCAGAACATGCCGAGCCCGGAGGTATACTTAAAACCCATGATTGCACTGCCGGATACAAGTATCGGAGAAATAGTAGAGGAGCTTAGTAATAACCTGATGCTGGTCTATCAGGATAAGAAACACAATTATTGGTTTGGATCCTGGGGTGAAGGATTGTACAAGTATGATGGAAAGAAGATCATCCGGTTTACAATAGCGGATGGATTGGCATCCAACCGGATCGACGAGATCCGGGAAGATAAAGCAGGACATGTGTACTTCAATACACCCGGAGGCATTAGTAGATATGATGGTAATGCATTTACTACTTTGAAGATGTCAGCGCAGTCCACGAATGAGTGGAAGCTGGGACCAGATGATTTATGGTTTAAGTGCATGCAGGATTCAGGACAGGTCTATCGATATGATGGCCAAACCCTGCACCGCTTACTTTTCCCTGAAATTCAAATCGGAAAAGACTATGATGCATTATTTCCGCCTTCACAATATACCAACAGGTCAAACCCATATGATGTGTATACGTTATACACCGATAGCAAAGGAAATATTTGGTTTGGAACAGCAGTGTTCGGCGTATGTCGCTTTGATGGAAAAACGTTGGATTGGATTACAGAAAAAGATGTGACAGAAATCCATGATGGTCCGGCTAATGGAATCAGATCCATCACCGAAGACATGGATGGCTATTTTTGGTTTAGCAATTCCTTGTTTCGATATGACATCTACAACAATACCCCTGGTAAAGGCAAAGTGGATCGCCAGGATAGAAATGCATTTGTGTATAGCAGAGAGAAGGGAGTCGGCAGTTTGGATGAAGGTAAGTACGGAGGGGATGTCGTGGAATATATGTCAGCGACTAAAGACAATTCAGGTGCATTATGGATCGTCACCTACGGTGCAGGTGTATACCGTTACAATGGTAAGGACATTACCCATTTCCCAATCATGGCAGGCAAGGAATTTATGACATTGTTTTCCATCTTCAAAGATCGCCAGGGAGTGCTATGGGTAGGCACGCATGAAAATGGTGTGTACCGGTTTAACGGGCAATCATTTGAGCGTTTCAGGCCTTGAGGTAAGTTTTGCGCTAAGCGGCCTCCCCGCCACTAGAATACTCTTCCATTTCGAACCGCTTAGGGCTGTGGAGGCTATAAGCTTCAAATCGACGGGTTCATTTTTTATTCCGCTAAATGATTAGAAACACTTTTGAGTGTGACAAAAGTCATTTACGTTGAGGTGTTTAAAGCAGAACTTTGAAAAAAGAAGTAGCCAAAAGTATTTGGTTGACTATCTCCTCTTTGAAGCGCATTAGAAATCTAAAAGGGCTGCTGACAAACTGATCTATATGAAAAAGAACCTTTTCTTGTTGACTGCATTCATTTTATCGGGGCCATGGCTGTATAGTCAATCTCCCGGATCACCAGTGCAGGATAAGCGACCCAATATCGTCATCATTCTGGCGGATGATATGGGCTATTCAGATATGGGCATGTTTGGCAGCGAGATCAAGACGCCCAATATGGATGCGCTGGCTGCTGATGGCGTACGCTTTACAAACTTTTATACCCATGCCAGTTGTTCGCCATCCCGTTCCATGCTGTTGTCAGGCGTAGATACGCATCTCAATGGCCTGGGCAATATGGATGAATGGACTGCACCTAATCAGGTAGGTAAGCCCGGCTATGAAGGAAATCTCAATGACGCCGTGGTGACGATTCCCCAATTGCTTAAAGATGCCGGTTACCATACCTACATGGTCGGGAAATGGCATATGGGAAAATCACCTGACAAGATCCCCGCAGCCCGTGGATTCGAGCGTGATTTCAGTTTACTGGATGGTGCAGGAAGCTATTGGGACATGACCAATTTTACCGCCCTGACACCACGGTCACTGTATACCGAGGATGGTAAATATCTGACGGAGCTTCCAAAGAAGTATTACGCAACAAAGACCTATACAGATAAGCTCATCAGTTACATCGATGCGAATCACGAGGATGGCAAGCCTTTCTTTGCCTATGTTGCACACCAGGCTCCTCATGATCCTTACCACCTTCCCAGGGAATGGCGTGACAGGCATGTTGGTCAGTATGATGTTGGATGGGATATGACCAGAAATCAGCGTCTCAAAAAGCAAAAGGAACTGGGCATCATATCAGACTCAGCACTTCTTGCTGAACGCATGTGGTTCATTCCCGAATATGCGCTGCTGGCTCCTGCAGCGAGAGCCCTGGTGGGCCGAAAAATGGAACTCTATGCGGGTTTGATGGAAAACATGGATAGTCATATCGGCCGGCTGATTGACCATCTAAAGGAAATAGGCGAATACGAAAACACGGTGTTCATTGTTTTTGGTGACAATGGTGCAGAAGGAAATGATCTTGCTGCTATGATTGCAGGAACTCCCGGAACCCGAGACAATCTGTATTTCGCCAGTGCCTGGTCACAAACGGATCCAAATGCCTGGGGTGATCCTGGCTCATATGTTGGCTATGGTGCAGGCTGGGCTCAGGTCTCTATGACGCCTTTCAGCCAATATAAAGGATGGCTTGGTGAAGGAGGTATACGCAACGCACTCATCGTCAGTGGTCCTGTCAATAAGAGAGCGAAGGGTAGTATCAACCATGGGTTGATGTCCGTTGCTGATATCATGCCCACGCTTCTCGACATTGCAGGAGCTACTTACCCTAAAAACTATAAAGACAAGGCATTACCTCCACTCATCGGTAAATCATGGTCTGATGTACTTGCAGGTAAGGCTGAGTCATCCCGCACGCCAAAGGATTACATAGCATGGGAGTTGTTTGGCAATCGCGCTGTACGCCAGGGCGACTGGAAGTTGAGATGGGAATATACTCCACTTGGTAAATCAGCCTGGGAACTGTTTAATGTTACTCAGGATCCAGCCGAGCGTAACGACCTGGCTTCCGCTCAACCGGAAAAAGTAAAGGAGATGCTGATGCTTTGGGATGACTACGTGCAAAACAACAATGTCATCCTCCCGAGCCGGTCTCCTTTTGAAGGACTTTATGATGTCTTGCCGGCGCGTTTTCCGGTAGATGCCGGGTACCCACCTCTCGTCAATAAACGACAGTACACACCTCCGCAGGAACTAATCAAGTCTCCAAAGCAATAAAGCAGTCATGACTATGAAAAAGTGTTTATCTGAACTCCGTATACTGATTGTTCATCATTTTGCCATGATAGGCATAGTGCTTGCGTTATGCCTGCCCGATATCGCTATGGGGCAGGGAGACGGCCCGCGGTTTTACTGGAAAGGGCTCAATGGTACGAATGCTATTCCCGTGATTGGGTCCTCCCTGGGAGGAAATGCAAACCCAGTGGATCCTTCGCACAATGTGGTTCCTGGTGCTGATTTCGAAGCCTCGATGACGATGGCCGGGTATGCTCGGATGTTGCCGGTATTTAAACGTTCAGCCATGATTTCGATCATCATGCCGATGGGTAGAATATCAAGTGACGTTTCGACCAACGTGTTAAACAACAATACAACAGCTCGCGGATTCGGAGATCCTATGGTGCAGTTCGGCATCAATGTGGTCGGGCCAAAAGCCATTATGAATATTCCTGACATGCTCAGGTATAAACCGGGTTTCTCCGTCGATGTTATGGCCAGCCTCGCTATTCCGATTGGAGAGTACGACAATACAAGCCCTGTCAATATTGGCCAGAACCGTTGGTACGGGAGGGTCGGCCTGCCGGTCGTATGGCAGATTGGTCCATGGGTACCAGGTAAGCGTACCACCTTCGAGGTACTTCCGGCTGTCTGGTTCTTCAGCGATAACAATGATTTTGAAGGCAAGAAGATGGAAACGGAGCCGATGTACCAGGTCGAAGCACACCTTACCCATGACTTTATGGAAAGGCTATGGGGATCATTAGATATTATTTCGATGTCAGGTGGCACCGCAACCATCGATGGTATAGAAGGAAATGCATTGAGCAATGTTGGTGTTGGGGGTACGCTCGGTATCCATGTCAATGAAAATATGCAGATCACAGGGTCTTATTCGTCAACAATCAACGATTCCAATCCTGAAGATCTCAACATGGATGGTTTTCGTGTTTCACTGATATACGGCTGGCACAAACTTGTTGAGGGGATGAGAAGGTTGAAGGGAAGCGAATAAGTATGTTCGGGTATCGCTGATGCGATCTTCAGTAAATTGGTATTTTGCTGCATCATTGGCCAGCTAACTGAAGCAACGCACTTCTGACCCTCTTGTCTATTATGAGACTTACCGTCATCATCTCCTATTACAAGGCACTTGATAATCTCAGGCTAATCCTGAAGGCACTAAGCCAACAGTCCTGTCATGATTTTGAAGTCATTGTCTCTGAAGATGATTTCAATGAGGAGACGATCCGATATTTTCGGGACTATAGCTCCTTGTATTTCTTTACGATCAGACATGTCCATCAGGCTGCAGATCTGGGGTTCAGGAAGAATGAAATGCTGAACAAGTCACTCCGGGAATGCAAAACAGAATTAGTGGCTTTTATTGATGGGGATTGTGTGCCACATCGGCATTTTGTCAAAGCCTATATCCAACATACCAGGATGGGTAGTTTTTTTGCCGGTCGCGCGGTGATGCTTGGAGAGAAAATATCCACGGAGATATTGAGCACTGGAAAACTGAACAAGCTCAACTTCTTTTCCCTCATCACCACTGATTCACATAAAGTGAAAGAAGCTATTTACAATCCATTTTTCCCGATGGCCTATAAGACGAGAGGGCTGAGTGGACGCAACTGGGGAATTCATAAAAAGCATTTGCTCGACATCAACGGCTTTGACGAAGACTACACCAATGCCGGCGTCGGCGAAGATGTGGATATCGAATGGAGACTGATGGCCCATGGGATCAAGCGAGTGAGCATCAAGAATAAAGCAATCGTCTTTCATCTCTATCATCCACGCGTCTACGGGCAGGAAGGGGTGCAACATAATTACCGGCTGCTCGCGCAGAAGAAGGAGTTGCATCACATCCGTTGTCTCCACGGTATCAGGGATCTTGAAAGCAATGACTAACTTGTAATCAACGCAGCCAATAGCCTAACCATATCTGGAAACAGGTCAAAATATTTATTTTGGGTGTTCAATTATTAATCCATGATACCCAACAACGCCAAAAGCATAGACGAATACATCTCCGGTTTTCCAAAAGACATTCAATTAATGCTTCAGCAGATCAGAGCTACTATTGCGAAGTCTGCTCCTGGGGCTGAAGAGGCGATCAAGTATGCCATTCCTACATTTGTGTTGAATGGCCGCAACCTGGTCCATTTCGCGGCTTTCAAGAACCATATCGGCTTCTATCCGACGCCGACCGGTATTGAATCTTTCCAGAAGGAGTTGTCAAAGTATAAACAAGGAAAAGGCTCTGTCCAGTTTCCACTTGATGAGCCTATGCCCTTGGCACTGATCACTAAGATTGTCAAGTTTAATATGGTGCGTAATGCTGAGAAAGATGTTAAGAAAAAGAAATAGTAAAATGGTCCCTGAGCTTGCCGAAGGGTAGTAAAGTAAAAGTCTCCCGTTTCCTCGACGCGGAGCCGTTGGCTC
>Ga0209063_1001524_pt1 | contig 11846 bp, 4 predicted proteins | sample KloWWTmeKNB19Kit_FD_187177 | JGI IMG/M metagenome (GOLD analysis project Ga0209063, IMG submission 187177) | Active sludge microbial communities from Klosterneuburg, Austria, studying microevolution and ecology of nitrifiers - Klosterneuburg... | ecosystem: Engineered > WWTP > Aerobic digester >...
GGTGTTGCACTCTTCACAGTGAACGCATTGCTAGCTGGCGAAGGGAAAAGCGCGGGTGCGTCCGCTCCCGTATTCAGATCGGTGATGCCCACCGCGATGGAAACGTTCTGGCAGTTGGTGGCCGTGGTAAGAACCGAACCACAGGACCCGGTTATCGTAAGGCACACAGTGTAATGGCCGTTGGCAGCATAGGTATGGCTGGGTGACTCTTCTGTACTCGTAGCTCCATCACCGAAGTCCCAGCTATAACTGTCCGCATTGGTGCTGGCGTTGGTGAAACTCCATGCATAGTCGCTCCCGGCATTGGCCAGATCGAACCCGGCGATCACTTGGCAACACGGGTCGTAACTGCCTACGGCCACGGCTTCTTGGCCCAAGGTCCAAGGGTACATGATGAAAGTCGAACCGCCTAGGCTCGTGTAGGCGTTCACCAACGCGGTCTGCTCGGTCCACTGCAGTTCCAGATCGATGTTATGGCAATCGGCATTGCCATCGGCATCCGTGCGTACCAGAATACCCTGCCAATCGCCGGCACCCGAGCCGTAGCTATCGGTGAACCCAAGAATAGTGTATCCGCCATCGGCCATGGGAACAATGGTCAAGGGATTGTCCGACCCGGCCGCTCCATAGAGATTGGACCACAACAAGGTACCGTCCGCGCCGAATTGACCCCAGAGCATTTCGTATCCGCCCTCCCCTCCTTCCAAGTACTGCGGATCAGCCACCCAGGTCACGCCGCCATTCAGTGTAGGCGCGATATCAACAACTTCGATCCCCTGTTCCAGCACACGGGTCCAGATGTGTTGGCCGGTGGCGGAGATCTTGGTCAGGAAAGCATTCACGTTGCCCGTGAAATAGCCAAGCGACCGACCACCTACATACAAGTCACCATTGCTGGCTTCCGCTACACAATAGGCTTCGTCCACCCCATTACCGCTGCTGATGCTACGTGCCCACATCTCGTTGCCCAAGGCATCGGTGCGCACCAAGTAGCCGGATGGCGCAAAGCCCGTCCCCAGCGCATCGCCATAGCCTACCAAAGCAAAACCGCCATTGGCCAATTCCGTGGCCTTGTAGCCCCAGTCCCAGCCTGTGGTGCCATAGTAGCGCGACCATTGCACTTCACCCAAGGTGTTGAGTTTGGTGAGCTGCATGTCGTACTGGTTGCCACCGGCATCTGTGCGACCTCCGGCAATGAAGCCATCGCTGGTCGCGGTGAGCGTGTGCAACGCGTTGGACCCACCAGCATCCATGCGCTGAGCGCTCTGCAGTGTTCCCTCCAGATCGATACGCAGGATGATCCCATCGCGGCTGTTGGTTCCGGTTCCCATGGCAAAACCCACCACTACGATCCCATCAGGACCCGCAGCGATACTGTTCCCATACAATCCCTCTTCCACGAAATATGGGTATTTGAACGTCCAGTCGTGATCACCTGTTGGTGATATACGGGTCACTTGGATATTGCCTTCGTTCTCACTGGCCAATACGAAATGACCTTCTGCGTCCACGGCCACTCCGTGCAGCTCCAGCGCACTTGGCATGGTGAACACACGTTCCATAGGCTCCTGCGCGAAGGCGGCAGAAGTAATTGCGAGGGCAAGAGCGAGCGGAATGATCTTCATGTGGTGCGTCTGTAAGTTGTGGATCACAAAATTGGTGGACCCACGGGATATCTACTACTTGTTCTGCATCAAACCCAACACCCTACCCCATCCAAGGCCAGTTCAGACCTGCCCGGAAGAGAGCACTGCGGATACCTTGTCCCGGTAGCTGCGCCCACTGAGAATGTGCTGGCCGTTGCTCATGGTGAAAACGAACTCGTTGTTGCCACTGTATCGAGCACCGCGCACATGCTTCATGTTGACAATGTAGCTGCGATGGATGCGCACGAACTGCTTGGGATCGACCTCACTTTCCAGCATATTCAAGGTCATGCGCAGCAAGAAGTGCTTGTCCTTCAATTGCAGGATCAAGTAGTTGCTCTCCGCCCTGACGAACAGAACATCCTTGTATTTCACTTGGTAGGAACGTCCCTTTTCCTTGATGGTGATCTCTTCCGCGAAGTCCTTCTGCGAGCGCACATGCTGCTGCACGATATCGATCAACTTCCCCGCTAGGTTCTTGCTGGTGCGCATTTCGATGAACTCCTTGGCTTTGGAAAGCGAGGTGTAGAATCGCTCCTCATCATACGGCTTCAGCAGGTAATCCACCGCATTCACATCGAAGGCCTTCAAGGCGTACCGGTCGTGTGCGGTTACGAACACCACGAACGGACGCGGTTCCTTGCGCGACGCTTCCAGCACTTCGAAACCATTGGCATGCGGCATTTGGATATCCATGAACACCAGATCGATCGGCTCCTTCGCAAGCACCTCGATCGCCTCCTGTCCATTCCTGCATTCAGCGATCACACGCAGATCCTGGTCACGTTCCAACATGCGGAGTATCCGTGCACGCGCTGCGGGTTCGTCATCCACCACCAATGTCCGGATGTTGTTCATTGTTCAGGTTCTTTGGGATCCGCCAATTCATACGGGAGTTCGATGCGCACCACGAACCCTTTGCCGTTCGGTGATGTCACCTCGAAGCGGCTTTTGTCCCCGTAGATCAGTGCGAGCCGCTGGCGCACATTACGCAGCCCGATACCTCCGTGCTCCATGGCCGCAGCGATATCCGCACACCCCTTACCATCGTCACTCACCGTGAGTTGCACCATATCACCGTTCCGCTGCGCCTTGATCTCCACACTCACCTGATCGCTCGTGGTGGAGGCAGCGTGTTTCACCGAATTCTCCACCAGTGGCTGCAAGATCAAGTTGGGCACCTGCGCATCATGACAATCGTTGGTGACCGAATAGACCACCTTCAACCGGTCCTTGTAACGCACCGATTCGATGGCCAGGTAATGGCTGGCCGTATCCAGTTCGTGCAATAACGGTACCCGGTTCAACCGATCCTCATCCAAGGTGGTCCGCAACAGTTGTCCCAAGCGGATCAACACATCCTGTGCGGCCTCCACGTTGTCTTCCATCAGCGAGCTCACCGTGTTCAATGCATTGAACAGGAAGTGTGGCTGCAGCTGCTTCTTCAACGAATTGAGTTCGGCGGCCTGCAACTGGTTTTGCAACAGCAGCAACTGCGAGCGCTTCTCCCCCACCTGCCGATTGGACTCCACATACATGAGGATGACCAGCAGAAGCCAGTATTCCATGAAACGCTGCAGCACACCACCCGGCAAGTGGAGCAAAACATCGCGTACCGCATCGTATGACCAGATGAACCGGTCTGCATACGCCAAAAGATCGAAGTAGAGGAAATTGGTGATGACCTCCTGGATAAGTCCCAGCAATAAGGCGATCAGGATGTGGATGAGCACTTTCCCGACCCGTGGCTTCACATTCAGCGGCCAGCGCAACAGCACCTGATACACGTACGGCACCAGCAGTGCCCATGCGAAAAAGTTGAGGAACGGAATCGGGGCGACGGAGATCCAGTCGAATTTCTCCGGGTGAAGGCCCACTCCGGTACGATGGATGAACGAGGTGAATACGAACAACACGGCCAACAGGAAGGCCCAGAAGAACACCGTTCGCATAGGGAACGGGGTCCGTTTGAAGTAATTCCCGGTCACCATGGCCATGCGGTCCCACACCCCCACAGTGGCACCAGAGTGTGCGGTGTATTTGATATCACCGGAAGGAATGGGTGTGCTGAACATACCCTGATACCCTGCTCTGGAATGGACCTTGCCGATTGACATCCAAAACCTATCGCCGAACGGGATATCCCAGACCGCACGTACCAGTCAAATGGCTGGACGAACTGCGTGGAAGGCATCGAACGATGCGTGATGATATGAACTACGTCCATGGTCGGAGTGTCCGGATGGGGCGAGTTGTTCATTTTGAAGCCATAGGATCCGGTTGCAAAGATGATATGACTTCCACCTGCATAACCTCGCCACACGAAGAAGATGCGTTGATCCCACACTAGGTTGCTTTGCACAACCACCGACTTCGTGCGGGATCAACCTCCCTCAGAACCAGCAGGCTTTGGGATCGTGTGGAGTAATACCCAACCCACCCACGGATCGGAACATGGTCTATCGACCTCACGGTAGCGTGCTGGTCGTTCCTGGTCGCGTGGTGGCATTCACGTTTTCCCCACACGCTTTCAACAACCTATCCACACCGTTGGACCATCCACGCGGAACCCCTACCTTCGCGGCCTCAAACAGGAATCCTCTGTTTGAAGAATAGCACAACTCCCTCATGTCCAAGCATATCGGAAAGGTCGTACAGGTCATCGGACCCGTGGTCGACGTTCGCTTTGAGGCCGCTAAGGGCCTGCCCAATATCTACGATGCTCTTCACATCACACGTGCGGATGGCAGCGTACTCGTGTTGGAGGTACAGCAATTGACCGGTGAAGACACCGTGCGTACCGTGAGCATGGAGACCACCGATGGTCTCGCTCGTGGTGCCGAAGTGATCGGCCAAGGCCAACCCATCAGCATGCCTACCGGCGATGCGATCAAGGGTCGCCTCTTCAATGTGACCGGAAATGCCATCGATGGCATGGCCGAAGTGAAGGGTGGCAAGCGCGCCTCCATCCACCGCGATGCACCGAAGTTCGAGGAACTCACCACCAGTGCGGAGATCCTCTTCACCGGCATCAAGGTGATCGACCTGATCGAGCCTTACTCCAAGGGTGGTAAGATCGGACTGTTCGGTGGTGCCGGTGTGGGCAAGACCGTGTTGATCCAGGAACTCATCAACAACATCGCCAAGGGCTACAGTGGCTACAGCGTTTTCGCCGGTGTGGGCGAGCGTACCCGTGAGGGGAACGACCTGCTGCGCGAAATGATCGAGAGCGGCATTGTGCAATACGGCGAGGAATTCAAGCATAGCATGGAGGCCGGCGGTTGGGACCTGAGTAAGGTGGACCATACCGCCCTGGCCAACAGCCAAGCCACCTTCGTGTTCGGTCAAATGAACGAGCCTCCAGGGGCCCGTGCCCGTGTGGCCCTCAGCGGTCTCACCTTGGCCGAGTACTTCCGCGATGGCGATGAGGAGAGCGGCGGTCGCGACATCCTCTTCTTCGTGGACAACATCTTCCGTTTCACACAGGCCGGTTCCGAGGTATCCGCCCTTTTGGGTCGTATGCCGAGCGCCGTGGGTTACCAGCCCACCCTCGCCAGCGAAATGGGTGCCATGCAAGAGCGCATTACCTCCACCAAGCGCGGTTCCATCACCTCCGTACAGGCGGTGTACGTACCTGCGGATGACTTGACCGATCCGGCACCGGCAACGACCTTCGCCCACTTGGACGCAACGACCGTATTGAGCCGGAAGATCGCCGAGTTGGGTATCTATCCTTCTGTGGACCCCTTGGATTCCACCAGCCGGATCCTGACCCCGCAGATCGTCGGCGACGTACACTACAACTGTGCCCAGCGGGTAAAGGAGTTGCTACAGCGCTACAAGGAATTGCAGGACATCATCGCCATTCTTGGCATGGATGAATTGAGCGAGGAGGACAAGTTGAGCGTGTTGCGTGCCCGTAAGGTGCAGCGCTTCCTGAGCCAGCCCTTCTTCGTGGCCGAACAGTTCACCGGCCTGCCCGGCGTTATGGTCTCCATCGAGGACACCATCAAGGGCTTCAACATGATCATGGATGGTGAGATGGATGAGTACCCCGAGAGCGCCTTCAACCTGAAAGGAAAGATCGAGGACGTGATCACCGCCGGTAAGAAGATGATGGCGGAAGCGAAGGCGTAGTGTGGGTTGAAGGCTGTGGGTTGTCGAGGGTTGTGGGTTGAACACACCAACACCCACCATGCAACCCCCAACTCGCCGAAGCCCAGCGAAACCACCCAACATCCAACCTCCAACGAACAATTGGAATGAAAGTCGAGATCATCACACCGGACAAGTCCCTCTTCAAGGGCGAGGCAACAAGCGTTACGGTGCCTGGCGTGGACGGTAGCATGGGTTTCCTGAACAACCACGCACCGCTGATCACCGTGCTAAAAGCTGGAGATGTGAAGGTGAGATCCAACACGGGCACCGAAGTGTTCCCCGTGAAAGGCGGTGTGGTGGAAGTGAGCAACAACGCGGTGATCGTATTGGCCGAGTGATCGCACGGGCGATGGAACTGACGGAGTAAAACTCAGCCGAGATCCATTGTCACAGAAGGGCGCCTGAAAGGGCGCCTTTCGCCTTTGGCAACAACGGAAGAATGCCCTTCCAGCCTGCGATCCCGCCCTTGGGGCAGCGCCGGGAGCCCGAACCAATACCGTTTCGCGACAGGTGCAAGTTCCATGGAATACCCCAATGCTGAAGCACCCCGGATCGGCAAAGGCCGAACCATGCGGCAACCCTTTACCAGTTGATCCGTCTTCACCCTTATAGCATGCATTCCCATTTTCATCTTCCTTCACTACTTTTTCACAATTCCTTCATTTCCGAATAGGATCTTTTACATTGAGCGGCCTAAACGATCCTTCGATCGGCCCAATTGGACCATTCGCCCTCCTTGCGAAGGCGGATCTTAACGCCTACGGCCATTGACCCCGAACCAACGCATTGACAAACCCATACGTACCTCCTTACCACCAGGCCTAGCCTTACCAACGTGCTGCCAGAACGGAACCTGGCGATCCCTCGGTCACTTACTAAAACCAAAACAACTGAAGATGACTACACGAAACCCCAACCCACTGTGGCGGCGAACGTCGCGGTGGCGCAATGGACTGCTCGGCATCGCTGCTGCGCTTTTCATGGCCCCTTCTGCCTTCGCGCAATGCGGAGTCGGAGAATCCGAACTTTCACTGACCACTTCCGGAGGTAGTTATGCCTCTGAAAAATGGGTCAATATCACCACCGGGGCGAACGGAACCGGTACGGTCATTTGGGCCCAAGGCAACGGAACATACGGTAACGGAGCAGGTCTTGTCACCGGCGTGACCTTCTGCGTGACCAATGGCAGCACCTACTATATCAACTGTTACGACAAGTACGCGGACAGTTGGGACGGGACCGTGTACGCCATTACGGCCGGCCCAACATTGGTCGCCAACAACGGAGGTGTGTCCCCCGATGGTAATGGAGATGGGGACGCGAGCTCCGCTTGGGAGTACCCACCACCCAGCACGATCGAGCTGGAGACTTCCGAGTCATTCTCTTACACGCCACCAGCTTGCCCACCAACGAGTTCACTCACGGCCACCGCGATCAATGTATTAGGCGCGGACCTAGGTTGGACCGAGAACGGAAGCGCTACGGCATGGGACCTGGAGATCGGCGCGGGTGGATTCTCCCCGACCGGCACTCCTACACACAATGACGTTGGAGCCAACCCATACACATGGGCAGGTGGTGCAGCCGATACGGATTACGATTTTTACGTACGCGCCGATTGCGGCATGGACAACATTGACGTGAGCGCATGGACTGGACCTTTCTCCTTCTTCACAGGCTATTGCACACCAGCACCGACTTCCGTTGATAATCAAGGGATCGTCCGTGTGGTGTTCAGTTCCGTGGACAATAATACCGTCGGTACAAGTCCAGAAGCGGGTAACTACGCTAACTTTTCCGCCATGGTCGGGGATATTGCCCAGAGCACTACGGTGAATGTGGACATTACTTACCAGACCGGCTACACCTACGAAACCGAGATCTGGATCGACTGGAATGACGATCTTGATTTTAATGACGTTGGAGAGAATGTGTACTCCGGCGTTTCGCTTTCCGGGAACCCTACTACACTGAATGCATCTTTCGCCGTTGGGACCAACCCACTTGGCAACCACCGAATGCGCATTGGTGGAGCGGACTCAGGGCCACCCACACCTTGCTACACGGGTAGTTACGCTAGCTATGAGGACTATACCATCAATGTGACCGCCCCTCCTGCTTGCTTGCCTACTTCAGCGCTTACTGCGACTTCCATCACCACATCCGGTGCCGACCTCGGTTGGACGGAGAACGGCAGCGCAACTGCATGGGACATTGAGATCGGTGCCAGCGGTTTCACCCCCACCGGAATACCTACGTTGGATGACGTTGGTGCCAACCCGTACACATGGGCTGGCGGTTCCGCGAACACGGCATACGCCTTTTACGTTCGTGCCGATTGCGGCATGGACAACGTGAATGTGAGCAGCTGGTCCGGACCGTACGCGTTCACCACCCTATGCGATGCATTCCCTGTTCCCTTCCAAGAAGGGTTCAATTCTGCTTCCACCACTCAAACGTGTTGGACCGTGCTGAACGTGAATGCCGATGGCGATGCGTGGAGCATGGATTATACATCCAACACCTATGAAGGGGACCAAGTCGCTGCGATGTACACCGATTTCAACAGTGGCGCGAACGATGATTGGTTGATCTCCCCAGCTATTACACTTACTGGAGCAGAACAACTCAGCTACCAGTATCGTGTACAGAGCGGCGGCGAACCGAATGATATGGAGGTGTTGTTGTCCACCACGGGTACCGCCCCTGGCGACTTCACCAACACACTGCTCCCACTTACGGCGTTCAGTAATACCACCTATGCTGAACAAGTGATCAATCTGACCGCTTATTCCGGTAACGTCCATATCGCATGGCGCCTGCCGCCTGGTGGCTTGGATGGCTGGAGAATGTACGTGGATGATGTGAACGTGGAGGCGATCCCAGCATGTCCTGATCCAAATACGCTTACAGCTACAAGTATCACATCCGCTGGGGCTGACCTAGGTTGGACCGAGATCGGAAGTGCCACAGCTTGGGACTTGGAGATCGGTGCTAACGGGTTCACCCCAACGGGCACACCTACACACAATGATGTAGGGGCCAACCCATACACATGGGCTGGTGGTGCTCCTACCACCGATTACGACTTCTACGTACGTGCCGATTGCGGTATGGACAATGTGGATGTGAGCGCTTGGGTCGGACCGTTCAGCTTTACAACGGGATGCGCAACCTATACCCCGGATTACACCGAGAACTTCACCACCTACGTGCCCAACTGCTGGGAAGAAGCTACAGGACCCATTTCCGGACCTACCTCGTTCGGATTTTCCGGATGGAGTTCCGGTTCGTTCGGGTATGTTGGCTCTGCTAGCGCCAAGGTGGAGATCTATTTCACTGGTGGGCAGGAGTGGTTGCTCTCGCCCCTCTTCGACCTTTCCGCTGGTGGTTACGAGCTGAATTTCGATGTGGCACTCACGGCTTGGCTTAGCAGCAGTGCCGATGTCATCGAAGCGGATGATGCCGTGTACCTGATGCAGAGCACCGACGGCGGAACCACATGGACCACGATCAACACCTGGAACGCGGGGAACTCCCCTTCCAACACGGGTGACAATACTACGATCGATATCTCCGCAGTGACCAGTGCCACCACGCAGTTCGGCTTCTTCATGCTTGAAGGAGGCACTTCCGGCGGCGATAAGGACTTCTACGTGGATAACTTCCAAGTGCGGACACCTCCGGCCTGTCCTGATGTGTCCGGCTTGATGGCTAACAACTTGAGCCTCACGAACGTGGACATCTCATGGAACCCTGCTGCCGGTGCGACCAACTACCTCTGGGAGATCCAGGATTCGCCAAATGCACAAGGAACTCCTGGCCCAATTGCTAGTGGTTCTGGTGCAGGAACATCTGCTGCTGCTGCAGGTACCTATGTAGATGGAAACGACTACATCCTCTACGTGAACTCCGTTTGCGGAGGCCCGACGGGTAACTACCAGTCGCATGCGTTCACCTTGAACATCCCTCCTGCGAATGACGATTGCGGTGGAGCGTACGGATTGACAGTGAATCCGGACTACGCTTGTGGTGCAACTACCGCAGGTACCGTTGAGAATGCAACGGCATCGCCTGAGAGCGCTGCGGCATGTTTTGGAACTGAGAACGATGATGTCTGGTTCTCCTTCGTGGCGACCAACAGTACGCATCGGATCCAACTCCTGAATATCGCTGGTAGTGAGACGGACATGTACCACAGTGTGTGGGAAGGTGGTTGCGGATCGCTGACTTTGCTGGCCGGCTCCTGTAGCGACGCCAATACCAGCAATCCGACTGGCATGACCCCGGGCTACACCTACTTCGTGCGCGTGTACAACTATTACGGCGGTGCTGAGAATACGACCTTCGACGTGTGCGTGGGTACACCTCCTCCGCCACCTGCCAATGACGAATGCGCAAATGCGATCCCGCTCGAGTGCAATAGTCTGACCTTGGCCAGCACGGTGAACTCTACTACAACCGGAGCACCTGCGACCTGCAACTTCCTGTCGCTGAACACAGCGGGTGGCATTTGGTACACCTTGCCCGGTTTCGACGGTACTATGACCGTTGACCTGAGCGGTAGCAGCTTCGACACCAAAGTGGCGGTATTCACCGGCAGCTGTGGTTCACTCGTTTGCGTGGACAGCGATGATGATGGAGGTACAGGCGCTACGAGCTTGCTCACTTGGGCAGGTAGCTCCGCTGAGACCTACACCATCTATGTGACTGGGTACAGCACCTATACCGGTTCCGTTACCATGGCGGTTACCTGCGGCGACAATGCGTTCGCTTGCACGGAGAATGGCCTCACCCTGGAATTCCAGACCGACGCGAACCCTGGTCAGACCACTTGGCAACTGTGGAACGAAGCGGATAACCTGTTGATCCTCAGTGGAGGACCATTGAGCCCTCCGAACAGCGTGGAGACCAACTTCGCTTGTGTGCCTGACGGTTGCTACCGTCTGCGTGTACTCGATAGCGGTGGAGATGGTATGACCACTGGTGGTTACATCCTCCGTACCACGGGTAGCAACTTGCGTATCATCGACAACAAGAACAACTTCAATGGTGCCTATAATGGCAACGTGAGTACGCTTGGCAGCGGTGCCTTCTGCTTCCCAATGGACGTGGTGAACCAGCCGATCTACAGCAGTTGCGATAAGCTGGACTGGGTGACCAATAAGTTCATTGTAGCTGCCGAGGACCCAGCTGTAACGGCAGCGTATGCCACACCTGCCCTGCGTACCAGCAGCGGATATTTGTTCTGGTTCTTCGATCCGAACGGTGCGTACAGCTACCGTCGTTTCCGTAAGCACAGCGAAAGTGATGGATATGGTACAGGTGCCTTGCGCGCCAACCACTTCCGGATCAATTCATGGGTGAATACAGCGGGCAGCCCACACCTTCCAGATGGAATGTTGCTGAACGTGCGGATCATGGGACGTGTTAACTGGTCGTGGACAACATGGGGACCCGCTTGCCAGTTCAAGATGGATGCTGCTTTGGCCGCTTGCCCACGTGTGAACCTGCAGGACAACCCTGCCCTCAACGAGTACAGCTGCAATGTGAACCGTGTGTTCGGTGGTTCCAACCATTGGACCAACCGCGTTACGGCATCGCAACCACAACCGGTCCCGGGTGTGAGCAGTAGCCTTGTGCGTTACCAGTTCCGCTTCCGGATCCCGGGTGAAGCGATCTGCATCGTTCGCCCACCACAGACGAGTCCTCGCTTATACATGAACTGGAGTGCGGATTCTGGCCTACAACTCGAGTGTGGCAAGCAGTACGAAGTGGATGTGCGCGTAAGCTTGGATGGCGGTGCCAACTGGTGCTTCGATGTAGCTTCCCCTTCTTGCGTGGAGCCTGTGACCACATGGGGCAACGTGTGCATGGTGAACATCACAACGAGTACCTACTGCCCTGGACCACTGCAAGGTGGCAGCAGCAGCATGGCTACCCAAAATGGTGACCTCACGATGTATCCGAACCCGAACCGTGGTGATCAACTCTACATCAACCTCAGTGCGGTGGATGCGGATGTGAACACGGTAAGCGTGG
>Ga0209063_1001528_pt1 | contig 11832 bp, 7 predicted proteins | sample KloWWTmeKNB19Kit_FD_187177 | JGI IMG/M metagenome (GOLD analysis project Ga0209063, IMG submission 187177) | Active sludge microbial communities from Klosterneuburg, Austria, studying microevolution and ecology of nitrifiers - Klosterneuburg... | ecosystem: Engineered > WWTP > Aerobic digester >...
TACAAAACGGAATCAATCCCTGTGTTGCCATACCTGCTGAAAAAGTCACAGCATGCTGTTCTGCAATTCCTACATCAAATGCACGATCCGGCATTGCTTTCATCATAATGTTCAATGAACAGCCACTAGGCATTGCCGGAGTAACACCAACTATTTTTTCATTCTTCTCTGCCAATTCAACAATTGTATTTCCAAAAACATCCTGATACTTTGGTGGTTGAGGAGTATTTACAACAGGTTTAATTATTTCTCCGCTGATCTTGTCGAACAATCCGGGTGAATGCCATTTTGTTTGATCCTTCTCTGCAAGATCATATCCTTTGCCTTTCACAGTAAGAACGTGAAGTATCTTTGGACCGGGAATGTCTTTTAAATCGTGCATCACTTTTACCAGACGATTTACATCGTGTCCATCAACAGGACCGAAATATCGGAAGCGAAGTGATTCGAATAAATTACTTTGTTTTAATAATGTCGTCTTCACTGCATTCTCAACTTTCGAAGCGATCTCTTGTGCATTCGGACCAAACTTGCTGATCTTCCCTAACAACTTCCAGACTTCATCTTTTACTTTGTTGTAAGTATGCGAGACAGTGATGTCCGTTAGATATTCTTTCAATGCACCAACATTCGGATCGATACTCATGCAATTGTCGTTCAACACAACAAGCAGATTAGAATTTTCTACTCCGGCATGATTCATTGCCTCGAATGCAAGTCCGGCAGTCATTGCTCCATCACCGATGACTGCAATGTGTTGACGATTTTTATCGCCTTTCAATCGTGATGCAACAGCCATTCCAAGTGCAGCAGAAATCGAAGTGGATGAATGTCCAACACCAAATGTGTCATACTCACTCTCACTACGCTTTGGAAATCCACTTATGCCTTTGTAAATTCTGTTGGTATGAAAAATTTCGCGACGACCGGTAAGAATCTTATGGCCGTATGCTTGGTGTCCTACATCCCAGATCAATTGATCGTAAGGTGTGTTGAAAACATAATGTAATGCAACCGTAAGTTCGACAACACCTAAGGAAGCCCCGAAATGCCCGCCGTTAACCGACACAATATCAATAATATAGTCGCGTAATTCCTTAGAAATCTCAGGAAGTTCCGATTCATCGAACTTTCTGAGGTCTTCAGGGAAGGTGATCTTACTTAAGTGTTTACCGGGTATAATTGCCATCTGTTTTTCAGAGTTTACAAATATAGGAAATTTAGGGTCAAGAAGGGGATTTGTGCCCTTCCGAACGGACTTTCCGGATGGTTGTTTTACCGTTTTCAAGGATTTTGGGGTGGAATGCTGGATTATTAACAAAGATTAAGAGAATTTGTTCATTAGGGCGGTCAGGTGGAAATACAAAAAGGCAATCGATAGCTATCTGGATCAAAAGACAAAAAATCAATAAAGCGCTTCTAGTTTTTCAGGTAAAGCTAAGATCACTAAAATCTTTGCCACGAATTCACGAATGAATTATTTTTTAATTCGTGAATTCGTGGCAAAAGTTTCAGTTAACTAAGTGCTAAACACAAACATACGTGTCACTTTGTTAATGCATATGATTTAATCTATTAAACTCAATAAAATAGAGAAGATAAAGCTTAACAAACATTTAAATTGAATTTTATTCCATCTTCGACAAATTATCAATCACTTCCAATAAGGTGGTCGCAAATTGCGACCACCTTAAATATCTTGTAACCATGAGCACGAACAAAATAATTGCAAAAATTCCTGATGAAATAATTGCAAATAAAATAATTTCCTTAAGAAACAAAAAAGTTATGATTGATTCAGACCTGGCAAAGCTTTATGGAGTATCCACAAAACGATTGAACGAGCAAGTTAAACGAAATTTAAAACGCTTCCCTGATGACTTCATGTTCAGAATTACAAAAGACGAGTTAGATAAAATAATTTTAAATTTTGATCATTTAAAAAACTTAAAGTTTTCATCAAGTCTTCCCTTTGTTTTTACTGAGCATGGAGCAGTGATGCTTGCAAGTATTCTAAATAACGATAGAGCAATTGAAATAAATATTCAAATCGCTCGTGTTTTCACAAAAATAAGACATTTGCTTTCTGATAACACTGAATTGCGATTTGAAATAGAAAAAATTAAAAATAAGGTTCAGAATCATGACAAAAACATTGAACTCGTTTTTCAATATTTGGATGAGTTAATCCATAAGACAGAAAAAGTAATACCAAGGAAGAAAATTGGATTTAAAATCTCTGGGAAAAAATAACACCACTCATTTCCAATTTTCGATTTCGATGAATTTGTGAGACTTTTCTTGAATTGATTTGAAAAAACTACTGCAAAGGCCTTTTTTAGCGATTTTGCGCCATTTTTCATACTGTATCTCCCACGGAATTCCCTACATTTGCCGCCTATGAAAAAGCTTAGAGTAATTGATCTGCTGAAATCGACAGATTATAACAGCACAACAGAAATTAAAGGTTGGGTACGTACAAAACGTGGTAACAAACAAGTTGCTTTCATCGCTGTCAATGATGGATCAACGATTCATAATATTCAACTGGTAGTTGACCTTGCAAATTTTTCTGAGGAGACTTTGAAGCCAATCACTACCGGTGCTTGTATTCATGCGAAAGGAATTTTAGTTCAATCGCAAGGACAAGGACAAACAGTAGAGATTCAGGTTTCAGAAATTACTTTGCTTGGTGGTGCTGACGATACTTTTCCATTACAGAAAAAAGGTCATACGCTTGAGTTCCTTCGTGAAGTTGCGCATCTTCGTCCGCGTACAAATACATTTGGCGCTGTACTTCGCATTCGTCACAATATGGCTTTTGCCATCAACAAATATTTCAACGATCGCGGATTCTTTTATCTGCACACTCCCATCATCACAGGTTCTGATGCAGAAGGTGCGGGAGAAATGTTTCGTGTCACAACTCTTGACCCTGTTAATCCCCCGAAGAACGAAGACGGTACAGTAAACTACAAAGAAGATTTTTTCGGCAAGTCGACGAACTTAACGGTAAGCGGACAACTCGAAGGAGAACTTGGAGCTATGGCATTAGGTCGTATCTATACTTTCGGTCCGACATTCCGTGCAGAGAATTCAAATACGCCTCGTCACTTAGCAGAATTCTGGATGATAGAACCTGAGATGGCATTCTATGACATTGCCGACAACATGGATCTCGCAGAAGACTTTTTAAAATATCTTATTCAATATGCACTCGATAATTGCAAAGATGATCTCGAGTTTTTGAATACGATGTATGACAAAGAATTGATTGCACGTTTGCAATCGGTTGTAGGAAATCCTTTTGAGCGATTGACATATACTGCAGCTGTTGAAGTACTGAAATCAGCGAAAAAGAAATTCGAATTTCCTGTTGAATGGGGAACAGATCTACAGAAAGAACATGAAAATTATTTAGTAGAACATTTCAAACGTCCTGTTATACTTACTGATTACCCGAAAGACATCAAATCATTCTACATGAAATTGAATGAAGACGGAAAGACAGTTCGTGCAATGGATATTTTATTTCCATGGATAGGCGAGATCATTGGTGGTTCACAACGTGAAGAGAACTACGATAAACTTGTGGCGCGCATGACTCAAATGCATGTTCCAGTCGAAGAAATGTGGTGGTATCTTGATACTCGTAAATTCGGTGCTTGTGAGCATTCCGGTTTTGGGTTGGGATTTGAACGACTGATTCTTTTTGTAACGGGCATGACGAATATTCGTGATGTGATTCCGTTTCCGAGAGCGCCGAAGAATGCTGAATTTTAAAACACTTAAGAACACAAGCTCACAAGTAGACCACGGATTGTCATTTAATTAAACAATAAATCCGTGGACTCATTGTGTTCTTGTGTTCTTTGTGTTAAAAAACTACGAAGAAACTTTCTCCCTAAACAAAACAGTCAACAACGTCTGCCCCACAGCCCTCAGCGTATTCGCATCGATCACATCCATGTTATCAGCATGTGTATGCCAATGCGGAGGGAAACCATTGCGACTTGAAAGATCACTGTGAATGATATCGATGGAGGGAATACCGATATTGTTTACATAAACATGATCATCTGTCACCCAGCCACCATCCTGATGAATAAAATAATTACTGTAGCCGAGAGAGTTTGCAGTATTCCATACATTTTGCACTACAGACCCCGCTCGTTCATATGACAATCCTTCGAAGCGGAATTGCGCATTCTTTGCTCCTACCATATCCAGTAAGATTCCATAGTTAGCAGTGTAATCTTTTACATGCAGATTCTTCGTCCAGTATTGTGTGCCTAATGCATAGCTGTCTTCCGACTCCGGTCCGCCGCCTTCTTTTCCCCAGTCCTCTGCATCGAAGAATGCAATGTCGACACCGATCTCAATTTTATTCAACTTCAACTGTCGCGCGATTTCCATTAATACTCCTACTCCACTTCCACCGTCATCGGCACCGAGAATTGGTTTGTCTTTATCGTTGATGTCTTTATCGGCCCATGGGCGAGTATCCCAATGTGCAAACAACAACACTCTGTTCTTTGCTTGCGGATTAAATGATGAAATGATGTTTCTGAAATTTAATTTTGTTCCATCGTATGCAATTACAATTCCTTTTTGAACGATGACGGTATCGGCCCAGGATTGCATTTTTTCGATGAGGTAATCGCCGCAGGCAATATGTGCTTTTGAATTCGGAACGCGTGGGCCAAAATCGCATTGGGCTTTAACGAAGGCATATGCTGAGTCGGCGATGAATTCCGGGACTGTTATTTGAGGGGTATTATTCACTACGGGAGTTTCGACAGGTTTTTCTGTTTTTGAATTGCAGGAAAAAAGAAAAAAAATCAGGAAGGATATTTGGAGTATTTTCATTGGCTAATTAGTACTGTTGACTAATGTAAAACTTTGATTTTTTAAACACTAAGAACACAAGTTCACAAAAGGCCACGGAATGTTTGATATTCTCATAATCACAAATTCCGTGTCCTGTTGTGAACTTGTGTTCTTGTGTTTTTATATTAAGATGCGGTCCACGAAACTTCCCCATTCTTCTCATCCTTCAACTGTATATTCAGTTCAAGCAATTGATTACGGATCTTATCACTGGTGGCGAAATCTTTTTTAGCTTTGGCCTCTTTGCGGATGTCGATGAGCAATTGAATTACGCCGGGCAACTTTCCGTCGGAGGTAACTGACTCAACTTTTAATCCGAAGACATCTTCTAAATAAGATTTGAATTTTTCTTTTAGCAATTGAATCGTGCTTCCGGATAGTGCATTGATATTGATGATGCCATCTTTGATCGAATTGATCACAGGAACCAATTCAAACATATTCGCTACAACTTTTGCTGTATTGAAATCATCATTCATACTTTCATCAAACCCTTGAATCAGTTTTGCAACTTTTGTTTCAAGTTCGTTATCAGAAGCAGTAGAATTTGTCGTGTCGAAATTTTGCAGCAATTCATATGCATCCCATAAACGTTTCAATCCTTTTTCCGATGCCTGCAATGCTTCATTACTGAAATCAAGTGTGCTTCTGTAATGTGTCTGCAACATAAAGAAGCGAACCGTCATCGGCGAATAAGCTTTCTCCAATAATGGATGTTCACCGGTAAATAATTCTCCGGGTAAAAATCCATTGCCCAACGATTTACTCATTCGCGTTCCGTTTACTGTTAGCATATTTGTATGCATCCAGTATTTCGCCGGACTGGTATGATAGCACGCTTCACTTTGTGCGATCTCATTTGTGTGATGAGTTGCTGCTAAGTCCATTCCTCCGCCGTGAATATCGAATTGTTTGCCGAGATACTTTTCACTCATTGCAGAACATTCAATATGCCAACCCGGGAATCCCATTCCCCATGGACTAGGCCATTGCATTAAATGCTCAGGCTTTGCTTTGATCCACAATGCAAAATCTAATCGACCACGTTTTTCATCCTGTCCATCGAGATCTCTTGTTCCTTCTAACAGGTCTTCGAGTTTGCGGTTAGTAAGAATGCCATACGGTTTTTCTTTATTGTATTTCTCTACATCAAAATAGATCGTACCATTCACTTCATAAGCATAACCATTTGCAATGATCTGCTTCGTCATTTCGATCTGCTCTAGAATATGACCTGTTGCCGTTGGTTCAATTGATGGCGGCATGTTATTGAACAGATCCATCACTTGATGAAATCCCACAGTATATTTCTGAACGATCTCCATCGGCTCCACTTGTTCCAGTCTGGCTTTCTTTGCAAACTTATCGTCACCTTCATCGCGATCACCTTCAAGATGACCGGCATCGGTGATGTTACGAACATAACGGACTTTATAACCAAGATACTTCAAGTACCGGTAAATGATATCGAATGAAATAAACGTACGGCAATTTCCCAGATGAACATCACTATAAACTGTAGGGCCACACACATACATTCCGACATACTCAGGAGTAATGGGTTCGAAAATTTCTTTTTCTCGGGTAAGGGTGTTGTATATTTTTAAAGGCATAATTCGTTTTTCGCTAATCGTTTTTCGTTTTTCGAAAGTGTTAACTTTTATCTAGCCTTACGTAAAACGATAAACGTAAAACGATAAACAAATGATTAATGATGCTGAACCATAGCCTGAATGTGACTCAACATATCTTCAGTCATGCCTTTCAAATCGAATTCAGGCTTCCAGTTCCAGTCTTTTCTAGCGTGACTGTCATCGATACTCTTTGGCCATGAGTCGGCATATTGTTGTCTGACATCAGGCTTGTATGAAATTGTAAAATCAGAAATGTGTTTGCGGATCTCTGCTGCCAGTTGTTTTGGAGTAAAGCTGATCGCTCCAACATTGTATGAAGAACGGATCTTTACCTGATCTGCAGAAGCATCCATCAATCCGATCGTAGCGCGAAGTGCATCGTGCATATACATCATCGGCAATTCTGTATTTTCTGAAAGGAAACATTCGTAGGTCTTGTTTTTGATCGCTTCGTGGAAAATGTGAACAGCATAATCAGTTGTTCCTCCGCCCGGCTCTGATTTATAACCGATCAATCCCGGATAACGAATCGAACGAACGTCGACGTTGAATTTCTCGAAATAATATTCACACCATCTTTCCCCTGCAAGTTTGCTGATTCCATAAACGGTCGATGGTTCTGTGATGGTGAATTGAGGCGTATTTTCTCTAGGCGTATTCGGACCAAAAACGGCAATTGAACTTGGCCAGAACAATTTGAACTTCTCTTCACGAGCCAGTTCAAGTGTTCCCAGCAATCCTTCCATGTTCAAACGCCAGGCCGATTTCACTTTTTGTTCGGCAGTTGCGCTAAGCAATGCAGCAAGAAGATAAACCTGTTTCACATTGTGCTTGCGGATGATCTCCGAAACCTTTGGGAAATCCAAAACGTCCAACTGATAGAATGGTCCGCTGTTCAGGAATTCATCCGAAGGCATTTTGATGTCCGTTGCGATCACATTTGAATCGCCATAGATCCGACGAAGCTCTTCGACTAATTCTGATCCGATCTGCCCTTTGGCGCCTATTACTAAAACTGATTCTTTCATTGCTTTTTGTTTGCCCTGCAAATGTACGTTTTTAGTCTTTTCAACACACCCTTCTTTTGTTGACTTCAAGTACACTTTTCAGGGAAATTGAAAACATTTTTTTACCCTATCTTTCCAGCCGAATCGTATGAAAAACCGGCTACTTCTCTTTTTGTTTCTATTGCCTTTGCTTTGGGTAGGGACGTCAAATTCCCATGACTGGGGTGACGACTTTTCACAGTATTTACTTCAGGCAAAAAACCTGATTCAAGACCGACCACAAACAAATCAAGAATTGGTCTTTGCCGAAGGAGAATTGCCTTATGCTATTGTCGCTTATCCGGTCGGTTTTCCGATACTTTTAGCTCCGTTTTTCGACTATTTCGGACTATACATTCCTCCGTATTTACTGTTAAATGCCTGCTTTATCATCTTAACCACATTATTTCTTTTTGATTATATAAAAAGGTCTTTTGATATTAAATACAGTTTTTTGATTGCTATTTTCTTTGCTTATAACCTCATTTCCTTGGTTCTAAAAAAAGAGATCTTGTCGGAGTTTCCCTTCACGCTTCTCCTTTTTTCTATCCTATTACTGATCAAATCAGGCGAACGAAAATCGTTTGTTGTTGCCGGACTGCTTGCCGGTTTTTTGATATCAATCCGAGTGTCAGGAATTGTCATTTTGCCGGCCTTATTTGGATGGCAATTAATGACTCAAAGACAATTTCAACTGAAAAAAAGGCTGGTGGATTGTGCGGTTTTTAGTGCTTTGGCGGGATCCGTTTTTTATCTTTTGAATGTAGCTATTTTCGAAATTAACCTGAAAAATTTCTTTGGATTTTATGCCGGCCAATTTGATTCAAACCGCTTGATGCTACCTTCCAATTTTTTCAGCTTCTTCCAAAAAACAGGTGAGGCTATTTTGCCTCCGCTGCAATCTACTCTTTGGACTATCCTTCTAATCATTATTATCCTAACCGGCTACTATAAAAAATTCAAAGAAGGCAGATTGGCTGAATGGTTCTTTATCTTTTACCTTCTGTTGATTATTGTTTATCCCTATGCATCGTCCGGGCTACGTTTCATTTATCCTGTTCTTCCGTTTTTGATCATCTATCTAGTAAAGGGTATTCAGACTATTTATCATTTTATCACCTCAAAAGATCAATCGTTTACATTATTGACAATCATTTTTTCTGTTTCTATGCTCTTATCCTTACGGATGTTCTTTTCATTATCGACACCAGATGGACCTTATTCAACCGATGCACATTCTGCATTGAATCATATACGAACGAATACTCCGGAAAATGCTATTGTACTTTTCTCACGGGCAAGAGCTTTGAATTTGTATGCAGAAAGAAAATCCACCTTCTTGATTCAGCATAAGAGTGAACAGGAAAATCTGGCTATTCTCAAAAAACTACAGTGTGATTATATTCTATATGCTGATGAACGATCAGGTGCTTTCAATCAAAGCCTTCAGGATTTTCTTATTATCAACAAATCAGAATATGACACGATCTATAAAGTAGATCGTTTTCTTCTTTTGAAAATGAAAACAGAAGATCGTCAATGAAAACATCGACAAAAGTTATCATCGACAACTACGCAGGTGGCTTTGTTGTTTTTGTGTTGAAAAATCTCTTTCGTATTTTCAATTTCAGAAAAAGTCAGAATAATGGTCCCCTAAAAACAATTGTCGTATGCAAGTTTCTTGGAATGGGTAGCATTGTTCAATCTACACCCCTCCTACACACCTTAAAAAAGCAATTTCCGGATTGCAGAATTATCTACCTTTCTTCTATTGCAAATAAAAATTTCATCGGCCAGATATCATTAATTGATGAATCGATAATCATCAATGACCAATCGCTTTTTTCTACTATCATTTCAACTCTTTCTTGTATCAGACTTCTCCTTTCAAAAAGAATCGATCTCTTCATTGATCTTGAGGTGTATTCTAATTTCAGCAAGATCTTTACGATCGTCAGTAATGCACGATTGAAATTCGGATTAACCAATGACGGCGCCAAAGCTCAAAACATTTATACTTCAACATTTCAATTGCATACCGACCGACCGGTCTCTGAATCGTATCTTGAAATGTGCAAAGCTTTTAATTCGCAGAAAATCATTCATGAGCTTTATTCATTTGCTGTTGACACAATCAAATTAAAATTTCTGCTCAAAAATTTAGAGATTTCGGGCGACTACATTGTTGTAAACCCAAATGCATCCGATCTCAGAATTGAACGCCGTTGGCCGCAAGAGAATTTTTCTGAATTGATAAACAAAATCGTTTATGCTTATCCGGAAAACAAGATTGTCCTCATTGGTTCAAGTGCTGAAAGTAATTACGTAAACAATATTCTTGCAGGTATTAATCCTTCACTTCAAAAGTCAATTGTCAATACAGCAGGCAAGTTGTCAATTGATGAATTGATCGCATTGATCAGCGGCACAAAATTAATGATCACTAACGACACCGGCCCGATGCATTTATCATTTGCCATGAAATGCAGGACACTTGCACTTTTCGGTCCCGCTTCCCCACTTCAATTCGGGAATCATAAAAATGCTACTTCTGTCTACAAAAAAGTTTCATGTAGTCCATGTGTACACGATCACATTAAACCACCATGCGGCGGGGACAATATTTGCATGAAGGGGATTGGGGTTGAGGAGGTTTTTGAGGAAGTGGTGAATTGTATTGAGGTTAAAGGGCAAGGGGCAAAGGTTATTTTGTAGCGGTGACACCGATAGACCGTACCTACAGGACTAGCTTTACAGCTACTCATTCTCCCTTACCGATAGATCGTCCCTATGGGACTCGCTTTACAGCGACTCCGCCTCCCTTACCGATAGATCGTCCCTATGGGACTCGCTTTACTGCGACTCCTTCTCTCTTACCGATAGGTCGTCCCTATGGGACTAATGTTTGCAGCTAGAAACCAATTGGTTCGAGTGGGATTCCATATCGAAATCGGTCAAATTTTTCCCTAACTTTGAATCTTCTGAAAACCCAACCGGAATTACAATAATTCGTTTATTCTGCCGTTTTCAGATATTCTCGTCTACCTATGAAAAAAAAACTCCTCTTAACACTTGTAACCTTTCTGGTTTTCTTATCCGCTTCTGCTCAAATCGATCCGGTTTCACTTGGAAACTGGAGAATGCACATTCCTTACAACAAAGGAATTCAGGTTGCTGAAGATTATCAGGGGAAAATATATTGTGCTACTCAGTTCGGCATGTTCAGCTACGAGAAATCAAGTGGGGAATTTGATTTCTTTACTACGCTGAACGGACTTTCCGATAATGAGATCTCCAATATCCGCTTCGATCAGACAACAAAAATTCTGATGATCACTTACCTTAATTCCAATATTGATATTATTCTTCCCGACAAAACGATCATCAACTTACCTGACATCAAACAGAAAAGTATTGTTGGCGGGAAAAAGATCAACAGTATCACTTTCATCAATGGCTTGGCTTATTTAGGTTGTGAATTTGGCATTGTTATTATTGACCTCCAAAAACAGGAAGTCAAAGACACCTATTTCATCGGACCAAACAGTAGCAATTTAAATGTTATGGATGTTGCTTTCAATGGCACCGACATTATCGCAACAACTGAAACAGGTGTTTACAAAGCTTATTTTTATGATCCGGCAATCTTTAATTTCAATGCCTGGGCAAAAGACCTCACACTGGTTGAACCAAATGCAAATTATACTTCTGCTGCTGTAGTCGATAATAAATTTGTTATCGTAAAAACAAATGCAGCGACGGAGAAAGACTCTGTATTCATGTATGACGGAAGTTCATGGTTTTATTTTATCAATGAGGATTACAAAGGTGCTTACGTAGATGATCACAATGGTAAAATTGTTTATCGCAATGGCTATCGTTTGGCAGTATATGATGCATTAGGAAACAAATACGATGAAATAGACATTTTCAGTGGCGACAATCTTGATTTCAGAAAAGGTTTTTTAGATGCAGACGGATATTTCTGGGTCGCTGATTTCAGAAATGGTTTGTATGGAAAATTTCCTGACAACACTTATCACAAGATCTATCCAAATGGTCCGGGTGCAGAAGCCGTTTACAGTATGCAAGCTTTGAAAAATAAAGTATGGGTTGCTTCGGGTTCTATTGATGGAGACAAAGCATTTTTTGATATTAAGAATGGCATCTACCGTTTTGCTGATGGCAACTGGAAAACTTTTAATCGTGAAAGCGATTCTGTTTATGATGCCGCTTGTAGAATTTCTTCCCCGGCAGTTAGC
>Ga0209063_1001529_pt1 | contig 11829 bp, 14 predicted proteins | sample KloWWTmeKNB19Kit_FD_187177 | JGI IMG/M metagenome (GOLD analysis project Ga0209063, IMG submission 187177) | Active sludge microbial communities from Klosterneuburg, Austria, studying microevolution and ecology of nitrifiers - Klosterneuburg... | ecosystem: Engineered > WWTP > Aerobic digester >...
TTTCTAGAGATATAATTTGGGATGGCAAAGATGATTTTGGAGATAGAATTGGAAAAGGTGTTTATGTCTATAAATTGACCGTAAAATCCACTTTAACGAATAAAAAAGCAGAAAAAATAGAAAAACTTGTAATCCTTTAGGAAAATACTATATTTGTTAACTTTTATTAAAAATGAAGATGAAAAAAATTGCATTATTATTACTTTTTTTAACCACAATAACCAATATTCAAGCCCAAGTAACTGAATCAAGTAGAGTAATCACAACTGGTGTGCCTTTCTTACTTATTGCTGCCGACGCTCGTGCTGCTGGTATGGCTGATCAAGGTGTTGCTACTGCGCCTGATGCGTATTCACAAATGTGGAATCCCGCAAAATATGCTTTCTCACTAGATAAACAAGGATTTACAGTAAGTTATACACCTTATTTAACGGAACTTGTAAATGATATTTCACTAGGACAAGTAACTTATTATAATAGATTTGGTGATGAAGGAAGAAGTGCATTTGGTGCTAGTTTACGTTATTTCAGTTTAGGAGAAATCGAATTAAGAGAAAACGCAGAAGACGCAGCAAATGTTGTAAAACCAAACGAATTAGCTCTTGACGCTTCTTATTCATTAAAACTTAGTGAAAGATTTGCAATGTCTGTTGCTGGTCGATACATTCGTTCACAATTACGTATTGCAACTGCTGGAAGTGGTGATGCAAAACCAGCAAGTACTTTTGCTGTAGATATTGCAGGTTATTATCAATCCGAAGAAGATGCTTATGGCGATTTTAACGGTAGATGGAGAGCAGGTTTTAATTTTCAAAATTTAGGACCAAAAATCAATTACGACTCTGGTGCTTCTGATGATAATAGTGCTAACTTTTTGCCAGCAAATATGAGAGTTGGAGGAGGTTTTGATTTTATATTTGATGATTTCAATAAAGTTTCGGTAAGCGTTGAATTAACTAAGCTTTTAGTTCCAACACCGCAAAGTGCTGATATTAATGGAGATGGAATTATATCAGGACAAGATGAATTTAATTTAAGAGATGAAAACAATATAGCATACAATAAAGTAAATTGGGTTTCTGGAATATTTAAATCATTTGGTGATGCACCAGATGGATTTGGAGAAGAATTAAAAGAATTCACATATTCCGTTGGAGCTGAATATTTATACCAAGACTCATTTGCAATGCGTTTAGGATATTTTCACGAAAGTCCAGAAAAAGGAGCAAGACAGTTTTTCTCTCTAGGTGCAGGTTTCAAATACAACGTAGTTAAAGTGGATGTATCTTATCTGTTCTCTGCTTCAAAAGTAAAAAACCCATTAGAAAATACACTTCGTTTCTCACTAACGTTTAACTTTGGTGATAAATACGAAGAATATTAGTAAATAGTAAACAATTTAATAATTATCCAAATTTCAAATAATAGAGATTTGGATTTTTTTTCCCCTATAAAGAATGAAAGAAATTAACATCAACACTTCGTTTACAGTTTATCAATCTCCTGCTGAACTTCCTCAAGACATTCAACCTTTGATGGAAAAAGCAGTTGAAATTCGTAAAAAAGCATACGCACCATATTCTAAATTTAGAGTTGGAGCTTGTTTACTTTTAGACAATGGTCAAATTGTTTTGGGTTCTAATCAAGAGAATGCAGCTTATCCATCAGGGCTTTGTGCAGAACGAGTAGCTATCTTTCAAGCTGGAGCAATTTATCCGGATGCAAAAATTGTAAAAATGGCAATTTCAGCCGCTTCTGATACTAATCAGACTACAACACCAATTCCACCTTGTGGAGCATGTCGTCAATCAATTTCGGAATATGAGTTCAAACAAAGCTATCCAATAGAAATTTATTTCATGGGAGAAACAGGCGAAGTTTACAAATCAGATTCAATTAAAAATTTATTACCACTAACATTCGATAAAAACTTCCTATAGAAAGAAAAAATTACGCTTTTAAATTTTACTTCTTACTAGGAATGTTTTACTTTTGCCTTTCGCAAATTTGTGAGTGAGTGAACTATTTTGCGTTCAATTTAATTTAGAACTTAATAACGCTTTAGCAAAAAGTAACAAATGAAAGAAGTAACAAGAGAAGTTTATTTAAAATGGTATGAAGACATGCTATTTTGGAGAAAGTTTGAAGACAAACTTGCCGCACTCTATATTCAACAAAAAGTTAGAGGATTTCTTCACTTATATAATGGACAAGAAGCCGTTTTAGCAGGAGCTTTGCATGCTATGAACTTAGGCGGAAAAGACAAAATGATTACGGCTTATCGTAATCACGTTCAGCCAATTGGAATGGGAGTTGATCCTAAAAAAGTAATGGCAGAACTTTTAGGAAAAGTAACTGGTACATCTAAAGGAATGGGTGGATCAATGCATATTTTTTCAAAAGAGCACGGATTTTATGGTGGTCATGGTATCGTTGGAGCGCAAATTCCAGTTGGTGCAGGAATGGCTTTTGCCGATAAATATTTTGAAACTGGCGGCGTAACATTAACCTATTTTGGTGATGGTGCAGCACGTCAAGGTTCATTACACGAAGCGTTCAATATGGCAATGTTGTGGAAACTTCCAGTTGTATTTATTTGTGAAAACAATGGATATGCCATGGGAACTTCAGTAGAAAGAACAGCAAATCATACGGATATTTGGAAACTTGGTTTAGGTTACGAAATGCCTTGTGGACCAGTTGATGGAATGAATCCAGTAAAAGTTGCCGAAGCTATGCACGAAGCAATGGAAAGAGCTCGTCGTGGTGATGGACCAACTTTCTTAGAAATGAAAACCTACCGTTACAGAGGTCATTCGATGTCGGATGCACAATTATATCGATCAAAAGACGAAGTTGATGAGTATAGAAAAATTGATCCAATTACTCAGGTTTTGGATGTCATCAAAGAAAACAAATATGCTACCGATGCGGAAATTGAAGCTATTGACGAAAGAGTAAAAGATTTAGTAGAAGAATGCGCAACATTTGCCGAAGAATCTCCTTTCCCAGAAGCACAACAATTGTATGACGTAGTTTACGAACAAGAAAATTATCCTTTCATTCCTCATAGACTATAATTATGGCAACAAAAATAACAATGCCGCGTTTAAGCGATACGATGACGGAAGGAACTGTTGCAACTTGGTTGAAAAAAGTAGGTGACAAGATTTCGGAAGGCGATATTTTAGCAGAAATTGAAACTGATAAAGCAACTATGGAATTTGAATCATTCAATTCGGGTACTTTATTATATATAGGAATAAACGAAGGCGAAACAGCTGCGGTAGATTCACTTCTTGCTATCATTGGAAAAGAAGGCGAAGATATTTCAGGATTAATTTCTGGAACAGCTACAGAAGCAAAATCTGAAACTGCTGAGCCAGTCGTAGAAGAAAAAATTTCGACACAATCTTCTTCAACTGACAACAGTCAACCGACTACTTTACCAAAAGGTGTTGTAGTAGTTACAATGCCACGTTTAAGCGATACAATGACCGAAGGAACTGTTGCGACTTGGTTGAAAAAAGTAGGCGATAAAGTTTCGGAAGGCGATATTTTAGCAGAAATCGAAACCGATAAAGCTACAATGGAATTTGAATCGTTTAATGCTGGAACACTTTTGTTCATTGGAATAAACGAAGGACAATCAGCACCAGTTGATAGCGTTTTAGCTATTATTGGTCCAGCAGGAACAGATATTACAGGAATTGCAGAAAACTATAAAAAAGGTGAACCAACTTCACCAAAAGAAGAAAAACCAGTTGCGCAAACTGAAGCTACTTCCAACTCCCAACTTCCAACTTCCAACTCTGAAAATGGCGGAAGAATTTTTGCTTCACCATTAGCTAAACAAATAGCAAAAGACAAAGGAATTAATCTCTCTCAAGTAAAAGGTTCAGGTGAAAACGGGCGTATTACAAAAAGCGATGTAGAAAACTTTACACCGTCAAACGTTGCAACTCCAAGTCAAGTTACTCAACCTGCAACTCAAAACTCGCAACCTGAAACTGTTGTAAAAACATTCGTTCCAGCTGGAGAAACGTTTTCAGAAGAAATCAAAAATTCGCAAATGCGTAAAACCATTGCGAAACGTTTATCAGAATCGATTTTCACAGCACCACATTTCTATTTAACGATAGAAGTTACGATGGACGAAGCAATGAAATCTCGCGCTACTATCAACTCAATTCCTGATACAAAAGTGTCATTTAATGATATGGTAATTAAAGCTTGTGCGATGGCGTTGAAAAAACATCCAAAAGTAAATTCACAATGGAAAGAAGATGCAATTACTATCAATCATCATGTGAATGTTGGTGTAGCAGTAGCTGTTGAAGACGGATTAGTTGTTCCAGTTTTACGTTTTACAGACCAAATGAGCTTATCTCAAATTGGTGGAAATGTAAAAGATTTAGCCGGAAAAGCTAAAAACAAAAAATTACAACCAGCCGAAATGGATGGAAGTACATTTACTGTTTCTAACTTAGGAATGTTCGGAATTCAATCATTTACTTCTATCATTAATCAGCCAAATTCTGCTATTATTTCTGTTGGAGCAATTGAAGAAAAACCAGTAGTTAAAAATGGTCAGATTGTTGTTGGAAACACAATGGTGTTAACCTTAGCTTGCGATCACAGAACAGTTGATGGCGCAACCGGAGCACAATTTTTACAAACACTAAGACAGTATTTGGAAAATCCGGTGACGATGTTAGCGTAAATAAAATTAAAATTAATATTATAAAAACCCAATTAAAATTTAATTGGGTTTTTTTGTACATTAGCTTAATGATGCTGAAAATAGCATTACTTAAAAAATAAAAAACTATGGGAATTTTTTCTGCCTTGTTAGGAAATGCAGGTTCGGTAAATCAAGAAGATTTAATCAAACAATATGGACAACTTTTAATTGATGGCGAAACAGTAGAATTAGGTTTTAAATTGATTAGAGATACATTTATCTTTACTTCAAAACGATTAATTTTAATTGAAAAACAAGGTATTACAGGTTCAAAAGTGGAATACAAATCGATTGCTTACAAAAGTATTACACGATTTAGTATTGAAACTGCAGGAACATTTGAACTTGATGCCGAGTTGAAAATTTGGGTTTCTAGTGAACTAAATCCTAGTGTTGTAAAACAGTTTAATAGGTCGGTTAATGTATATGATGTACAGAAAGTTTTAGCATATCATATTCTTTAGATTTGATAAATTTTCCCACTACTGTGATCTTTTTTTGCGCCTGTAACACTGCTTAAAACATTGACTTCTTTTCGGAGTTTTAAAACGCCAAGCAAAGCAAAAATCAAAGCTTCTTTGTATTCTAACGTTTTTGCATCGGGAACAACCAGATTCATTTCGGGTAAATAATTTTGCATGGATTCAAGCAGAAATTCATTGTACGTTCCGCCGCCAGTAATGAGCATTTTTCCGCTTCTTTCGGGTAATGCAAAAGCGATTTGTTTGGCAATATGTTTTGTAAAAGTGTGCATTTTGTCTTCGGTGCTAATTTCATAACTTTCCATCAACGGAAGAACAATCGTTTTTACAAATTCAAATCCCAATGATTTTGGAAACGATTTTTGATAGTACGATAACGCATCCAGTTCTTCTAAAAGATTGAGGTCAGTTTCGCCACTTCGGGCAATTTTTCCTTTATCATCATAAGCAAAACCTAATGTATTGGCATAAAAATTTAAAACGGTATTGACAGGCGAAATATCAAAAGCAATTCGTTTTTCGTTTTGTTCAAATGAAATATTAGAAAATCCACCTAAATTCAAGCAATAATCATATTCGGAAAACAGAATTCTATCGCCAATTGGAACCAACGGCGCACCTTGTCCACCAAGTTTTACGTCTTGAACTCTGAAATCGCAAACAACCGTTACGCCTATTATTTCAGCAATTTCTGGAAGATTTCCTATTTGAAGTGTGAACCCGTTTTGAGGTTGATGCAAAATAGTATGACCATGACTACAAACGGCATCAAGATTGGTTAATTTGTTTTTTTGGATAAATGATTTGATACAATTTCCCAGCAAAACAGTATAATCTTCGTTGAGCTTTTCTAATTCAGTTGCAGAAAAATCAACAGCGATTTTTAGTTTTTCTAACCATTCAGAAGTATATTCAACGGTTTCACAGTCAAGTATTTCATATTTCCAGTTCTTATTTTCTCTACTAAAATGAATGTGTGCCAAATCAATACCGTCAAGTGATGTACCCGACATAACTCCTAATATACTGTAGCTTTCTTTAAACATGTTCTAAATTTACGAAATCGTTTGAAATTTTAACTTTTATATCCTATTTTTGCCCATCAAAAATAAAGAAACAACCATCATAATCAATACAAACTATGGATTTTAATTTAACCGAAGAACAACAAATGATTCAACAAGCTGCTAGAGATTTTGCTCAAGCGGAATTGTTGCCAGGCGTTATTGAAAGAGACGAACATTCTAAATTTCCAACAGAACAAGTCAAAATGATGGGTGAACTTGGGTTTTTAGGAATGATGGTTGATCCAAAATATGGTGGCGCAGGTTTAGATAGCGTTTCTTATGTTTTAGCAATGACCGAAATCGCAAAAGTTGACGCTTCGGCTGCCGTAATTATGTCGGTAAACAACTCTTTGGTTTGTGCTGGAATGGAAAAATATTGTTCGGAAGAGCAAAAAATGAAATACTTAGTTCCGTTGGCTAAAGGTGAAGTTATTGGTGCTTTTTGTTTATCGGAACCAGAAGCTGGAAGTGATGCAACTTCGCAAAAAACGACTGCTATCGACAAAGGCGATTATTATTTGTTAAACGGAACAAAAAACTGGATTACCAATGGCGCAACGGCTTCGACCTATTTAGTTATTGCACAAACCGATGTAGAAAAAGGTCATAAAGGAATTAATGCTTTTATTGTTGAAAAAGGTTGGGAAGGTTTTGATATTGGTCCAAAAGAAAAGAAAATGGGAATTCGCGGAAGTGATACACATTCGTTGATGTTTACTGACGTGAAAGTTCCAAAAGAAAACAGAATTGGTGCTGATGGATTTGGATTTTCATTTGCTATGAATGTATTAAACGGCGGAAGAATTGGAATTGCTTCTCAAGCTTTGGGAATTGCAACTGGCGCTTATGAATTAGGTTTGAAATATTCTAAAGAAAGAAAAGCATTTGGAAAAGAAATATTCAATCATCAAGCAATTGCATTCAAATTAGCCGATATGTTTGTAAAAGTTACAGCGGCAAAATTATTAGTAATGAAAGCTGCTGCTGAAAAAGATGAAGGAAAAGATATTGCACATTCTGGTGCAATGGCAAAATTATATGCGTCAGAAATTGCATTGGAAGTAGCTAATGAAGCAGTTCAAATTCATGGAGGAAATGGCTACGTAGCTGAATATCATGTAGAACGAATGATGCGTGATTCTAAAATTACTCAAATCTATGAAGGAACTTCTGAAATTCAACGTATTGTAATTTCTAGAGGATTGACTTTATAAAAAAATAAATTACTTATTATTGAAACCCTTTCTTTTTTTAATGGAAAGGGTTTTGTTTTTTTAATACTTTTACTAAAGATTTTATCTTTATGTATGACGAATTAAAATACTGGTATTTGCGTGATCATAAGTTGTTTTGGACATTAAGTATGTCGCAAATCAAGCAGTTGTGTATTATTACGGGTTTCAAAAAAGCCAACAAAGGCGATATTATTTATTTTTCATCGTCGGATGTGCCGCGCATTTATTTGTTGAAAAAAGGAAACATCAAAATAGTTTCTGTGGATGAAGAAGGTAATGAAACCATTAAAGAAATTCTTCAAAAAGGCGATTTATTTGGCGAATTGTCGTTAGAAAACGATGGCGACGTCAATGAATATGCTAAGGTTTTAACCGATGAAGTTTCTATTTGTAGCTTTTTATTATCTGATTTTGAAGATTTATTAGTTCGAAATCCATCATTGGCTTTGTCTTATACCAAATTTGTTGGACTGAAAATGAAACGTTTTAAGAATAATTATTCCAATTTGGTTTCCAAAGACGCAAGAACCAGATTGATTTCATTTATAAAAGATTGGGCAGAACGCGAAGGAATTCAGGAAGGAAAAAAATATACGATTAGTAATTATTTAACCCAAACCGACATCGCTCAAATCATTTGTACTTCTAGGCAAACCGCCACTTTATTGTTAAATGAATTGGAAGAAAAAAATCTTATTTACTACAACAGAAAAGAAATTATTATTGAGGATATCAGTAAATTATAGTTTTCTTTCTCCTTTTGTAAAGTAGCCGACAAAACTCAAACAGGTCATTTTTTAAGTTTGTGTCAATAAAAAGATACAGCTATGAAAAAACTAATTTTTATTTTATCGATTTTGGTTCTTTTTTCTTGTGAAGAAGAAGGAATTCTAACTAAAAATGTAGAACAAGTTCCAGTTGATGAAGAGCTTGCAGTACTAAAATACAGTGGTACTTTTGAAACTACTTCGGGAATTTCGGGTGAAGGAAAAACAAAAATTTTTCTCGAAGGAAATCAATACAAATTAATTCTCGAAGACTATTCTATTGAAAATGGACCTGATTTGAAAGTCTATCTTTCCAAGTCAAATTCTCCCGATGATTTTGTAAATCTGGGCAACCTAAATCCAAGTGCAACTTATTTGATACCATCATCGGTTAATATGACCGAATATCCATTTGTTTTAATTCATTGTCAGCAGTATAACCATCTTTTTGCCATAGCGCAGTTAGTTCAAAACTAGTAAAATGAAAACACTAAAATTTGGAATTGTACTATTTTTTGCAACCTCGTTTTTACATGCGCAAGGTTGTAGCGATGCAGGAATTTGTTCTATTGGAAAAGCATTTCAAGAAGAAACAAAAACGTTTAAAAACAGTTTTGAAATCAATTCAATACTTGGTCAAGGCGATGGAAATGTGTCCATTTTTACACAAACGCTATCTTATACTAGAAAATTTACCGACAAATTTTCTTTGGGTTCGCGAGTTACTTATAATCTTGCTAACGGCGATTTTGGAACTCGTGGTCAGTTTGGCGATGCTTATTTGATTGGGAATTATCAGTTTAAAGAAACAAATAACAAGCAATGGAGTGTTTTGTTGGGCTGGAAATTTCCTTTCACAACAGCCAATGCAAAGATTAACAATATTTCATTGCCAATGGATTATCAAGCGAGTTTGGGAACTTTTGATTTGTTTCTTGGAACAAATTTGAATTACAAAGCATGGGATTTTAATTTAGCTATTCAAATCCCGGTGTTCAATAACAACAAAAACTCCTATTTTGATGAACTTTCTGTTTCCGATGATTTTCCTACTACGAATTTATTTGAAAGAAAATCGGATGCACTTTTTAGAACGATTTATACCTTAAAAACAGCCAATAACAAGTTTTTATTCAAGCCAAATGTTTTATTTATTTATCATTTAGGCGAAGATACTTTTGAAAATCAGTTTAGCAATAGAGAAACAATCAAAGGTTCGGACGGATTAACCATCAACGGAAACTTAATTGGTATTTACAACATCAACTCAAAAAACAGTATTGAACTTTCTGTGGCAACACCTTTTGTTGTTAGAGATATTCGTCCGGATGGATTGACTAGAAGCTTTGTTTTAGGATTGAATTATCGCGTTTTATTTTAAAAAAATGTACTTATGAAAAAATCACTTTTAATTTTATTTGTTCTTTTGTTTTCGACAACGGTATTTTCTCAATCCATTTCGAAGCGAGTTACTGATTTTAATTTAGAAAAAAAAGTAGCTATTCAAGGTTATGATCCTGTGGCCTATTTTGTTCAAAAGAAAGCAGTAAAAGGGAAATCAACTTTAGTATCAACGTATGATGGTGTTGTTTTTTATTTTTCAAGTCAAGCCAATAAAGATTTATTTTTAAAAAATCCATCAAGCTATGAACCGCAATATGGTGGTTGGTGTGCTTTTGCGATGGGCGATTATGGCGAAAAAGTAGAAATCAATCCTGAGACTTTTAAAATTATTGACGGAAAATTGTATCTGTTTTACAATGCGTTTTTTTATAATACACTCAAAAGTTGGAACAAAGACGAAACCAATTTGAAGAAAAAAGCAGATACAAATTGGAAAAAAATATACAACTAAACCAATGAAAAATATCTTATTTGTTTGGATTGTTAAACTTGTAGCCGTTATAATCTTACTGCAAACATTATACTTTAAATTCACTGCTGCGCCCGAAAGTGTCTATATTTTTAGTACGTTAGGAATAGAACCTTTTGGAAGAATTGGTTCGGGAATTGTAGAATTAATTGCCTCCATTTTAATCTTAATTCCAAGGACAACTTTGCTTGGTGCAGTTTTAGGATTTGCAACGATGCTTGGTGCTATTTTTTCACATATATTTGTACTTGGAATTGAGATTCAAAACGATGGAGGAACATTATTTGTCTTAGCCGTAATTACACTTTTGTGCTGTTTGATTTTAATTTATAATCAAAAAGATAAAATTCCGAATTTGTTACGACTAGAATTCTAAAACCAGTGCAGTCTTTAAATCGTAAATAACACCACTAAACAATTTATTTCTATATGTTGATTGCCTCTATAAACAAAACATTAAACGAACTTTTAGATTTATTGTCGCAAATTTCAGATAGCGATTATTCTTGTCCTTGCCGCGATTTAAGCAATGCTACTATTGGTGAACACACACGACATATTATCGAGATGTTTCAATGTCTTGAAAACCAATATGAAAGCGGAATAGTGAATTATGATATTCGAAAAAGAGATTATCTTATTCAAACCAATACTGATTTTGCAAGAGAATGTATTTTGCAAATTCTAAATCAAATTGAAAAACCAAACAAATCACTTCAATTGCAACAAATTGTTGATGGTTCAACATTGTTAATTGACAGTAATTATAACCGCGAATTGTTGTATAATTTAGAACATTGTATTCATCATCAAGCTTTGATAAAAGTGGCTGTTATTCAATCAGAAACAATTAAAATTGACGAAAATTTTGGTGTTGCACGTTCCACAATCGAATACAGAAAACAATGTGCACAGTAAGTTTTGTTTCTTCCAATGGCAAAACAATCATTACGTCCAATCGTGATGAAAAGGTACTCAGACCATCAGCCATTGAACCCAAAAATTATCAAATTAATACTAAGAATGTTTTTTTTCCAAAAGATCCAAAAGCCGGCGGAACTTGGTTTGCAGTAGATGAAAATTCCAATGTTCTAGTATTACTCAATGGTGCTGAAGAAAAACATATTCTCAAAGAAAAATACAACCGAAGTAGAGGTTTAATCGTGCTCGAATTGATAGGTGAAATTTCGCCTTTAAAAATGTGGCAAACTATTGATTTAGAAAATGTTGAGCCATTTACTTTAGTGCTTTTTGAAGACCAAAAGTTATACCAATTGCGCTGGAATGAAATCGAAAAAACTACTGTAGCATTAGATGTCACTAAAAATCATATTTGGTCATCATCAACTTTGTATTCGGCAGCAATTAGAGAAAAAAGAGCCAATTGGTTTTATAATTTTCTTGATGCCAAGCCAGAAGTAAACGAAGCTGAATTGTTCAATTTTCATCGCTATACGGAAGAAGAAAACACAGAACATGGATTGGTTATCAATAGAAATGATGTGCTTAAAACACTAAGTATTACACAAGCAGTCGTTGAAAAGAATAAAGTTCAAATGACACATTATGATTTGATGAAAAATGATTCGTTTAACCATGCTTTTATCATTATTTAATGAAATTGTTTTTCCACAAATTATTCCATTGGGAATATTGGCCTT
>Ga0209063_1001533_pt1 | contig 11816 bp, 8 predicted proteins | sample KloWWTmeKNB19Kit_FD_187177 | JGI IMG/M metagenome (GOLD analysis project Ga0209063, IMG submission 187177) | Active sludge microbial communities from Klosterneuburg, Austria, studying microevolution and ecology of nitrifiers - Klosterneuburg... | ecosystem: Engineered > WWTP > Aerobic digester >...
TGTGTTAACATCTATTTTGTAAAATAGTACCATTGAGACCAATGTTAAAGAGAAGATAAATGCCCAATTATGAATCGATTTTATTCTGTAATTCGTAATTTTTGTTCTTAAATTCCAAATAAAAATATAAAATGAACAAAAAATAAAAGATAAAATAAGATAGTATTCAGTTACTCTCTCTAAATATTTAATAAAAAAAACTAAATTTATAAATACAAAAATCGCAAAGCTGCTACTAGGTTTATTTAAGAGGTTGTATATTTTTTTCATTATATAAATAGTTTAGATTTATACAATTTATTCTTGTTTAGAAAGTAGTTAAAAGAAGTTATTAAGACACCAATCCCATATTTCATACTTCTTTTAAAATTTATTGATGATGCTTCTTCAAAGTATTTTGTTGGACAAGTTATTTCAGCAATCTCGAATCCTTTATAAAAAATTTGAGCCAAAAATTGATTGTCAAAAATAAAATCATTTGAGTTATCATTAAAATTGATTGTCATTAAAACCTGTCTTGAATAAGCTCTATAACCAGTGTGATATTCGGAAAGTTTTTGGTTCATTAAAACATTTTGTGAAAATGTTAAAAATCTATTTGCAATATACTTGTAAATAGGCATTCCGCCTTTTAATGCTCCTTTTCCTAAAATTCTAGAACCAATCACTACTGGATAAACTTCATTTGCGATTAGATAACTCATTGAATGAATAAGTTTTGGAGTATATTGGTAATCAGGATGAAGCATAATTATTATGTCTGCTTCCAATTCTAAAGCTTTATTATAACATGTTTTTTGATTACCTCCATAGCCTAAATTCTTTTCATGTTTTATAATGTGTTTTATTCCTTTTTAGCAACAATAATAGTCTCATCTGTACTGTTATCATCAACTAGAATAACATCGTCTACAATATCAAAAGGAATTTCATTGTAAGTGTCCAATAAAGTTTTACTAGCATTATATGCAGGAAGAACAACAATTATTTTTTTATTTTTAATCATAGTGCAGACTTTACATCAACCTCAAACAAATTAGTAAAAATGTCGAAAATCATTTCGGCATTTTTTTTTCGGGTAGCGATGACAATTTTACAACTTTCATTCATTTCTTGCGAGACAATTTCGAGATTTTTTTCTTTGATTACTCGCATTACTTTATTCATGTTTTTATAATCGAATGAAATTTCAAATGATACATCAATCGTTTTTTCTATAATTTGAGATTCTTCCAAAGCCATTTGCGCTGCTGTTCGATAAGCCGAAATCAATCCGCCAACGCCAAGTTTTACACCACCAAAAAAACGAACAACCACAACCAAAACATTAGTTATACCAAATGACTGAATTTGTCCATAAATCGGCATTCCTGCTGAGTTGCTCGGTTCACCATCATCATTGGCTCGATATTGAATTTTGTCGGTTCCGAGTTGGAAAGCATAACAAAAATGCACTGCACCATGATGTTGTTTTCGTAAACTATCTAAATGATTTTTGATTTCTTCTTCAGAGGTTACTGGAAATGCATAACCATAAAACTTGCTGTTTTTTTCTTTAAAAAGAATCTCTTCCGAAGGTTTTTCAATCGTTTTATAAGTATCATTCATTTTTTTGAGCTATCAATTTTTTTGATTGATAGAAATACTTATTTATAATGGAAGTTGTTTTTGTTCAAATAAATCAACTACATCTTCTTTACCAACTTTTAGATTCCAAACGTGTAAACCTAAGCTTTCCGCCATGTCGGTATTGATTTTTTTATCATCTACAAAAAGTGTTCTTTTTGGTGACAAATCGTGTTTGTTTAGAATGGTGGTGAAAATTTCGGGTTGTGGTTTTCTCATTCCCATTTCATAGGAATAATATACTTTTTCAAAACAACGATAAAAATCAGAATAGAAAGACATTCCGACCATGTGTTCAAAACGATCAATATGTATCGAATCGGTATTGGTTAATAAAAACAAACGATAACGAGTAGAAAGCATTTGCAAAAACTCTAATCGATGCAAAGGAAAATCGCCAATAACAGAATTCCAAGCTTTTACAATTTCTTCAACGCTTGCATTAGGGATAAATTTATGAAAACTTTCAATAAATTGTAGTTCGGTTATTTTTCCTTTTTCGAATAAATCATTTTGAGCCAATAATTCCTCATTTGGTCCATCAAGTCCTAGTTTTTTAAACTCTTCGATAGATTTTTCTTTTTCTAAATTGATAAAAACATCACCAAAATCAAAAATTATAGCGTTAATCATGATTAAAAAATAGTTTTAGTTGGTCGTTTTGAATTTTTTGTTCCTGAGAATTTCCGTTTAATTCAGGTGATTTTACACCTTCGTTTAACGAAGTTTGGCTTTTAAAAACTCGTGCTTCATCCCAAAGATTTGCTTTGATAAAAGTTTCCAAAGTCATTTTTCCTCCTTCAACAATAACCGATTGAATGTTGTTTTTGTGCAAAACAGAACAGATTTTTTCGGCGAGTTGATTCTCAAAGATAACATTTTCATATATACAATTTTCATCGGATAGTATATTTTCTTGTTCAGTTATGAAAATTGTTTTGGTTTTTTTGTCTTTTACGTAAAATGAACTATCAATTTTTCCGATTTTGTCAATAATAATTCTCACAGGATTTTTTCCGTTCCAATCCCGAACATCGAGTTTTGGATTATCATCAAGAACGGTTTTAGTGCCAACTAAAATAGCTTGTTCTTCGCTTCGCCATTTGTGAACCAATTGCCGCGAAAATTCGTTAGACAACCAAACCGGTTCTTTTTTCTCACGATGCAACGGAGCGATAAATCCATCGGCACTTTCTGCCCATTTCAATATAATGTATGGACGTTTTTTATTGTGAAACGTAAAAAAGCGTTTGTTCAACTCGTTGCATTCGTTTTCAAGAACGCCAACAATAACATTTGTGCCATTTTCCACCAAACGTTTGATGCCATTTCCGGCTACTTTTTCGTTAGGATCAACGGTTCCAATAACGACATTTGGAATTTTATGTTTGATAATTAAATCACAACAAGGTGGCGTTTTTCCAAAATGACTGCACGGTTCGAGCGATACATAAATCGTAGATTTTGACAAAAGTGATTTGTCTTTTACTGAATTAATTGCGTGAACTTCGGCATGAGCTTCGCCTGATTTTTGGTGCCAACCTTCGCCAATAATTTTTCCTTCGTGAACAATTACGCTGCCAACCAACGGATTAGGATAAGTTGTTCCCAAACCGTTTTTTGCCAATTCAATGCAACGTTTTATGTAAATTTCATGTATCTTCACATTGCAAAAATAGCTTTTTACTTTTATAATGAATACTATAATTATTCGACCGATACAACCCGAAGACAATACTCAAATTGCTGCGGTAATTAGACAAGTTTTTATCGATGATGATTTTCCCAAAACGGGAACAGCTTTTGCCGACGCACAATTGGATTTGATGTTTGAAACCTATGATAAACCCAAAGCGATATATTTTGTAGTTGAAACCGATGGCAAAATTATTGGCGGCGCAGGAATTAGTCAGTTGGAAAATTCTAAAGAAAACATCTGCGAATTACAAAAAATGTATTTTCTGCAAGAAGCTCGTGGCAAAGGAATTGGCTTCAAAATGATTGAAAAATGTTTGGAAAAAGCAATTGAATTTGGCTATTCCAGCTGCTATCTCGAAACTTTACCTGAAATGAAAGCAGCTCAAAACTTGTATAACAAATTTGGTTTTGAATACCTTTGTTCGCCGATGGGAAATACTGGTCATACGACTTGTCCGGTTTGGATGTTGAAGGAATTGACAATTGATAATGAATAATTGATAATGCTACTTAAAAATTACAAAACCATTTTTCTTCAAGCGCTTTCTTCTTTATATGATGAAAAGGAAATTAAGAGTTTTTTCTACTTGACGCTAGAAAAGTTACATCAAAAAAAGCGAATTGACTTAGCGCTACAACCCGATTTAGCGATGGATGAAACGCAGTTGGCTCAATGGGAAACTGTTTTGACGGAATTAAAAACCTACAAACCGATTCAATATATTTTAGGCGAAACCGAATTTTATGGTTTGCCATTTTTAGTGAACGAAAACGTATTAATTCCACGACCAGAAACGGAAGAATTGGTTCAGTTGATTTTAGTCGAAAGTCAAAAGTCAAAAGTCGAAAGTTTTAAAATTCTCGACATCGGAACAGGTTCGGGTTGCATTCCTATTTCGTTGAAAAAGAATTTGCCTTCGGCAGAAGTTTTTGCTATTGATGTTTCTAAAAATGCGTTGGAAGTTGCCCAAAAAAATGCTGAAATTAATGGAGTAGAAGTCAACTTTACAGAAGCAAATATTCTTTTAACGGATAGTTTGGCTTTACCAACTCACAACTCACAACTCACAACTCTTTTCGACATAATAGTTTCCAATCCGCCGTATGTTCGGAATTTGGAAAAAGCAGAAATCAACCCAAATGTTCTGGAATTTGAACCGCATTTGGCATTATTTGTAGAAGATAATGACGCGCTTCTTTTCTACCGAAAAATTACCGAATTAGCCAAAAATCATCTATCCGAAAACGGAAAGTTGTATTTTGAAATCAATCAATATCTCGGAAAAGAAACGGTTGCGTTGGTTGAAAGTTATGGTTTTAAAAAGGTTCAATTACTCAAAGATATTTATGGAAATGATAGGATGATTTCAGCAGATTATTCATAACGCAACGCTTCAATTGGATCTAATTTTGAAGCTTTAATGGCTGGATATGAACCAGAAACAACCGCTACAATAAATGTTGTAATTACAGCAGCCATAATGGCTAACCAAGGAATTACAAAACTAAAATCAATAGCAATAGCAATTAAATATCCTGTTAGAATCCCTAAAAGAATACCAACCAATCCGCCGAGTTGACCGATAATTAATGTTTCGACAAAAAACTGAAAAGCAATAGTTCCTCGTTTGGCTCCAAGTGCTTTTCTAACACCAATTTCACGCGTTCTTTCGGTTACGGAAACTAACATTATATTCATCAAAGCGATGGATGAACCAAAGATTGTTATGATACCAATTATCCATGCAGAAATATTCAAAACACCAGTCATTTCCGCAATTCGGTTGATTAAATCGTCGCTTCTTGATGTGCCAAAATTATTTTCTTCGACAGGATTTAACTTTCTAACTTTTCGCATTGTGATTAAGGCATTATCAATAGCTTCGTCTAGAATTTCCTTTTTTTGAACCATTGAACTAATGGTGTAGTTGATGTTTGGTGCCGAAAACATTGAACGAGCTACTTGAATTGGTATTAACATTCTCAAATCTTGGCTGTTGCCAAAAGTGGAACCTTTTTCTTTTAAAACACCAATAACTCTGAATTTTGCACCTCGAACAGAAATGATTTTGTCAATAGGATTAACATCTTTTAGCAAACCTTTTGAAGCAAAATCCGAACCAACTACACAAGAATAAGTGTTGTTTTGAACGTCGAAATTATTGAAATTTCTTCCTGTTGTTACTTCTAAACCTGAGTTGGGAACAAAATATTCATCAACACCAATAACAGAAACTTCGGGATCTGTTTTTTCATTTTCAAACTTTACTTCGGCTTTGGAAGTTGCAGTAAACGATAATGAAGTTTGAGTTAACGGAAATTTATAATTTTCTTTAAATGCTTTTGCTTCGGGATAAGAAATAATAGGATTAATTTTTTCAACTTCATCGCCACCACTTCTTCTCGAGGTGTAATCATATTGATTGATGTTAAAAGTATTTGAACCCATCGAAGCAAAATTGCTCGAAAGTGTATTTTCTAAAGCGGAAACGACAGTCAAAATGCCAACCAAAGCCCAAATTCCAAGGGCAATGATTAAAATAGTTAACACAGTTCGAAGTAGTTGCGTTCGGATGGAACTTCCTGCGATTTTTAAATTTTCTTTGAATAATCCTATCATGATGGTAATTTGACACTAAAATACATCATTTGTTACAAGTTTCTTCACATTGGTCTAGAAAATAGTTTTAAAAAATAAGATATTTGCAGACTGAATATTAGATATCAAATTTTAAATATCTAATATTTGATATCTAAAATTTAATATGACGATGGCAAAACCAAGTATTCCAAAAGGCACAAGAGATTTTTCACCCGTTGAGGTTTCTAAACGAAATTATATAGTTTCTATAATGCGAAATCATTTTGAGAATTTTGGTTATCAACCTATTGAAACACCAAGTTTTGAAAATTCCGAAACTTTGATGGGAAAATATGGTGAAGAAGGTGATCGTTTGATTTTTAAGATATTGAACTCGGGAGATTTTTTGGAAAAAGTTTCTGAAGAAGAATTAGTAGAAAAAAATTCAAAAAAGCTTACATCTAAAATCTCCGAAAAAGCACTTCGCTACGACTTAACAGTTCCTTTTGCGCGCTATGTTGTACAACATCAAAATGAAATTGAGTTTCCGTTTAAACGCTATCAAATTCAACCTGTTTGGCGTGCTGACAGACCACAAAAAGGACGTTTTAGAGAGTTTTATCAATGTGATGCTGACGTTGTTGGTTCCACATCGCTGTGGCAAGAAGTAGAGTTGGTTCAACTTTATGACAGTGTTTTTTCTGATTTGGGTTTGAATGGTGTTACGATTAAAATCAACAACAGAAAAATTTTAACTGGAATTGCCGAAGTTATTGGCGCTTCAGATAAATTAATTGATTTTACAGTTGCTTTAGATAAATTGGACAAAATAGGTGAGGAAGGCGTAAAAAAAGAAATGGTCGAAAAAGGAATTTCGGAAACGGCTATAGAAAAAGTGCAACCATTATTTAATTTCACCGGAAGTATCAACGAAAAATTAGAAAAATTATCGGAGTTGCTTTCGTCATCAGAAGAAGGAAAAAAAGGAATTGAAGAATTGCGATTTATTTGTGACAACGTTATTAAACTAGGTTTGAAGAAAGCTATTTTAGATTTAGACGTTACATTGGCTCGCGGTTTGAATTATTATACTGGAGCTATTTTTGAAGTTGCTGCGCCTGCAGGAGTTTCTATGGGTTCAATTGGTGGTGGCGGAAGATATGATGATTTGACTGGGATTTTCGGATTGAAGAATATGAGTGGCGTTGGAATTTCATTTGGATTGGATAGAATTTATTTAGTTTTAGAAGAGTTAGATTTATTTCCGGAAACGGTTACAAGTTCTACGAAAGTTTTGTTTTTGAATTTTGGTGAAAGCCAAGCATTTGAGGCAATGAAAGCGATTACTACTTTACGAAATAACAACATCAAAGCTGAGATGTATCCAGATTTTGCTAAAGAAGATAAACAATTCAAACATGCACAAAGGCGAAATATTTCTTTTATTGTTAAAGGAATAAATAATGATTTGTTCATATTACGAAATATAATTTCTGGAGAACAAGTTGAAGTCGCACTTGACGATTTGATAAAAAAGATACAATAAAAAAAACTCCACTAGCAATAGTGGAGTTTTTAGATTTGGGGTGTCAAAATTTATTTCAAAAACTACTTAATTAAAATTTTCTTACTGATACTACCATTTTCAGTATTTACTTTTACGATGTAAGCACCTGTACTGATAGCGTTTGTTGGTAATTCAATACTTGCTTGGTCAGTGTTTTCTATATCCCATGAAGTAATTTGTTGTCCAATCATGTTGAATAACATCACCGATTTTATTGTTGTTTCCATCAATTGGTTTTTGATGTTGATAGTGCTATTTGCTTGAGAATTGGTTACAGAAATTCCTTTTTGTAAATCAACATCGCCAACTGCAAGACTATTTGTGTCAACAAATCGTAATGAAAATCTATCTTCATAAGTTCCAGCTGGTAAAGAAATTACAAATGAATTTTCTTTAATGCTGTTGTATGTACTAGTAACATTGTCATAGATGTAAATTTCAATATTTTCGTCAACGTTTTCTTTTTTGTCAATTCCAATAGTTGTATTTCCGGCCGCTGCAACTTTTACACCAAGAGGATAAATGTTGTTTATGTTAAAGTAACCATCACCAACGATGTTTAATTTAGCAGTATTTTGCATGAAATACATATCATTTGGTTTGTCATCCAAGTGAGCAGCATCATATCCTGGATCGATTTCGCTTGTTGCTTTATCGTTCATAAATCCAATTAATACTTGTCTGTAATAATTGTTACTTGATTTGAAACCTAATTTTATCTTCATGTATTGCTCATCTGCAAAAGTATCTTCTGTATTGTCAAAAAGAGGATTTGCAGAGTTCATCATATTGTTTTCTCTAAATAATGTATTAGATTGAACATTACTTTCTTTTATAAATAAACGTTGGTCATTTTGAAAAGTTAAAGTTCCACCAGTTGCGTTACCTGCTACAAAGAAACCTTGTCCGACAGGAATAAATCTTCCTGGTTCTTTAGTACTTGAACCTAAGCCACTCACAATTGCAGGTGCTGAAGGTGCAGTACTTCCAGTTAAATTTCTTGTTGCATAACCACCTTGATACTGAATAGTATTGTGAGAAGTATTTGTTGCATAATGTTCCCAGAAATATAATGTTCCTGTTATAGTTGATAAATTATCATTAATGAACTCATCAGCATCAATAGCAGATGGATATGGATTTCCTGCAAGCATTAAGTTGTTTGCTCCAACTGCAGTTGATATAGTTCCATTGTTTGGTTTTCCAACAAAAGTATAATTTTGGTCAGAAGTGATTGCATTACTACCTTTTAATGTAAAACCTTGTCCAGCTAGCAAAGCACCATTTTGTCCAACTGAAGACCAGTTGTAATAATTGTTTCCGACGTTTTGGAATTTGTATATCCAATAGCTGCTCAAAGTGATTGGGCTTGTTGCAGAACTATTAGTACCTGAAGTCCAGTTTAAATTTTGAATGCTATCTGGGTTAGTTCCATCTTTCATAACTCCAGCCACAGTATAACCATGATTGATTGTTGAATTGTTTATTGAACTTACTGGCGAAGACCAATAGTTATAGTTAAAACGATTAGATTGTCCTTGTTGATCTCTTTCAATCGAACCAGTACTTGTTACATCCAATTCACTATTTGTTGATTGTACTAATTGTGATTTTCCAACTAAGTCTATTTTTCCATCTAATTTTAAGTACCAATCGTTTTGCAGTTTATTATCATTTGTCATGCCTATAGTTACACCATTATCTACAAACATTCCCATATTAGTATGATTAGCTGTTTCTTTTATATCATGTTGTACTCTTATTATTGAATAGTCATAGTCTATAACGTCCATTCCACGTACATCATTGGCAGTGTCATTAACTGCTGTTGCTAATGTTCCAGTTGCTCTAGTTACGAAAGGCATTGGTGCTTGCTGATAATAAATTACTTTATTGTTGTAAATTTTCATACCTGTAGCAACATCAATAGCTGGAGTTGTTAAATCGTCAACTATATCATCTTTGTATGCGTCCATTCTGTAGTATCTCAATAAATTAGCAAATGGAAGAGTTTCAATGTCTCTTGGTACAATTGCACCTCTAACTTGAGAACTATTATTTTGAATTTCTTGATAAACCATTCTTTGAAGTTGAGTAGGCGTTAGTGCTACATTAAAAATTCTTAATTCGTCAATTTTTCCTTTGAAATATCTTATAGCCGATGATGGTTGTTTTCCAATTGTTAAAGGATTAGTGTCAGCATTTAAAGAACCACTTATGTTTGTAGTTGCTACTTCACTTCCGTTTAAATAAAGTTTTAAAGTACTGCCATCATAGATTGCTGCAACATGATACCATCTTGAAGTACTTAGTGGAGTTGCATAAGTAAGTGTAGTTCCATTTAAAATAGCTTGAAGTTGTCTTCCGCCACTAACTCTAATCAAGAAATTACCTTGCCCAACAACCACTCCAACAGCATTGTATCCTGGAGCTAAATCAATCCATGACATTAATGAGGCATTCGCTAATCCACTAAGAACACCTGAAGCTTCTCCATAATCATTACGTCCATCAAATTCTAGAAACAATTTTCTGTCTAAATTTCTTGGCGAACCCTTTATAGTATTATTAGTATCAAAAGCATCCATAATTCCATCTCTGTCATTATCACTTACACCATCTATTTTTCCGTCATTGTTTGCGTCATAACTTGCGTATAAAGATGTAGTAATGTCAAATGTTCCATTGTTATCAGAGTCTAAATCTCTATAATTTGGTATTCCGTCATTATCAGTATCTTGAGTGTAATCTCTATTTATTGTGCCAAAAGCAGTTGAGTTATCATATAAATCTAATAAACCATCTCTATCAGTGTCTAATAAATCTCCAGTTCCATCACCATTGATATCACCATCACCATTCAATAAGTTTGCTTCGTCAACATCAAATAAAGTATCATTATCGCTATCTAAGTCTAAATAATCAGGTTTGAAATCTCCATCTGTATTTATCATTACATATGTTCCACCTGAAATCATACTATCAATATAATCGTTCATTCCATTTCCATTAGCATCCATCCAAGTAGCAGAGCTTGACATGTCCATTGTTGATTTTTTGTTGCTATATGCTTTAAATCCAGCTTCTTCAATATCTGGAATTCCATCATTTTCGTCATCTACATCAGTTACGTCAGTTACTCCATCACCGTCAGTATCAACACAATTTTGATTAATTACAATTTGAACATCATCAATAAAATTACCAACAGAAGCACTTCCTGAACCAGTATAACCTGCTTGGAATGTCATTACAATTTGAGTTTGACCAACAGGAATTGTATATACTCCTGAATAAGTTCCCCAAGCCGTTACATCATCAACCATAGTTGCTATTGGAGTTGATGCAATTGCATTTGTTAAACTTGAACCAAATTTCACAAAAGCTTGATCTACACCTCCACGACCTCTGTGTTTTATGGACCAATTAATTGTTCCACCAGCTCCATTTAAGCAAAATGTTTGATATAAAATACCAGGAATATTAGCATTTAGTTCAGCAAATTGATTTCCTGCTGCTGCTGGAACTCCATTAAATCCTGAACTCCATATTTCAATGAAATTTTCTGCACTTGTTTGCCATCCTGTAACACTAGATGTAGGTAGGATTGCATAACTACCTGCAGCAATAGTTGGGTTTTCGAAACTTCCATTTTGAAATGGGTCACTTAAACAAGTACTACATTCAATAACATCAGTTATACCATCATTGTCATCATCATTGTCCACATTATTTGTTATTCCATCACCATCAGTGTCAATATCACCAAAACCATTGATGAAAAAAACATAAGGATTTTCATTGGCATCATCATTGTTTACTGTAATAATAGCATTTCGTTGACCATTATTTGTAGTTGAAAATAAGACAGTAAATGATGTATTTCCTCCAGCTGGAATTGAAAGAACAGAAGGATTTGATGTTACTGTAAAATCTGCAGCGTTTATTCCTGAAATTATAGGGTTTGAAATATTTAAAGGTGTTGTTCCTGAGTTTTGAATTACAAATGTTCTTGAAGAAGTTCCTGATGGTAACAAGATGTTGCCAAATGCTGTACCATCTGTTGACGAAGGTGTTGTGTCGCCGTTTACAATTGTTTCTCCTAGTCCAGTAACATTTATTTCTACATTTGCACCGTAACCTTGAATAGTAAATGTATATGGGTTTTCATCAAAATCATTATTATTTATAGTAATTATTGCTGTTTTAGTTCCGGTTGTTGTTGGATTGAAAGTAACCGTAAATGTTCTATTATTTCCTACGTTAATTGATGTTGAAGTTGGGTTAACTGTTACTGTAAAATCTCCAGCATGAGTTCCTGATATAGTCGGATTAGTAATTGTT
>Ga0209063_1001538_pt1 | contig 11801 bp, 12 predicted proteins | sample KloWWTmeKNB19Kit_FD_187177 | JGI IMG/M metagenome (GOLD analysis project Ga0209063, IMG submission 187177) | Active sludge microbial communities from Klosterneuburg, Austria, studying microevolution and ecology of nitrifiers - Klosterneuburg... | ecosystem: Engineered > WWTP > Aerobic digester >...
ACTGTTGTGCCGAACAGCTAAGGTCGGAATACTGAACCGGTACACCGTTCACCGTGAAAAGTTCAAAGCACATACGAGCTATATCCATTCAACGCCGTCCGTACCTGCAGTTAACACCGAACACAGTTCTACTTCGGGACGGAGTCGGGATCGAACCTGCATGGGCGATCGGAACGAACAAAGAGGATCGACCCATGCACTTTTGCCAGTGCATAAGCCAATCCTATGCTGTTGATCAATTGATCCTCAATTCTTCACGAAGGGCGTGGTCCAACTGTTGGATCCTTCGCTTATCCGCAGGAAATAATTCCCGGATCGCAATCCTTCCACATTCCAGCTTCGGTTGGCCGTGCCTACCACATTGAATTCTGCGGTATTCGCCATCAATGCCTCGATCCCATCAAGGATGATCGACTGGTCATCTACCAAAAGCAACGTGCTGGGGAGGTTTGTTTGTATGATGGGGGCAAAGATGACCGGGATATGAAGCCGTGAAAATACCGGAAAACCGGTATAATTCATTCCACATCCATATTCCCTGCACCCCCCCGATGAAACAAGCCCCGATCATCGCTGACCGGGGCTTGCCCTTTTCTATTGCTTTTGAAGCTTACATCATACCACCCATGCCGCCCATATCGGGGCCATGGCTGTGGCCTGCTTTCTCTTCTTTCTCGTCGCTGATCACGCACTCGGTGGTGAGCAACATGCTGGCGATCGATGCTGCGTTCTCAAGTGCCACGCGGGTCACTTTGGTCGGGTCTATAACTCCAGCGGCGAGCAGGTTCTCGTATTCTTCGGTGCGAGCGTTGAAGCCAAAGTCGGCCTTTCCGTCACGCACTTTCTGAACGATGATGCTACCCTCCAAACCAGCGTTGGCTACGATCTGACGAAGTGGCTCTTCGAGCGCACGACGTACGATGCCCATACCAGTGGTCTCATCGGCATTGAGACCTTCCATTTTGTCGAGCACCTTTTGTGCACGGATGTAAGCCACTCCACCGCCGGGTACGATGCCTTCCTCAACGGCTGCACGGGTTGCGTGCAAGGCATCATCAACACGGTCCTTTTTCTCTTTCATTTCCACTTCCGTAGCGGCTCCGATGTAGAGAACGGCAACACCGCCAGCCAATTTGGCCAAACGCTCTTGCAACTTCTCCTTGTCGTAGTCGCTCGTTGTGGATTCGATCTGTGCTTTGATCTGGTTCACACGACCGGTGATGTCGGCTTTCTTGCCTGCACCATTTACGATGGTCGTATTGTCCTTGTCGATGCTGATCTTCTCAGCTGTACCGAGCATGGTCAGATCGGCGTTCTCCAGTTTGAAGCCACGCTCCTCGCTGATCACTTGACCACCGGTAAGGATCGCGAGATCCTCCAACATGGCCTTGCGACGGTCACCGAAACCAGGTGCTTTCACTGCGCACACTTTCAACGCGCCACGGATCTTGTTCACCACCAAAGTGGCCAACGCCTCGCCATCAACGTCCTCGCTGATGATCAACAGTGGCTTGCCGGTTTGCGCGCTCTTTTCCAATACGGGAAGAAGCTCCTTCATGTTGCTGATCTTCTTATCGTAGATCAGGATGTAGGCACCTTCCAGTTCAACGGTCATTTTCTCCGCGTTGGTCACGAAGTAAGGACTGAGGTAACCACGATCGAACTGCATGCCTTCCACCACTTCAACAGTGGTATCGGTGCCTTTCGCCTCTTCAACAGTGATCACGCCTTCTTTCTTCACTTTGGCCATGGCCTCGGCGATCAGGGCACCGATCGTGTCGTCGTTGTTCGCGCTGATCGAAGCAACCTGCTTGATCTTGGCGTTATCGTCGCCAACGCTCTTGCTCATCTTCTTCAGGTCGGCGACCACTGCGGTCACGGCCTTATCGATGCCGCGCTTCAGGTCCATCGGGTTGGCACCTGCAGCAACGTTCTTCAATCCAGCGGTAACGATCGCTTGTGCGAGCACGGTAGCGGTCGTTGTACCGTCACCGGCGATGTCGGCGGTCTTGCTGGCCACTTCCTTCAGCATCTGGGCTCCCATGTTCTCCACGGGGTCCTTCAGCTCGATCTCTTTTGCAACGGTTACACCGTCCTTGGTCACTTGGGGTGCACCGAATTTCTTGTCGATGATCACATTGCGGCCTTTCGGACCGAGGGTCACCTTCACGGCGTTCGCGAGGTGGTCCACGCCACGCTTCAAGCGATCGCGAGCGTCTACGTCAAATTGGATGTTCTTTGCTGCCATTGCAGTTCTGATTTTTTAGGGATGAGAGAAGGGCGATGCATGCATCGCCCGTTACCAACTAGTTGAGGATCGCGTAGATATCGCTTTCGCGCATGATCATATACTCCTTGCCGTCCAAGGTGAGTTCCGTGCCGCTGTATTTGCCGTATAGGATCTCGTCGCCCGCCTTAACGCTCAAAGGGGTCACTTTGCCGTCATCGGCAACGCGGCCGGTACCAACAGCGATGATCTTGCCACGCTGGGGCTTCTCCTTGGCGGTATCAGGAATGATGATGCCACCTTTGGTGGTGGTCTCTGCGGCTGCGGCTTCAACGAGCACGCGGTCGGCCAGTGGTTTTACTTTGTTTGCCATGGTTCTTTGTTCGATAGTGTTTGGGTCGTCTGTCGACGTGCCCGCTTCGTCAATCCGTATGCCATTCGAATTGGCAGTAGGTATACCTGCCAAGTTTGCCGAGGGGGTAGGGTTATGAACAATTAGGCTGTCAGGACGCTGCCATCCTGACAAGGACAAGTGCGCGATGCTGCGCTTGAAGAAAGCACGTCAGCAGATCGACGGTGGGATCTACAGCGCTCAAGACTGCTCAAGCGAGACGCATAGCACGAGGGTAAACCACGCACATATTCAGGAAAGGAATTAGAAACTGTAGCCTTACTGGCCTTCCTCCTCAGGTGCAGGAGGTAGGTCCTCAGCCGGAGCTTGCTCCAGGATCGGGCTATCCAAGTCGTCCATTGCAGAGGTCGCTGTGCCTTGCAGGGCGGTCGATACCAAACAAAGGACCATAAGGGCACCAGCAAGTGTCCACGTGCCTTTCTCCAAGAAGTCGGAAGTGCGTTGCACACCACCGATCTGTTGGGCACCGGTAAAACCCGCTGCGAGCCCACCTCCCTTAGGGTTCTGGGCCAATACAACAAGGGCCAAAAGGCCACAAACGATCAAGATGATAATGGAGATGGCGACCATGGTCTAGTGGTTCAATTGACCCTCAAGCTCTTTTGCAAGGGCCGCAAAGAAAGCGCTTTTTGCTGGATATTTGATCGCCAACCGATGGTATGTGTCTATTGCCTTAGGCAGGTTGCCCTGTTTGACATAGATCCGTGCCAAGGTTTCCGTTACCAATCCGGTGCTATCATCCAAACTGCGCTTGGCCGCTTGTTGTGGCGTGTAGAATGCAACCTTGGTCGCGGCAGCTGGATTTTGCTGTTGGATGAAGCGGTCGATCAGGTCTTTTGTGCCAATGGGCTCTTTGGGAAATACCGTTGGAACTGTGACTTCGGATATCAATTCCGTGGTCTCCAGCCTTTGATCTTCAAGGGTTTGTCCTTTTGGGGCCGGAACCGAAATGTCTTTTTCTGAGGTCCCCGTTCGGTCCTGATCCAACCAATCAGTGAAGCGTAACTTCCTTGAACTTAGGTCCACTTGTCCAAGTGGCGCCAATTTCACCTCTTCCTTTTCAGTGAACGGTTCGGCTTCCTCCTCAGTCCTGGAATCTACTTCCGGAGGCAGTTCCCGGTCAATACCCGAATGCTTATAGATGCTTTCCCCCGATCCCGTGGAGGTAAGGTTTTCAGGAAGTTCCGTCAAAACAGTATCCCTCGTCAGGTCATAAGCGCTGGCACGGGCGACCTCCATGATCTGCAATTCCAAGGGGTCGGGTCCAGTGGAAGTGGGTTCTGGAATTTCCTGCAACGGGACAGGAACGGTGAGAGGAGCCAGAAGCTCCGGTGGGACGACGCTGGCAGGGCGCAGAGGTTCATCCTTTAGCTCGTCCGTATTTGTGTCCGTGGACAACCGAACTTCCGTTCTTACCACCACTAATGGTGCTCTTTCATCTTGCCCTGTTTTCGCTACAAGATCGAACAACACACGACGTGAAGGAACATGCACCGCAGCGGTGTGCAGGGTCTCTTCCGAGCGGACATCACCTGCGCGCTGTTCGCCAATGGACCTTAACAATTGGGCACCAGCGAACCAAGGGTATTGCTCCGCCAAGGAATGTAGGTCCTTCAAGTCCCCACGTGCCACATCTCCGGGCCGGGCCACCAACCGTGTCAATCGTTCGCGTTCCAAATCGAGGGGGAAATTACAGGATCGATCCCAACAAGCTTGAACTACCAATTTCCCAAAGTGCGGTCGAATATGTCCTGGGCCAATTGTTTGCCGATCTCACGCACCAGCCCTTCCTCCACGGTGACCAGGTCCTGCGAGCTGTCGTAATCGGAGAATCGGCTCACGCTGAATTCGAGGTTCTTCTGCGTGTCAAGGGTGTTGATGTAGGTCACTGAAACAGTGATCGTCAATCGGTTGAGGGCTGCCGTTTCATTGGCTTGGATATTCACCGGTTGCACGTCATAGCCGGTCAGTGAACCACTGTACTGCACATCGGCTTGGCTGGTCTTTAATTTCAGAGGTGTCTGGGCCAAGAGGAGGTCTCTCAAACTTTCCGTGAATAGTTGAACGCTAAGTGGCGTGGCAAGTGGCGCGCGGGCTTCGAAAAGTTCAACACCCACGGTGCGCGCATCCCCCACATCGCCTCCTGTAAAGGAATAGTTCACTCGGCAGGAAGCCAAGAGCAAAACGATCAATATGGGGAGCAAGTGCCGCAATGGAACAAATGGAATTCAACGTTCAACCTAAAAGGGAAGGATCAGGTTGGGGATAATTCTAAGAACGAACAACATTTCAGGAACTATGGTATTCCGTATTCTTTGATCTTCCGATACAAGGTGCGTTCACTGATCCCCAGCTCCTCGGCGGCATTTTTCCGCTTGTTACGGTGTTTGGTCAAGGCCTTGCGTATCATCTCTTTTTCCTTCTCCTCCAAGCTCAGGCTTTCTTCAACTTCGGTATGGTCCACGTCCTCGTCATCACTGTGCTTGGGCAATATGCTTACCGTGCCTTGTGGTGACCGAGAGGCAGTTGGGTAGTATTCTTCACGGTAACCAACGGGCAGCGCTGTCGGTAGGGGTTGGCCACCGCTCAAGGCTTGTACTTGGGCCTTCAGAGCATTCAGGTCGCTTTTCATGTCGAAAAGGAACTTGAAGATCAATTCCCGTTCGTTAATGGCATTGCCTTCTTTTTCATTGCTTCCACCCAACGCGACCAATGCGGTACTCTGGTCCGGCAAGTATTGCCGAAGTGTTTTGGCATCCACCTCGCGTTCCTTTTCGATCACGCTCATCTGTTCCACGATGTTGCGCAACTGCCGCACGTTGCCAGGCCAACGATAAGCCGTCAGCAGTTCCATGGCCTCTTGGTCCAAGACCAATGGTGGGGCCTTGTAACGGGTGGCGGCCTCTTGGGCGAAATAGCGGAACAGGAGGTGAATGTCCTCTTGTCGCTCGCGCAACGCAGGTACTTGGATCGGAACGGTATTCAAGCGATAATACAGGTCTTCACGAAAGGTGCCGCGTTGGACGGCCTGTAGCATCTGCACATTGGTTGCGGCCACCACGCGGACGTTGGTCTTCTGTGCCTTACTACTGCCAACTCGGATGAATTCGCCGGTCTCCAAAACACGTAGAAGTCGCACTTGGGTGGTCAATGGCAACTCACCGACTTCATCCAGGAAGATCGTTCCCCCATTGGCCACTTCGAAGTAGCCCTTCCGTGCCTCATGTGCGCCGGTGAAGGAACCTTTCTCGTGCCCGAACAATTCACTGTCGATGGTGCCTTCCGGTATCGCCCCACAATTCACCGCGATGTAGGGACCATGTTTCCGCCCACTATACGCATGTACGATCTGCGGCATGGCCTCTTTTCCACTGCCACTTTCCCCGCTGATCAACACGCTCAGGTCCGTGGGAGCCACTTGCGCGGCAATTTCCACAGCCCGGTCCAATAGGGGAGATGCCCCAATGATCCCGAACCGCTGTTTGATGGGTTGTACGTTCATGCTTTCACTCCTTCCTTCGTTTCGCCCCTTGAAACCACTTTCAGCACTTGTCCTTTCAATGAACCCGCCGTGCTGCTCGCGATCCGCACACGGATCATATCACCAGAGATCAATTCATAAGCGGTCGGGGAAAGCGAAGTCTCCGAAATTGCTTCCAGTGTGCTTTGTACCATTGTTCCGCTCGCTCCCATTTCGCCCACCTTCGAATACCGGTCAACGATCACCACAGCATTCTGCGTATTGCGACCGAACATGTGGTCGGGACTTCGCTTACTTACACCTTCGATCAGGACGTCATGCACCTGACCAACATAGGTCGCCATGTGTTTTGCTGAATTTTTCTTCTGCACCTCAATGATCTCTGCGAGTCTTCTTCCTTTCACATCTTCGGGCACATCGTCTTCGTATTTCCGTGCCGCCAAGGTCTTCGGACGTTCGCTGTACTTGAACATGAAGGCCATTCCATAGCCGACCTGTTCCATTAACGTTACGGTGTCCTTATGGTCTTCTTCTGTTTCACCGGAGAACCCCGCGATAATATCCGTGCTGATGGCACAGTCCGGCATGATCCGGTGGATGCTCGCAATGCGTTCCAAGTACCAAGCACGGTCATATCCCCGGTTCATGCGATGTAATACAGCACTGCTGCCGCTTTGCACAGGCAAATGGATGTACTTGCAAATGTTGCTGTACTTGGCCATTACGTGCAGCACCTTGTCCGTCATGTCCTTCGGATGGCTGGTACTGTACCGGATCCGAAGGGTAGGGCAAGCCACTGCGACCATTTCGAGAAGGTCAGCGAAGTCGGATCCAGCAGCTTTAACCTCTCTTACCAGGTAGATCGGATCACTTGGTCCGATGTTATTTGGAGAGGTGATTTCTTCCCCTCTTCTTGGGAGAGGCGCTGGGGGTGAGGCCCATTTGTACGAATCCACATTCTGTCCCAACAGCGTTACTTCCTTGTACCCTTTTGCCGCAAGGTCCTTGCATTCCTCAATGATGGTATAGGGGTCACGGCTCCGCTCTCTTCCTCGGGTGAACGGGACCACGCAGAACGCGCACATATTGTCGCAACCACGCATGATCGTCACGAACGCGGTTACTCCGTTGCTGTTCAAGCGCACTGGTATCACTTCACCGTAGGTCTCTTCACGGCTAAGCAGAACATTTACCGCTTTTTGACCGGTGCCTACTTTTTCGAGCAGGTCGGGTAATGTGCGGTAGGCATCAGGACCTACAACAAGGTCAACGACTTTCTTTTTCTCCAGCAGGTCTTCACGCATGCGTTCGGCCATGCATCCCAATACACCCACCTTCAGCCCTTTCTTCCGGGCCTTCAGGCTGTTCATCTCATTGATGCGCTGAAGCACTGTGTACTCCGCCTTTTCGCGGATACTACATGTGTTCAGCAGCACTAGGTCGGCATCTTCGGCCGTTTCTACAGTGGTGTATCCATCCGTGGCCAAAATGCTCGCAACGATCTCGCTGTCGCTGAAATTCATAGCGCAGCCATAACTCTCGATATAGACCTTCTTGTTCACCTTTCTGTTCGGAATGGGCCGCAAAGCTACCGGATCTTGAAGAGGAACTTTCCCAATTTGTGACAAGGTGACAGGTTTTCCCCGCAGATGCCGCCATCGCAGCCTGACAGTTCAATTACATCTACTTGAACCTGATGGGTACATTAAGAATACACCCCGGTCCACCATGAGAGGCGGACCGGGGTGCGAAATTGTCTGTCAACAGCAGGTCTAGAACTTGAAAGTCAGGCCGCCGTTCAAGTAGGTTATGCCATGGCCCGCCTCAGCGTAAACACCGAAGTTCGGGGAGAACAAGTAACGGATCCCAACATAGACATGGTGACGGAACGGGTTGTTCAGGACAGGGCTAATTACAGTGTTACTTGCCTCGGAATACCGATCCGATACCCGAACACTTGCGCCAACCATTACCCCCGCGTAGGTGTCCAACTTGTCGTTATTGTGCCATTCATTCCAATGGTAATTCCCACGGACACCGAAGAGCAAGTTGGTGGATCGATAGTATCCGGTATTGTATCCATAGAAATAACTACCGTACGTGTACGACGACCGCGTCGTATTGAAACCGACCAAACCACCAATACCGAGTGTGCCAGGGCCGATCTCGGCAACGCCCACGTCCATGCCCACAAGGACCGTGGGAATAATACCGACCGGGTTGTATGCCGAGCCCAGCCCATAGCCGCCGCCGATACCAAAACCCAGATTAATGGCCTTGGTGCCTTTTTCAAAGGATTGTGCATGGGTAATTGTCGGGGCCATGGCTGCTGCTGTCAAAAGGATCGCAGTGAAGTAATTGATCGTTCTCATTTGTCTTAGGTTCATGTGGTCTCCCTACTCTACGACTTGTCGTTAGCAGAGGGTACCAAGTTTTGTGTTCAGGTTGTGTTGATCGGTTCGGGTAACCCCAATGGAACTAGGTATACGTCCTTCTGAGGCAATTTAAGTCGAGGCGAATCTAAGGCAGCTCCGGAAAAGCAAGCAACGATCAGTTATCCACACCAAAGGCAAAGACCTTTTCGCCGTTCATGAATGCGTACTCTCCAGCCCCGATCTCATCATCGATGTGGATCTCATAGACCTGGTTGCCGATGTTCTTGAAAGAGATGCGGATCCGGTTCTCGGTCACTTCATGACTGTTCGTGCTATACATGGCATGGCTGCTTTTGGACAGGTCCACAAAACGGTCTTGTGATCTTCCGCGCACCTCGAAGCGGGCCAATTTGATGATATCCGATGGGTCTTGTCCTTGATACACCTTGACAACGAAATGATATTGACCCTTTGGGACGCGGAAGTTCGACTTGCTCCCGGGGATCTTCACTGAATTCGTTTTGGCACCGAACCCACCATAGCTGCCTCCTGAGGAAGAGTTGACGGCCTCGTTCTTTTCCAATTGGTTGTACCCTCCACTAGCATCTGCCGCATACACTTGGTTGTAGAATTCCGGGCCGCCTGTGTCTTGTGGCTCGGGCATGTAAACGGCATCTCCCGGCTCATATTCATAAGGATGCTGCAATGCATTTTGTAGCGCCATCATCTGGCCCGCATCCTCATTTTCAATGGCCCGCTTGAACGCTACCCAATTGTTCCGATCGCGTGTGAGCCCGGCCACGGCAGCACCATTGTTTTCCGCAGCAGCTTGGGCGATCTGTGCATCGAGTCGTCCTATCTGTGCATCGAACACATCGGTTTGCGCCATGGCCGTTACCGGCAAGCTTGCGATCTGGAGTGACATGAGAACAAGGAGGATAATTTTTGTCTTGTTTCGCATTTTGGTGGGGTTTTGGGTTTGGGAATTGGCTTTCGGGGGGCAAAGTGAACTATATCGTGGCAACGGGTCCAAAGGTGGAACTTACCTGGTCCAGGGTATAGCCAGCCTGAGAATTCGGATGGGTTGGGTGTGAATGCGGCGGGTTTCCCTTGTTCGGTAAGATGGTCACTGCGGAAGTTCGTTCAATGACAAGCATATTTCGGTCGGAAGGGACCATGCCCGTTCCGATCCCAATACTATGGGATCGGTTTCAATTGGACAAAGCGGTTCCCCGCAAAGGGGGCAGGCGAGATGTGAAGGGATCGGCGTGTTTGCCATGGAACCCCAAAAAAGAAACAGTCAGTCCTATGCCACTTAAAGATTTGTTCGCCCTATTGAAGCGGTATCAGTACGCCTTGGCTTGTGACCACTCCGCCCTTACCGGGTCTAGCGGCATTCGGCTCCTGATCATTGAAGTACAGCTTTCGCCCGCCATCATAGGCCACCATATTGCAGCCTGCGGATCCGCAATAGAACGAACAATCTTCGTTGCGCACCAAAACCCCAGGCTTGCCATCGCCATTCAGGTCATGTTGCGCTAGCAGCACACTACAGCCCTCTTCCATTGCCTCCAGCACGAGTTCATATCCGGTGCCTTCGTTGCCCGATCGTACCTTTTTCAACGCATTGCGCATGATTTCCGGCGCACGCTTCCATTCCACCCAAACGAATTTGCCAGTAGCAACGGTATCCTTTACTCCACCTGTGGTCTTTCCAACCTTGATCAGATGTTTCCCAGCCCATTCCGTGAACGTTTTCGGGTACTGGCCTTCTACCAAGGGGTGCTCATTAAATGCTGAAACGAACCCGTCCTGCAAATAACCGACAAGGATATTCTCCGTTGCCAGGTCCACATAGACCATGGTTTCGACCTCTCCGCAGTTGTGCGGTCGGCAGCCGTGTACGGAAACCGTTCCGCCCTCTGCGGCGATCGGACCCTGCACGCTAAGATCGCGCAGGATCGCTTTGTGTTTGTTGCCGAGCAGGGCCTTCAGGCGTGTGTTGAACGGCTCGGACTCAAAGAAGTCCGTTTGGAAGGACATTTTTCCGCCATACTCCTTCAGGTAAGCGAGGGGGCTGTCCGCATCTTCCGAACCCGACGTTTGTTCGCTGGAAACCGTGTCGGTTGCCGTTCCATCGTCATCACTTGTTCCACTTGGACCTTGTGTGCATGCGGTGAGCAACAGGCAGATCAGAGTTGTATGGAGTTTGTTGCGCATGGCGTTGAAGATTGGTAAAGATGACCACGGAGTGCAACTATCAATGAACCGAGTTGAAGGAGGGTTCCATGACCCGGTCTTTTGAGGCTGTTGGGCTATCGCTTCACAAGTTGCACCCGGTGTATCCGCTCCAATTCCTTCCAGAAGAACGCGGTGTACGCGCCATTGGCCAGTCCCTGGAAGCTGACGAGAGTTTCGCCACGCACAACTTGATCATGGACTTGTTTGCCTTGAGCATCGTAAAGGATCAATCGGACGGGTTTGCCATCATCGGTCCTTATGGTGACTCCTTCCGTAAATGGGTTGGGGTAGGCTGAGATGCCGGTCTTTAAAGCAATCTCATCCACGTCGGTGCTGCCCTCAACTACAACATGGTTCGTGAGGCTCCACTTTCCATGGGAATCATGGGATCGGATCATGAGCGTGTCCATACCCAAGAAATCCGGTGGAATCGGTGCTGTGAAGATGTAACCAGGCATGTCACTATCCGGCCCAATTACCGGGTGTTGATCCGCATTTCCGAATCCAGGGTCAACACCTGGCAGTGCGAACGTTTCGATGCGGTCGATGACTCCTGTCGTTGTATCGGCCTCGATCACCACGATCGGCGAATGGTTCGTCAAGCTCCATCTTCCATCACTCGTTCGGCTGCGGAGAAAGAGCGTGTTCACCCCGACCACCGCAGTCGACAAGTCGGGTTCGAAGGTGATCGTCCCATCCAGCGAGTTCCCGGCCCAAGCTATCAGACCTTCGCCAAAGTATGGGTCCTGGTTCAGGAAGTATTCCACTTCCACAATATCATCCAAAGGTGGTGGTGGAGTGGTGATCACTGCTCTGGAGAAATTCGTCAGGCTCCAACGCGAACTGTCGTTGTAAGTACGAATGCCAATAGTATGTGTTCCTGGATCGTATCCGGCCAGGTCAATGGCTACGTTGAGGTCCGCCACCTCGGAAGCATCCGTGATCTCGAAGGCGATGTTCTGTCCGAAACCTTGGTCCTGATCGATAAAGTACTCGCCCCGTAAAATGTTCTGGGCCTGTGCACCGCCAGTTAACGCCAGTGCGGCCAACGATAATGTTGCGCGT